>Ga0194112_10000704_pt1 | contig 48695 bp, 41 predicted proteins | sample TA2MahC400mmetaG_FD_146191 | JGI IMG/M metagenome (GOLD analysis project Ga0194112, IMG submission 146191) | Freshwater microbial communities from Lake Tanganyika, Tanzania - TA2015016 Mahale Deep Cast 400m | ecosystem: Environmental > Aquatic > Freshwater > Lake | place: Tanzania: Lake... | reverse complement strand
CCTGTGAGGGCCAGTCGCCCCTGGCTCCCGCGGTGACCCGGACCCTCTTCAGCCAGTACGGAGCGCTCTCCAAGGCCAGCCACGAAAGCGTTCTCACCCGCCGCCAGATCGACATCCTGCGCATGATCGCCTCCGGGGCCACCAACAAGGAGATCGCCTCCAAGCTTTTCATCAGCCCGGCCACGGTGAAGCGGGAGACCAACGCCATCTTCGCCGCCCTGAACGTCACCGACCGCGCCCAGGCCGTCTCCGAGGGATACAAGCTGAATCTGCTCTAGCCCGCGCCCGGGTCGCCACCGCCCGCATCCTCTTCGGGGCTGGCCTGCCCGGCCGCACCATTTGAGCCGCTCGGGTCAATAATCCTGTCCATTTGGGGCTTCTCACCGCCCGCCTCCCGTGGAACAATTGTGGTATCACCAACCGGAGTGGAGTCTTTGCGGGGGAGTCGCCTCATGATTGCTGGAGCAGCCCAGACCGATAAGACCACCCGCAGCGGACCGGAGGTCATCCGGGTACTGCTTGTCGATGACCACGAGGCCATGCGGGAGGGACTCCGCCTGATGCTCAGCGGGGATGAGAGCATCAGAGTGATCGGCGTGGCCCGGGATGAACAGAAGGCTTTGGACAGGGTGACCAAGCTCCAGCCGGACATTGTTCTGCTGGACCTGACAGCCCCGAACACGGATGTCGCCGAGGTCACCCGGAGTATCAGGGAAGCCCAGCCCCATGCGGGCATGGTCATCCTGAGTGACAATCCCAGACACCTGGCTCCGGCCATCAAGGCGGGCGCCGTGGGCTTTCTGACCAGGAGCATCGGCCGCGAGGAACTGGTGGCCGCCATCCGCCTGGTCTATCTCTGGAGGCTGGTCCTCTTCAACGGCGACAGGGGGCACTGCGCCCTGGTCAGGCTCTAGATCCCGTCACCCGGTGAACTCGTAGACCCGCACCTCCGGCACCCCTCCGATATCGCCCTCAGCGTGGCGCAAGGCGAAGTGTTGCACCGCTTCCAGAGGCACGGGGGTGGTGGACGGGTTGGGACTGCCCACCAGCCAGTTGCCTGACTCCTCCTCCACGAACCGGGCCGCCTCTTCGTAGGTGGGGAAGGACTCGGTCTTGGTGATCTCCCGGTAGCGGATTCCCTCGGTGCTATTCCGCCATTCCCAGGAGATGGCCATGACGCTCTCAGGGACCATGGCCTGGCCGCCGAAGGTATGTAACCTGACGGCCATCGTCCGGTAGTACTCAGGGAAGTAGATCATCACCGGCGTCAGCGCCGCCGAGCCCTCCGATGCCCGGTAGTAGAAGGTCCCCTGGAAGTCCTCCAGACTCTGGCCGGAGAGCGTGACCGGCGCATGGAACTTGCCGGTGACGATCTGGTAATCGGTGACGAGATACCGCGAGCCCAGGTCGGCCATGACCTGTGCGGCTGCCGCTTCGTCCTGGCTCACCAAGAGCCTGGCCACTTCAGGTGTTCCCCCGGTCGCCCCAGCGCCCGGGTTGTTGCTGGGCAGGCGGTGGGCCACGCGGGTTATCCAGTAGCCGTAGTCCCACCAGGCGGTCACCCCGTAGGCGGTGTCAGGGTAATCGAAGGGCGCAGTGTAGCGCTCATAGTAGAAATCCGCATCGCCGAACGGCTCCGGCGTGTTCTCTTCCAGCCACGAAAGGGATCCGATCCAGGCGTCGCTGGGCGCAAAGCGGGTCTGACTGGCCGTCTGCCTGGCCTTGCTGATGTTGGGGTACAGGGCGACGAAGAACACCACGACCACGGTCAGGGAGACCAGGGCCCATTTCGCCTGGAATGGCGTGCCCGGTGACGGGGCGCTCCTCGCCTTGGACTTCTTCTGGACCGGCTGCTCCGGGCCTCCCAGCAGGGCGGCACCGCGGAGCACCTGCCACGAGACGTAGCCGGTGAGGACGGCCACGTTGACCGCCAGGTAGTAGTTGAAACGCCGCTGGGCCAGAGTGGCCGCCAGTACGACCAGCGTCCAGACGATGAGCAGTATCCAGTGCGGTTCGTCCCTCTTCTTCGCCATCATGTAGATCAGCAGCGCCAGCCCGATCAGGCTGATGAACGAGCCGGTGGTGAAGTTGCCCCAGACCACCTTGAAGGAGAACTCCCCGCTGGGGAAGAGAAGCGGCTGCATCTCCAGGTTGGTGGTGCCGGTGTGCCAGGAGAAGATCGCCATCTGGTCCATCATCGACCGGAACAGCCCGCTGTCGATGGCGTAGAGCATCCCCGCGGCGGCCCCGCCCAGCGCGGCCAGGGCCAGCGGATAGAAGGCCGGATTCAACTGCCGGGATGACATCAGCCGGGACAGTGCGGTCAGGGCCACCGGGGCCAGCAGCGCGATCACCAGCGAGGCCGAGGCCAGCTTGCTGCCGCTGACCAGAGCGAAGATCAGCAGGGCGGGCAGGAAGACGGCGGCGCCGGTCAGGCACAGGTAATCGGGCGACCTCTTCTGCAGGTGGTCCAGGGTGAACTGAACCAGGAAGTAGGCCACGATGACGAAGACGAAGAGCAGGGCCCCCAGCCAACTGACCAGGTAGAGGCCCAGGAAGATCCCGGCCAGAAGGCCGTAGAGCAGGGGCCGGACTGCCGGTGCCTTGAGGGGGTGTCTCAGATGCCCCAGATTCAACTCCCCAGCCCTGGCGCTCTTGAGGCTCAGAATGAGGAACATCATGGCCGTGGTCGTGAAGAGGACTTCCGCAACGTGATGGTCCGTGAAGCCCAGGATCGACCGCCCCAGGAACTCGCCGGGCATGATGGCCACTAGCCCGGCGGCGATGATCCCCGCCCAGCGGTCGAACATGGCTCTGCCGATGAAGTAGACCGGGATGACCGTCAGCGCCCCCAGCACGGCAGGGAAGTAGGCCCCCACGGTGTTGACGGTATGCTCCGTCGGCGACCCCAGGCCGATGAGCCAGATGACGCCGGCCAGCAGGTAGTCGAAGAACGGGAAGGCGTAGCTTGTCCCTCCCCCTCCGGGAAAGGCCAGGTACGGATCGAAGGAATTCAAATGAGGGAAGTTGTGCACCAGGTTGTCCACGATGCGCATGTGCCAGTAGGCATCGACGCCGGTGAACTTCACCCAGTCGCCGGAGAAGACCTGGTCGTAGGGGAGGGCGATCCTGAGATACAGGGCGATGCCGAAGAACGACGCCACCAGCAGTCCCGTGACGGCCTTCTGAGGCAGGGTCTTCGGCATTGTCACTGGCTGAACCTATCTCTCCATGGTGGCTATGATCGAGCCCGGCCGCCTCCGGGCCGGGGCCCCTCGCTCGGTGGCAACTATATCAGAACCATCGTGGGGTGACAATGGCCTCCCCCACGCCCGTCTTCGTATGTCATCCCGCACTTGATGCGGGATCCAGGGCTGGTGTGGCGTGGCACAACTACACATAGCGGTGTCTGCGAAGCACTACACTAGTCCCCGCCACGGCGGCGCCACGCTCTTTGACGGCGGCTGGATTTGCCATTAGAATGGATCTGTCTGTGCGGGAGTAACTCAGGCTGGTAGAGTACCTGCCTTCCAAGCAGGCCGTCGCGGGTTCGAGTCCCGTCTCCCGCTCCAATCCCTCAAACCCCGCGCTACTTGACGGGCGACTGCGCTCTGCTCACTCCATCCCCCAAATGGGGACCAAGGTCTCAAGACAGCCGGTGGCCAGAGTGGAATACTGGACACAGGGTTAGGGAGAGGAACTATGAGGAACTCCTTGGGAAGGATGCTATTGGCGGTAGTCGGCCCAGCACACGGAAATGGTTTGTCTTGGGTGGGATGGATAGCGTCTCTGGCGTGGCTTGTGTTTCTCACGTACCCGCTCGCGTTGTGTCTTGAAAGCGGGAGTATCTTCGTAGTGTTGCCCCTGATTGGCATGCCGGCTGCCGTGGCTGGCCTCAGATGGCATCTTGTCCCCGCTGTATTGCTGACGTCGATAGGCGTGTCCTCTCTCGGCGCCTGGCTTCTGCACGACCCTGTTGAGGTTCAGCCTGCACAACTTCTCTTCGCTCTGGCCCTGACTGGAGGGGGAATCGTGAATGCTCTAGCTTGGGTCAGTGAGAGGAAGCCGAGCAGATTGCAGTCGCGGTGGAGGTACCTTGAGGCGGTAGCAGGTATAGTATGCGGTTTGCCGGGCCTCGCCCTGCTTGTGTTGAGTCTGTGGTCGTATTCTGGCTTGGGGGATGACTGTGAATGGGGACAGGATACGATGTTCGGTGGCTTGACCGTGGTAGCCGCCTTCGTGGGTTGTGTTCTCTCCTTGGGGGGACTCTTCGGGGGCATGTGCATATTCCGTTGTGTCTCGAGACTGTGGCAGGATGACAAGCCACAGGCAGAGAGGACGTGCCGAACCCACTGAAGCGTGGCCGATCGCCCTCGGTTCCACTGGGTTGGGTGAGGCAAGTCCATTCCCCTATCACCCCTTCAGCCCCGGATGGCCACACAAACGGGTGCCATGCGACAATGATGGGCATTTCACGAGTAGACAACTGGACGCCTTTCTCTCCCCTATGATACTCTCATGCTACACCGTATGGAGCAGAGTACCTTCCAAGCAGGCCGTCGCGGGCTCGAGTCCCGTCTCCCGCTCTCTTTCCCGGCCCGCTGGGACCGGCTGTTGGAGATACCCCGCATGACTGCTGCCCCCGGGAACTGCCCGCATTGCGTGTCCGAGCGCCCTGTCGACGGGTGGCGGTCTGAGTTGGGCGATTGATGCTGGAGATGGCCGTAGATTCACGCGGCGTTGAGAGGCGGGGTGCAGCCCGCGCCCTCCTCATGTTCATCGGGACCTTGTCCCTGGCTCTGGGCATCGCCGGGGTGTTCCTCCCCCTCCTCCCCACCACCCCCTTCGTCCTGCTCGCCGCCGCGTGCTATGCCCGGAGCTCAAGGCGGTTCTACGGCTGGCTGCTCACCAACAGGCTCTTCGGACGCTACGTCAGGGGCTACATCGAGCTCAGAGGCGTCCCGAAGAAGGTCAAGGTAGTGTCGCTTCTGGCCTTGTGGGTCACCATAGGATGCTCCGCCGCCTTGGCTGTTGACGCCCTCTGGGCCAGGGCCCTGCTCGCCTTCATCGCCGCCGCCGTCACGGTCCACATCCTCTCGCTTCGCACCGTCAAGTGACCGGGCCGGTCCGGCTCCAGCGGGTGAGTCGGGGTCTCACCTCCCGTATCTCAGCTTCGCGTACAGCAGCAGGGCCACCAGCGCCGCCCCGATGACGTTCCAGAGGATGACCGGGAACAGGCCCTTGAACACGCCGTACCCCAGCCACATCAGTATGCCCGCCAGCATCAGCGTGGTGAACACAAGGCTTATCTCCCGAGCGCTCCTCAGCGTGAACACGCGTATGATTTGCGGCACCAGGCTCAGGGTGACCAGCGCCCCCGCGGTAAAGCCCAGAACATCTCCTCCGGTCAAGGTCTGCCTCCTGTCCTCATCTCCCTACGGCCAGACCACGGCCCGGATCCCCAGAACGTCGCGCCCCACGATGAGCTTCTGCATCTGGGTGGTGCCGTCGGGGATGGTCAGGGTCCGGGCGTCCCTGAAGTAGCGCTCCACCGGATACTCGTCGGAGAGCCCCATGGCGCCGTGGATCTGGATGGCCTTCGAGGTGGTTCGCACTGCCGCCTCCGTGGCATAGGCCTTGGCCAGCGACGCCTGCCAGCGGGACTTCTCTCCCTTGTCCAGCAGGTCCAGGGCCCGGTACGACAGCAGCCGTCCGGCCTCCGTCTCTGCCACCATATCCACCAGCATCTCCTGGATCATCTGGAAGCTGCCGATCGGCCGGCCGAACTGCATCCTGTCCTGGGCGTACTTCACCGAAGCGTCGATGGCCGCCTGAGAGATGCCGCTGCACAGGGCGCCGACCATGGCCCGGGAGACATCGAAGAAGGCCATCGTCCTCTTGTATCCCGTCCCTGGATCGAGGAGGTTGTCCTTGGGCACGGGACAGTCCTCAAACGACAGCTCGGCAGTCGGAAACGAGCGCAGGCCCAGCTTGTGCAGCTCCCTGGCCGAGAAGGGAGAGACATTCCTCTCCAACAGGAAGAAGGACATGCCCAGGGCGCCCAGTGACTTGTCCGTCGTGGCCAGCACGAAGGCGGCGTCGGCGATGCTCCCGTTGGAGATCCAGGTCTTGGTCCCGTTGACCAGATAGCGGTCGCCGGCCAGGGTGGCCGTGGTCTTCACGGCGGACACGTCCGAGCCCACGTCGGGCTCGGTGATGGCCAGGCAGCCGATGTACTCGCAGGAGGCGGCCAGCGGCAGCAGTCTTTCCTTCTGATCGGGATTGCCCGCTTCGTTGACCAGCCACCAGAAGGCGGCGGCGATGAAGATGGTCCCTGCCAGGCTGGCCCAGGCCCGGCCGAGCTCCTCCACCAGGATTCCGTTGGTCTTGGCCTCCAGCTGCGAGCCGCCCCTGTCCTCGGGCAGGAATCCCAGGAAGTAGCCGAAGGGCATCAGCTGCTTGATCAGGGCGGTGGTGTCCTCCTTGGTCAGCGGGCCCTTCTGCTCGTATTCGTTGACCACCGGGACGATCTGCTTCTCCAGGTAGCTGCGGACGTTGGTCTTGAGCATCTGCTGCTCTTCAGTGAAAGAGAAATCCATGCCGTCCTCCTTCTGCCCGACCTGCCATGAGACAATGACTCAACGGAGCGCCGCCGGACTCAGTGACCGACGATGCACACGCTGACCACGTTCACCGCGGGGATGCCCCCCATGTTGTGCGTCAGGCCCAGTTTGGGGTTCTTGATCTGCCGCGGACCGGCCTTGCCCTGGAGTTGCTTGTACATTTCGTACATCATGCGCAGCCCCGAGGCCCCGATGGGGTGGCCGAAGCACTTCAGTCCGCCGTCGGGCTGGCAGGGCAACGTCCCCTCCAGGTCGAAGAAGCCCGCCTCCACGTCCTCCCTGGCCCGTCCCCGGGCCGATATGCCCAGGTCTTCGTAGGTCACCAGCTCGGTGATGGAGAAGCAGTCGTGCACTTCCATCATGCTGATGTCCTCCCTCGGGTTCTTCACCCCGGCCTCCTTGTAGGCCCTCTGCGAGGCCCGCACGGTGCACTCCACATTGGAGTAGTCCCACTCCGTGAAGGCCATCTCCTCGCCGGAGCTGGCGGCGATCTGCAATGACTTGACATAAACCGGATCGGGCCGCAGCTTCTTGGCCAGATCGGCCCGGGCCACAATGGCCGCCGCCGCCCCGTCGCTCACCCCGCAGCAGTCGAAGAGGCCCAGCGGCCAGGCCACGATGGGGGCGTTCATCACCTCCTCGATGGTCACCTCGCGCCGCAGGTGGGCCTTGGGGTTCCTGGCCCCGTTCTTGTGGCTCTTCACCGTGATCCGGGCCAGGGCGTGTTTGCCGTCCTGCGGACTGAGCCCGTATTTGGCGAAGTACCTGGTGCCCATCATGGCGAATCCCCCCGGAGGCGTCAGGTTGGGGAAGACCAGCCGCAGTCTGGTCCCCCACTGGACCTCGTTCTGGGGCAGGCCGCCGTAGCCGATGTCCTTCAGCTTCTCCACCCCCAGCGCCAGGCAGATGTCGTATGCGCCGGAGGCCACGGCGTAGCACGCGCCGCGCAGGGCCTCTGAGCCCGTGGCGCAGAAGTTCTCCACCCTGGTGGCTGGGATGAAGGGCAGCTTCAGGGTCGCCGCCAGCGGAATGGCGGACTTGCCCACGGAGACCTCGTCGTAGCAGGTCCCGGTCCAGGCGGCCCCAATGTCCTTCTTCTCGATCCCGGCGTCGGCCAGGGCTTCCTGAAAAGCCTCCACCATGAGGTTCTCGGGACCCTTGTCCCACAGCTCGCCGAACTTGGTGCACCCCATGCCGATGATGGCTACCTTGTCCCTTATTCCGTCTGCCATGGTCCTCTCCTTTTCCTTATCCGCCGGGCTAGGCCCTGATCGGGATGGCCTTCCAGAAGTAGCCGTGAATGCCCCGGGCCACGTCGCGGTACTTCCGCCGGAAGGTCAGCTCCACCGGCATGCCCACGCTCAGCGACTCCAGGTCGCAGTCATTCAGGTCGAACATCCATCTCCCGCCCCCGTCGAAATCGACGAAGCCGTAGATCGCCGGCGGACTGGGACTGAAGGCCAGGATGTCGCCCGTGTAGGTGAACAGCTTGCCCCTCTTGTCTGCGAACCGGTAGCTGTCCATCTCGTTCACCGCGCTGCACCTGGGATTGCAGCAGATGTCCTGCGTTGGATACTGCGGCGTGCCGCAGCGCCGGCACCGGCAGCCGCAGAGGGCCAGGATGGTCCTCCGCTCCCTCCACAGTGTGGAGAGCTGGGTCGGGGCGATCTCCTCCCCCCTGCCCCCGGTGTCGATGCCCAGCATGCTCCGGAACGTGGCGTACTTCTCGTAGCTGCCCAGGTCCTTCTTCGAAGCCAGGTGCTTCTTCATCCCCCGGTGCTCCCTGGCCCGGGCCATCTCCTCTGTCACCTTGAGTACTACCGCGTCGCCGCCGTAACCGTAGCTGGCCACCAGGATCCTGTCTCCCGGCTTGGCCTCCTCCAGGGCGCCCACCAGCATCATCAGCGGATAGGCGCTGCCGGTGTGCCCCACCGCGGTGAACATGTGGTCCTGGATCTGCTGCGGCGCGAATCCCAGGGCTTTGCCGATGTCGGCGTGGGCCCGGATGTACTGGCAGGGATAGACCACCTTGGCGAAATCCTTGGGGGCCAGTGAGTACTTCCGCAGCAGGCCTGAGATGACCTCGGAGATGAACCGGCTGTAGCCCTCGTCCCTGATCCAGCGGTCCTCCCAGGCCCGGTTGTGCTTGTCGTCGTCGGCCCTCCAGTGGTCCACGAAGTCGTAGCTCACCGAGTGTGTCCCCTCGATGGTGGCGATCACCCCCTCCTTGCCCAGCAGGACTGCCGCCGCGCCATCCCCGTAGACCTCCTCCAGGTAGCCCGCCGGCTTCCCCAGGCGGCAGTCGGCGGCGGCCACCAGCACGTTCTGCGCCGATCCCGAGGCCACGGCGTCGCAGGCGGCGATCAGAGCCCCGGTCCCCGACCTGGTGGAGGCGGTGAAGTCGGAGGTCCGGATGTCCGCACGAAGATCGAGGACGGTGGCCATGATGCCGGCGTTCTGCCTTTCCCGGTAGGGGGCGGTGGTCGTCGCGAAGTACAGGCCGTCGATCTTCTCGCGCTCCGCCCCGTTGATGCAGTCCATGGCCGCGGCCACGGCCATGGTCAGGCTGTCCTCGTCGTAGTTGGCCACCGCCTTCTCCCCGGGAAGCAGGGAAGCCGGGTTGAGCCAGCCCAGCGCCCCGTAGATGGTCAGACGGTTGATCCGGTAGTAGGGAATGTAGCCGCCGTAGGAAGTTATCCCGATGATAGCCATGTCTCCTCCCGATATGAAAACACCTCTGCCCTTCCGGCAGAGGCTATCCCGCCCAGGAACCTCAGGACCATAGCCGCATATCTCAACGCCGGCCGCTGCGGACCCCTCGCCCGCAGCCTAGTGTAGTGTCTCCAACGGTTCGTTAGCCTGACCAACTATGCGCATGTTCTGTGGGTGTCATCTGCCTCAGGCAGACCAGCCCGGCCCCGATGTCATCCCGCACTTGGTGCGGGATCCAGGGCTGGGGTGGCGTGGCACAACTCCACACAACGAAATATACGAAGCACCACACTAGTACCTCACGGACTTGCCGTGCTTCTCCCTGAGCACGGTCTTCAACACCTTCCCCGCCGCGTTGCGGGGCAGGGCGGACATGAATTCCACCGATTTCGGCTTCTTGTAGCTGGCCAGATGCTGCGTGCAGTGCTCCACCACCTCCTCCTCGGTCAGGGTCTCCCCCGCCTTGCAGACCACGATGGCCTTCACCGTCTCACCCCACTGCTCGTCATGCACCCCGATCACCGCGCACTCCATCACCTTGGGGTGCTGGTAGAGCACATCCTCGATCTCGGCGGGATAGATGTTCTCTCCCCCGCTGATGATCATGTCCTTCTTCCGGTCGACCACATAGAGGAAGCCGTCCTTGTCCCGCCGCATCAGGTCGGTGGAGTGGAACCAGCCGTTCTTCATGGCCCGCGCCGTGGCCTCCGGGTCCTTGTAGTACTCCTTCATCACCGTCGGACCCCGGTACACTGCCTCCCCCACCTCCCCCACCGCCACGTCCCGGTCGTCGTCATCCACCAGGCGGATGTCAATGAAGGGAATGGCCTTGCCCACCGACATCGGGTGCCCCTCCGCATGGCTGGGCAGCAGCCCGCAGACCACCGGACTCATCTCCGTCTGCCCGAACAGGTCGAAGATGTTCACCTGGGGGAAGTGCTGCCGGATCTGCCTTCGGGTTTCCGTGGGCAGGATGGCCGCCCCCGATATCCACACCTTCAGGGAGCTGGCGTTGTACTTGTCCAGGTCGGGCAGGAGGAGGATGAAGAAGGTCATCACCGGCACCAGCAGGATGACCTCGATCGTCTCTTCCTCAATGGTCTTCATGACGTAGGCCGGGTCGAAGACCTGCGTGGGCAGGACCACCGTCTGGCCGTCGAAGAAGACGAACTGGCAGAAGCCGAAGGCCGCCAGGTGGAAGATGGGAGGGGCGGCGAAGGCCTTGTACTCCACCAGTCCGGCTATGGCCGGCTCGGAGCGGATGAAGATGCCCATGAGCATCCACTGGACCATCTCGTTCTTGTGGGTCATCACGGCCCCCTTGGGCCTGCCGGTGGTCCCGGCGGTGTACATGATGAACACCGGGTCCTCTTCGTCGACGAGCACCAGCGGCTCGGCGTCGGGGTAGCCGGCGATCCAGGACTCGTAGTGGATCATCCCCTCCACGGGGTTCTCCGAGAAGGAGATGTAGTCCTTCACCGTGGGCAGGTCGGCCTGTATGCCTTTCGCGGTGGGCACGAAGGCCTCTCCCATCATGAAGGCCTGGGCGTCGGAGTGATTGACGATGTACTTCGTTTCTTCGATGTTCAGCCGGAAGTTGAGGGGCACCGCCACCCCGCCGATCTTGGCCAGGGCGAAGTAGGTCTCCAAGAACTGGTTGCAGTTGTGGGCCATTATGGCCACCTTGCAGCCCTTCTTGACGCCCAGGGCCTGCAGGGCGTGGGCCAGTCTGTTGATCCGGGAGTTGAGCTGGCTGTAGGTCAGGCGGACCTTGCCGTAGACCAGCGCTTCCTTGTCCGGGAACTTGCGGCTGTTGCGGGTCATGATCTCGCCGAGGAGGAGCCTCCTGCTCAGGGCTTCCTCGACGGATTTCTTCGACTTCCTGCCGGCCATTTCGTTCCCCCTTCCGGCTGTTCCGCTGGCGGAGCAGCACATCCCCGGCCGCTCCCCGTTCTGTTGCAGGGGCGCGGCAGCGTTTCGAAGCAGCGATGGACAGGTGTCTGCTGGAGAGCAATGATCGTTTACCACAAGTCCCTGAGCCATGTCAATTTGCAGCCCCGCAGGCGTTGCAAAATGAAACCCAAAGCATTAGACTGGCCGCGGTCGGGGGCACAGGCCGTCCTATGCTTGCACAAGGAGGTTGAGGACCGATGGCACAGAGATTGAAGGGCAAGGTCGCGATCGTCACTGGAGCGGGTCGTGGGCTGGGTCGGGCGGAGGCCCTGCTGCTGGCCGGCGAGGGTGCCAAAGTCGTGGTCAACGATCTGGGCGGTGGCCGGGATGGCACCGGCGGAGCTGCCTCGCCGGCCGATGCCGTGGTCAAGGAGATCAAGGCCAGGGGTGGCGAGGCTGTGGCCAACTACGACAGCGTCGCCACCACGGAGGGCGGGGAGAACATCGTCAACGCTGCCGTCAAGGCCTTCGGCCGGCTCGATATCCTGGTCAACAACGCCGGCATCCTCCGGGACCGCATGATCTTCAATATGACCCCCGAGGAATGGGACCTGGTAATCAAGGTTCACCTCTATGGCACCTTCAACTGCACCAGGCCCGCCTGTACCGTCATGAAGCAGCAGAAGAGCGGCCGGATCATCAACACCTCCTCGGAGTCGGGGCTGGGCGCCGTGGGACAGGCCAACTACAGCGCCGCCAAGGAGGGCATCGTGGGGTTCACCCGGACGGTGGCCAGGGATATGGGCCGCTACGGCGTGACCTGCAACGCCATCAGGCCCCGGGCGGCCACCCGGCTGACGGTGGCGCCGGAGATGGCCGAGGCCATAGAGAAGGCCAGCGCCGAGGGGAAGCCCATGCCGGTGGGTCCTGAGGTGACGGCCATCCTCCCACTGCCGGAGGAGATCGCCCCCTTCGTCGTCTACCTGGCCACCGATGAAGCGGCCGGCATCAATGGCTGCACCTTCTTCGTTGGCGGCACCCAGATATCGCTCATGTCCGATCCGGTGGTCACCAGGACCATCTTCAACAGGACCGGCGCCTTCACCCTGGACGATCTGCTGGCCGTAGTGCCGGGATCGCTAGCGGCAGGGCTGGTCAACCCGTCTCCGCCGCAGGCGGCCAAGTAGTCCATACCCGCCGGGCGGCCGCCTCTTCAGAGCGGCCGGGTCATTGAGGGACAGTAGAGTATGCCGGAAGCCATGATGCAGGCCAGGGGTGTCTACAGGGACCTGGAGCTGCTTCCTGACATGGTCAGGATCAGGCGCAGGGGGACGCTGGGTTTCCTGACTCCGGGGACCAGGGTGGAGAAGGACATCCTCATCTCGAAGATCGTCTCCATACGGTTCAAGAAGGCTGGCATCCTGGCCGACGGGTATATCCAGTTCATCTTCGAAGAAAAGGGGCCGAAGGACAAGAGCGCGGAGTCCGAAGTCGGCGATGACGAGAACGTGGTCGTCTTCCGGTCCCGCCAGCAGCCGGCCTTCGAGGCCATACGGGAGGCCATCGAGCAGAAGATGACCGGCTCCAGGTCGGGTCCCCGGCAGGCCTCCAACTTCGATGAGCTGGTCCGGTTGAGTGAACTGCTCAACAGGAAGATCATCACCGAAGACGAGTTCAACCGGAAGAAGAAACAGATACTCGGCCTCTGAGGGCCCCGCTTTGAAATCGTCGCGCTGGGGCCCTATAATCACTCAAGACGAGGCTCATGTGACCACGGAATCCGGAACCAGAGACAGCGTCCGCCGCTGGAAGGATGATGAGGTCCGCCGGGTGGGCGTGGCGGTGTGCACCGCGGAGTTGACCGCGGTGGGATACACCTACTGCCTCCAGGCCCAGCGCCTCCTGGATGTCCTCAACAAGGGACTGGACGACGGCGCGGCTCGCAGTCAGGCCAGCGTCCGCGTGGTCGTCGGGAAGGACTTCATCCCGTTGACGGAGGCTCGGATCGTGTTCCGCACCGGCGAACAGAGGTACGTGGCCTCCACCAACATCAGGAAGTCAAGCATCCTCTTCGTGGCCGAGATCAGCGGCGGACAGCCCGAGGCCACCAGCGTGCGGGATCTGCTCAAGGTCACCAAGAAGCCGGTGGCCACCGAAGTCCATGTGCCGCCCTACCACCTCTCGGGCCGGATGCACGCCGAGATATGGGAGCAACTGGTGGACCACCTGGAGAGTCATGACCGGTTCCTGCCCCTCACCGACGTGGCGGTCATGCCCAAGCTGGTCAATGTGGAGTCGAAGTTCGACTTCGTCGCGGTCAACAAGGACCGGGTGGTCTACATCGGGGAGCCTTCGGCTGCTTCCTCCGAAGCGCCGCCCGTGGTGGCGAAGCCCCGCAAGAAGCGGTCTGGCCTGAGGCGGCTGACCGACATTCGTCCGGACAAGGGCTCGTAGCTCAGCGGCAGAGCGGCCGGCTCATAACCGGTTGGTCGTTGGTTCGAATCCAGCCGAGCCCACCACTTTATGTCTACTTGCAGAAGTTTGCAGGGCGTATCGCAGCATGCCTGCTAGACCACGCTGATCTGCAACAATCCCCACTTTGCCAACCGCAAACCCACACCCAAACTGGCAACTGTAGCTTAAGAAATGGTACAACTATTGGGGGCAGGTCACTGTCAGAGTGTACCTTGTTGGTGTCTGGCGGCAGGCTCTCTGCCATCATTGTTAGTGCTTCGGGCAGAAGGGAGAGTGAAATTGGCCAACAAAGAGAATTATGACGTCATCGTAGTGGGGGCTGGCCCAGGCGGGGTTACCTGTGCGGCTCTGCTGGCGAAGAAGGGCCTTGATGTCCTAGTGCTGGACAAGAACGAGCGTGTTGGCGGGAAACAGATGACAGCCTCGATCAAAGGATATAAGGGTGAGCTGTGGCCTACAGGGGGGTTGCCCGTGAAGGGCGGCGCATGGCTCGAAGCCTTCCGGGCTCTCGGAATAGAGTCGAAGTTCAGGGTACGCGTGAAGGATATGGGCAACCTCTACCGGCGGTCGGGTGGCGAGTGGCTGCGCACCGTTACCCGCATGGATCCCTACGAACTGCCGGATCCCAACATCAACTTCGACATGTGGGAATTCAACGCCAAGGAACGCGAGCTTGCCATGCAGATACTGGCGGAGATTGCCTTGATGCCTCCGGAGAGGATCGGTGCCTTCGACGATACCACTGTTCGGGAGTACTTGGAGCAGTACGAAGCTGTGCCGCCCCGATTCTACGGGTATTTCGCTTTCCTGACTCATGCCTTCAACGTGGGATTGATAGACCTGGTGCCGATGTCAGAGGTGATCAAGGCTTTTCAGCGCCTCATGGGTCAGCCGTTGGGCTACCCTATGGGTGGCTATGGCCGCATGTCCGAGGATTTCGCTCAGGTCGCAAAGGACTACGGCAGCGAGATAAAGAGCAGAACCAGGGTGGAGAGGATCCTGATAGAAGACGGCCGGGCTGCCGGCGTGATCACCAAAGACGCTGTCTACAGAGCACCGATCGTGGTCAGCAACGCCGGTCTGCAGCCGACGGTGCTCAAACTGGTCGGCGAGCAGCACTTTGACAAGAGCTATGTCAGCTATGTGAAGGGACTGTTGCCCAGCAACGGTTTCACCGGCTGTCACTGGGTTCTAAAGGAGCCTGTACTGGAACATGGCCTCTACCAGATCTCGGGCGATGATGCCTGGTGGGACCTGGACCGCCAGGATGAGGTCAAGAAGGGGAAGATGCCGGCCGACCTCATCATTACCGTGCTGGTACCGACCAACTATGACCCTGAAATGGGGCCCAAGGGCAAGCAACTGCTGGTCTTTGGCACTCCGTGCTCGCCCAACCCGGCGGACAAGACCATAGAGGCGCTCTGGAAGAAGACGGACCAGCAGATGGCGGAGATGTTCCCCGAGATAGTGCCGGTTGTCGAATCCAAAGGGCCGTATTCAGGACCGGTCCAGGTATCGGCTCAGAGCCGCGACCAGGTCCTGCCGGCGCAGGGCGGCGAGGCCTGCGGGTTGTGCGTCACCATCGGGCAGTGCGGCAAGTACAAACCTTCGGCCAAATCCCCTATAGCCGGCCTGTTCTACGTCGGCTTCGACGCCGGAAGCACCGCGTTCATGGGTTCGCAGCAGGCGGTCGACTCCGGTCTGAAGGTGGCGCCATTGGTGTATCACTATCACCTGGAGAAGAGGCAGTCAGCTTCATTTTGAACAGCTATTCTAGTCTGACACCATCAACCTGTCCACCATAACCAGGGGACAGCCAAGAAGGGAGTTTTTCGATGCCGAAGAGAGAGTACGATGTCATCATCGTGGGAGCGGGATTAGGAGGCCTAGTCTGCGGTGCGCTGCTGGCCAAGTGGGGCCTGAAGGTGGCCGTGCTGGACAAGAACAAACAGCCAGGCGGCAAACAAATCGGTGTCTCGGTGAGTGGCTTCAAAGGCGAGATGTGGCCTACCTACGGGATACCGAAGGAGGCCAGCCCCTTCGGGGATGCTTTCAAGCAGTTGGGGATAGAGTCCAAGCTCGATCTCATCCCGGGCTCCAACACTCTGATGTATCGCCAACCCAAAGGGAAATGGGTCGCCACTGTGAACCCAGCAGGCAAACAGGAGATGGATGCCACACTCAACATGTTCAACGCGTGGCAGCTCAGTCAGAAAGAAACCGAGCTAGCCATGAAGGTCCTGGCGGAGATGGTGCTGATGACACCGGAGCAACTGGACGCGCTCAACGACGTCAGCGTGCGGCAGTGGGTAGCTCAGCAGGGAGACCTGCCGCGGCCCCTGTTCAGTTTTCTCGCCGTCCAGTCCAACCTTATGGCCACCGGATTGTATGAACTCGTTGCCATCTGGGAATTGGCCAAGATCATGCAGATATTCGGCGGTAGCACCAACGCCTATCCCAGAGGTGGCTATTTCAAGCTCGTAAACGATATTGTGGACGCCCTGAAGGCCAACGGCGGCGAGTTACGGCTCAAATCTAGGGTGGAGAAGATCCTGGTTGAGGATGGCTGTGTTGTTGGAGTAGGCACCAGGGAAGAGGTCTTCAAGGCTCCTATTGTGGTCAGCAACGCCGGCATTCAGCCAACGGTGCTCAAGTTGGTAGGGGAAGAACATTTCGACAAGGCCTACGTGAACTACGTGAAAGGCATAGTCCCCAGTCTCGGATTCTGCTGCCAGCGGTACATATTCAGGGAGCCGGTCATGGAGCACGGCGTCTACGTTGGGACATCGGCAGACAGCTATATCGATGTCAAGCGCCACGAAGAGATGCGGGCCGGGATAATCCCTCCAGTCGTCTCAATGTACGCAGTGAACCCGGCGCACTTCGACCCGGAGATGGCGCCTAAGGGCAAACAGATGCTCGCCATCGGTACCTGGTGCCGCCCTGACCCGAAGGCCAAGGAGATCAAGGCGCTCCAGAAGACGGTCGACGAGCAATTCGAGGAGATGTTCCCCAGAGAAGCCAAGTACATTGAAGCGAAGGAGGGCTACGTTGGGCCGGCCCAAGTATCGGCGCTCAGCCGGGACTCCGTCCTGCCGGGGCTGGGAGGGGAGGCGGTTGGCCTGGCCGTGAGCGTTGGCTACTGCGGCAGAAGCAAGCCCTCAGTGAAGGGACCCATCGCCGGCCTGTTCTACGTGGGACACGATGCCGGCGGTGCCGGCTATCTCGGCACCCACCAGGCAGTCAGCTCCGGCGTCAGGACAGCGCCAGTGATAAGGCTCTTCCATGAGGAAAGGACCATGTTCGGGAAGTAGTCGACTGGGGCTGCCGAGCAAGAGATCGCCAGTCTGGTATCGCGGAACCCCCAGGCCACATTGGTCTGGGGGTTGTCTCTTTGGTGACAGATGCAGAACGCGAACGCCTGATATCCCGAGCTACAGTCGTCTCGCCAATACATCTCAAGATGACTAAGGGTCCTTTCATCTCTTGCAGGGTTCTGCGCTCCAGAGAGGAAACAGAATGCGGGGAAGCGATTTGGTCTCCATCTCTGGAGCGCTTCCCCGCTATTCTGTTCAAACCCAGTAGAAGGTATGACCGGGATGTTGTCAAGAGTTCGAGCACAAAAATGGGGAGAGGTTAAAACGGCTCGGTTCTTTCAGAACGCGCCGCTGGTTCCTATGTTGATCCGCATAACTTACCAGGATATAATGCCGAACGTGGCGGCAAGTCATAGGAGCGAAAGGGCTGCGTGGCAACCTTGCGCCGAAACTGGGAGGCGTGTTGTGCCGACAGAGACCGGGAATTCCGCGGCTTATGCGGATCAATACAATCGCTGTTGTGCTTGCCATTCACTGCGGAGGTGACCTGTGTCTGCTCAGAAGCCTATGAGAGTCTGACCCGCCCCAGGAAATGGTACCACTCACAGACTCAGAGTTGCGAGAATTGGAGCTGCCCGCGGTAGCTGTAGCAGTTCCTAGGTCACGGTTGCCAGACTGAAGACCAGCTCGAATCTCTTGGTTCTGTCTTTCGTACACCATTGCCCACCACTACTTCAAGTCAAGTACGTCTTGACGTACTTCTCCATCTCCGCCGTGGGCTGCCACCACTTCTTGACGCCCAGGTCCTCGGCCACCTTGTTGGCCCCGAGGTAGCCCGGTCCCCCGAGAACCAGCCCCCCGGGATAGGTGGACACGCCGCACACATAGAGCCCCTCGATGGGCGTCCTGGTGGACGAGCACTCCTGGTTGGGGCGGAAGCAGCCCATCTGCAGCGGCCGGTAGTCGCCGTGCTTGATGCCCCCACGGCGCATGTTGGGGAAGCGGATGGCGATGTCCTCCGGCGTCTCACTCTTGGTGGCGATGATGTTGGCCTTCTTCATGTTGGGAGCGGCCTTGTGCCACTTGGCCAGGATGGCCTCATCCAGCTCCCTGGCCCTCTTGTCCCAGCCGCCTTCGATCTCGTAGGGGGCATGCATCTGGAAGAATGACACATGCTTGCCCGGCTTGCGGCTCAGATGCGGATCGAACAGGCTCTCGCAGGTGGCGTGACCGCCGAAGTGCTTCTCGATCTTGCCCTTGACCACATGGTCCCAGTGCGAGAGCAGCTGCTCGACGCTCTCCAGGCCGAAGATGGTCATGAAGGCCTCGTTCACCCAGGGGTCGTCACAGGCGTAGTGCGGGGCCTCCTCCGAGGCCACATGCAGGGTGTAGAAGCTCCACTTGTCATACTGCCAGCCTTCGACGGCCTCCTTCAGCGAGGCAGGCAGCTTGTCCCTGCCCAGCAGGTCAAAGAAGGTGGTCTGGGGGTCCAGGGTGGACATGACCACCTTGGCCTTCAGGGTCCTCTCTTCATGCCCGATGAGGACCCCCTCGACATGCCCGTTGCTCATCAGTATCCTGGTGGCTTCGGCCGCCTCCAGGATCAGGCCGCCGTTGCGGACGATCTCCCTGGCCATGGCGGCGGCGAACTTGTGCGATCCGCCGTAGCAGAGGCACTTGTTCATCCCCCGGTCCAGGAGCAGGGGCACGAAGAAGCCGATGCCGGTCTCCCTGGGGTCCAGCCCCCACATGCAGCTGGAGTAGAGCATCAGGGTCCGTACCCGGTCGTTCTCGAAGACGTCGTTGATGATCTCCAGCGGACTGCGCTCCACCATCTCCAGCATCTCCCTGCCGATGGCCGTGCGCTGCATGGCCACTGACAGATCGATGGGCGACATGGGCGGGATGTAGGTCGCCGGGGCCACTATCTCGCTGACGATGCGCCGCCAGCTCCGCATCACCTTGCCGAAGGCGATGGCGTCCTTGAAGGAGAACTTGCTGATCGAGTCCTTGGTGTCCTCGATCATCCTGGTGAGCACCAGCGACTTCCCGTCCTCGAAGACCATGGCCGTCTGGGAGTTGGGCTTGACCCAGACCAGGGCGTGGTCATCCAGATTGAAGTCCTTGATCACCGGCATGTAGTCCACCATCATGTGATAGATAACATGGGGGTTGGAGGAATACAGCGGATAGATGATCTCCTCCGTGGCCAGTCCGCCTCCCACCTCGAAGCGCCGCTCGACCAGGGCCACCTTCAGTCCGGCCTTGGCCAGATAGGCCCCGGCCATCAGCCCGTTGGGGCCGCCGCCGATGATGACCACGTCCCAGGTGGTCTCGTCGGGGAACTCCTCGAACATCTTGAACATAGGCTGTTCTCTCATGACGTCCTCCTTTCCCCTACTTCGGCGGTATGGCCGAGATCTTGCCCTGCTGCGGTATGTACCACGGCGATGGGTACCACCACTTGCCCGGCTGGGCCACCCCGTCCTCGATCAGGATGTGCATCAGGTTGTAGGGGATGGCCATCAGGCACAGCGCGCCGGGGTGCCCCGAGGTCTGATGGCAGTGATACAGCCCGTCGATGGGCGTGCGGTACCGGGCCAGCTCCGGCAGCGGGCGCTGCGTCCATAGCTGGTCGCGGCAGTGCCGGGTGCCGCACCAGGTGCCGCCCACCAGGCCGCTGTGGCGGAACTCGGCCTCATATGGCGTGGCCGCCCAGTGGTGGATGATGTTGTCGTCCTCCATGCCCTCCATGGCCTGGGAGAAGGCCTGACGCATGTAGGCATTGAGCTTGTCCTTGATCTTGTCGATGGCCTCCGGCCCGTCCACGTGGTACTCCGGCGGAGGCACATTCACCTCAAAAGCGGCCGATATGTATCCCTTGGGGTGATGCCCCTGACAGTCCGTGGGGTCGAACGCCTGTGACGGGGTGAGGAACCACATCAGCCTCTCGGGCGGTATGCTCGGGTTGCCCTTGCGGCCGTCCACGTCCATCACATTCTCATAGTAGATCTGCCGCGAATCGGAGGGGTACACCGCGCCGCAGGGGGTCTTGTTGGGGCCGATGCCCGTTTCATCCATCGCCCGGAACTTGTCGCGCCAGCGCAGCGGCTTCCGCGTATGCAGCGTGGACACGTAGAGGCTGCCCCCCTTGAGGCTGATATCCTTGATGCGCTGGATGAAGCCGGAGTCCAGGTGCTCCTTGCTGATCAGCTTGAGGAAGGTCTGCTTGTAGTCCACGGCGGCGATGACCGCCTTGTTGGCCCAGATCTTCTTGGCGCCGGACGCGGCCGTCTCCCGCAGCCGCACGCCGACCGCCCGGCCATCCTGGATGAGGATCTCGTCCACGGGGCAGCAGGTGCGCACCACCGTCCCGTGGGCCACGGCGGCCCGGTGGATGGCATGGAAGTAGCCATGAAGGCCGCCCCGGGGGATGCTCATCTTCCCCGGCAACAGCAGGAGCACCACGGAGAGATAGGAAGGAACGGCCACCCCCTCCCAGTGGCCGGCCGCCCCTGAGGCCCAGGCGGCGAAGGCCAGCATGGTCTTGACCGACTCGCTGTGCAGGTGCTCATCCACCAGGTCAAACATGGTCCACTCGCGCAGCTCCGGGGTCCACACGTCGGGCTGCCGTTCCTTGTACACCTGCATGTAAGGAACGTTGTCGTCCGTCACCTCCACCTCAGGAGGATGCGGCGGGCACCAGAAGGTCGCCCGGAGCAGCTCCTGCAGGAAAGGCGTCGCGCTGGCCAGGCCGCTCAGCTTGGCGAAGCCCTCCATGTCCTTGGGATGGGGCGCCTCGATCCCGGCGGAGGTTGGCTGCCCCACTCCGCCCATGGACTTGATCAGGTCAAATGGGGTCCAGGACATCCGGAAGCCGTACTTCCACAGCTCCAGTTGCTCGAAGCCCGGGGCCGGCGCTCCGTACATCAGCATGGCGTGGGGATAGATGCGCACCCCAGCCAGGGGCTCCACCGTCTCACACGGTCCGCCCGACTCCGTCCTCTCCTCCAGCACGCAGACTCTCAGCCCGCACTTGGAGAGATAGGCCGCTGTTGTCATCCCGTTGTGCCCCCCGCCTACGATAACCACGTCGTACCGTTCATCCTTGCTCATGGCTTCCTCCTCTCTGTTTGACCGTGACCCGTCTCTAGTAGTTTTACCACCTCCCGGGCTGCCGCCGCCAGACCCAACAGGAGTCCGAAGTCTGGGGCGTGTCGCGTGCCCCACCGCCCCTTGCCTGCCTACGCCACGGGAGCCTGCTGGCACCTTGGCGGCAACGCCGGGGCCAGCGAGTCTTACAACTGCTACAAGATCATCGCCAGGGACCTCGGTCTGGGCAAGCCGTGGGAGGAACCGGACAAGAAGGAGCCGGATTCACTGGTGGATCAGTTGCGCAAGGTCCAGAAGGGGGTCGAGGCCCCAGCCCGCCAAGCACGTCCCGGGCATTGAGGCGTTCAGCCATGGTCAGCCGCCCCGACACGGCCATCGTTGCGCACTGGCTCCTGTGACGTGACTTCGGCTCTGGCCGTAGTCAGCCAGACGCTAGCTGGCTTCGGTCTTCCGTTTCCTTCGCGGCAGGAAGAAGAAGAGGAAGAAGCCTCCTGCCACGGCAGCAAGCGCTGCCACTGCTATCACCGCCCAGAGCCAGGCCGGCGTTCCTGATGGTGCTTCCTCTACGGTGAAGGCGTTCGCCAGGGTGGCCACGCCTCCCGGCGTGGTGACAGATATGTCCCTCAGACCCGCCTCGGCGTCGGAAGCTATCTTGATGTCGGTTGTGATCTGACTCGAATCGTCGACCGTGAATGCCTGGACGGTCACGCCCGGGCCGAAACCTACAGCGGTCGCCCCGCTGAGTCTCGTCCCGCTGATCACCACCTTGAGGGTCTTCCCGGGCCGCCCCTTCAGTTTGTCCAGGGAGGCTATGGAGGGCGGCTCGTGCGCCGTGATGGCATAGAGCTTCTTGTCATTCGAGCCGACATAGAGCGTGCCGTCGCTGCCTATCGCCGGGGAAGAGTACACCTGGCCACCTGTGGCGAGAGACCATTTCAGTGAGCCGTTGGCGCTGATGGCATAGCAACTGTTGTCCGGCGAGCCCCCGTAGATCGTGCCGTCGCTGCCTATGGCCGAAGCCGCGATTGCGGCTCCGCCGGGTGAGGCGTAGGACCATTTCAGTGAGCCATCGGCGTTGATGGCATAGAGGCCGCCCGTTGAGCCGACATAGATCGTGCCGTCGCTGCCTATGGCCGCGTCGCCGACTGCGCCGGGTGCGGTATAGGACCATTTGAGCGAACCATCGGGGTTCATGGCATAGAGCTTGCTGTCCGTCGAGCCGACATAGACCGTACCATCGCTGGCTATCGCCGGGGAAGCAGAGACAGCGCCGCCCGTGGCATAGGACCACTTCAACGTGCCGTTGGGGTTGATGGCATAGAGCTTGCTGTCATCTGAGCCGAAGTAGACGGTCCCGTCGCTGCCAATCGCCGGGGAAGAGAGGACGTGTGAGGTTGAATAGGACCACTTCTCTGTGCCGCCGGGGTTGATGGCGCACATTCCGCCTCCCCGTATGCCGACGTAGATTGTGCCGTCGGTGGCTATCGCGGGGGAGGAGTAGAAGGTGTGATCTACGTTGTAGGACCATTTCACCGTGCCATTGGGATTAATGGCATAGAAGTCATACGGCAGTGCGGCGATGCCGGCATAGATCGTGCCGTCGCTCCCTATCGCCGGAGAACAGCGGACGGGGCCGCCCATGGCAAAGGTCCATTTCAATGTGCCATCGGGGTTGACGGCATGGAGGTTGCTGTCCTGTGAGCCGACATACACTGTGCCATCGCTGCCTATTGCCGGGGAAGACATGATGGCGTCACCCGCGGTATACGACCACCTGACAGTGCTTGTCTGTGGCCCCAGATATGGGCTTCTGCCGGTATGCTGCAGGTCATGGTGGAACATCGGCCATGCCGTGCTGGCCAGGTCCGCCTGGACAGCTCCCGGACCTGCCAGCGGCAGAACCAGGGTGGCAACAAGAATGGCGGCAACACCAAGTGAACCGGCGAGCGAGCGCAGCAGCTTCCTACTGTCCATATCAGAACTCCCCCTTCTGTGAATAGCCTTGCCCCTATCTGCGGGCTACCAGGCTCAACATCATATTGCCTATCCCCGGGAACTGTCAAAACCGCCCCCAACCTGACTTGAGGCGACGTCATCGGTGTCGACGCCAACAGCCCAAAGGACAACCTCCGCATGAGGAATCTGGCGCTGTTTGAGGATTGCCGGGACTCCGCGGAGGCAACTATGGCCGGCCAGCGACTAATCTATTGCAGGGGACGCTGAACCGCCGTCCGTATGTGGTCACTTGGACAGCGGGGAGTCAATAGTGAAACCGACCTGGAAGGGTCGGTTCTTTTGTTTGTTGTGTAGAGGACGGGAGGGATCGCTGTTCAGGGGATCCCTCCCGTATGCGGGGCTGGCTAGACGGGGTAGAAGCGAACCTGGATCAGCTTGCAGCCGTTGTTCTGAAGCTGCCAGAAGTAGGCCAGGTCCCCGTAGGCTGACCCGTCCAGACCGCTCAGGTAGTCGAATATCCAGGTGTCTTCTCCCGGTACCGGCAGAGTTGAGCCGGCGACTTCCTGATCGTCGATCATGAACAGATCAGTAGCGTTCTGCCACTTCCTGGTGACGCTGATCGTGCCAAGATTCAGGTAGTAGTAGAGGTTTCCCTCCAGATCCTTGGCTTGCACCCAGCCATCAATCTGTGCGGGGTTCGCGACTGGCTTTGCCTTGGCAGCGACGTACACCGCGTACTTGCCGGGGCCGAGCTGGAAGTTGCAGTCTGCATCCTCGTCGAACGCTGTGCCATCTAGAACGGCGAATTCGCTCCCTTGGGTCATCCAGATCGCCAGCCCTGGAAGTGACGTGACGTTGTCACCCACAGTAGAGCCGTGGTTCAGGACCTTGTTCGGCTGATTGAGAAGGATCTCCCAACCGGTCGTGTCCGCAGGCACGAACATGGTATGCCTGTCTGGATTGTCATAGCTGCCTCCACCGTTCCAGTCCGCCTTCTTGCCGATCAGGTTGAGGTTGTAGTGAGCGCCATTGAGGTCGACCCCCTTCGGCGCAGCAATGACGACACTGGCCCCCACCGTTGCGGCTACGGCGGCCAGAAGCGCGACTGCTAACAGTCTCTTCTTCATCTCCTCTCACCTCCTTTCTTTGAATGCTTGCCTTATCGTCCGTCGACCACGGGCATAGCGGCCTCTTCGGCTCACACGAAACGGTTCTGAAACTGCGCCCTCGCTGGACGAATCGTTGTGGCGGCCCGGTTCTATGGATCTGCCAACCCGAGAGCCGCGGCTTACGCAGTCCGTCAGGCGATGCGTCAGCGCATGTGGATTCGTGTGTTCATCACAAGCAGATGCACTGGTGGCCTTGATGCCGGGTGGGATTGCCTGTAGTGGCAGTGACAACCGGTGTGAGAAACCCTGCGTGCGGCATCACAAATGGGCAACTTATGGAGCCAACAGTATCACGCTGCAGTCACAGGCAGGTCTCAATCGCTGGAGGGCCTGTCACAATTCGCCGCTCCCCGCGAGCCTTGGGGGTTAGCCATGGCCGGCCGCCCTGCGCCGCGTTCCCTTTCCACCGGTGAGGTTCTTGAGAGGGATATCGGGATGTCGGAGACATTCACGTGGTCTCTCTGGCATAGACTGGATTGCGGCGGGCTGAAGGCCTGCCTGGGCCCGCTTGCTGTCGAGGGCTTGGAGTGGGCCTGCACGAGGTATGAGAGTGATGGGGACGCGTACTGATCCGGAAGTGCGCAGAGAGGACAACGGACGGCATCCCAGACTTGACGAGATGCGGCAGGTGGGGGTAGTCGTCTGCACCCGGGATCTCACCGCCGTGGGCTATACCCATTGCCTGGACGTACAGCGTCTGCTGGATGCCCTCAACAAGGGACTTGACCGCGGCCCGGTGGCTGATCATACAACCGTCCGGGTGGTCCCCGGCAGGGACTTCCTGCCGTTGACGTACACCAAGGTTCGCCTCCCGGGCGGCGACCAGAAATACATGGAGTCCACGCATGTCAGGAAGGCCAACATCCTCTTCGTGGCCGAGATAAGTGGCGGGCAGCCCGAGGCCGGAGGCATCAGGGAGCTGATGAAGGTCACCAAGAAGCGGGTGCGCACCGAAGTCAACGTTCCGCCGTACCACCTTGTCGGCGAGATGCATGCCGAGATCTGGGAGCAGCTGGCCGACCATCTGGAAGGCCATGACAAGTTCCTGCCCCTGACCAGCGTCGGCGTCACGCCGGAACTGGTCGGCGTGGAGTCCAGGTTCGATTTCGTGGCTGTGAACAAGGACCGGGTGGCCTATATCAGGGAATCCAACGGCTCGACCTCCGCCCTGGAGACCGAGAAGTCCAGAAAGGCCAGGAAGCGGAAGCCGGAAGCACCGGCCGCCACCGGTTGCCTGGAGTGCGGCTATCCGGTGGGCCAGAGCCTGAGATGGCCCACCTACTCAGGCGACGGCACCCTGCTCTGCAGGGCCTGCCGGGCGCCCCTGTCATAGTGGCGCGGCACAACCCCGCGCGTGTGTAGTATCTCCAAGAGTTCGTTGGGCTGACCGACTATTGTACGTTGTGTGGGTGTCGTCTGCCTTAGGCAGACCGCCCCGACCTGCGATGAGGGGCCGGGGATGCCGTCAGGTCCTTCAGCGGAAGGATCATCCCGCACTTGATGCGGGATCCAGGGCTGGGGTGGTGGGGCACGACTACCCATAGCGATATTTGAGAAGTACTACACTAGCTGCGAGTCGCACCGATTCAACCCGCCATGGTGGTTCTATGCCCTGGCCATTCCGCCGGACGCCCGGGTGCCCCGCGGATCTGCCCCGCAGTCCCCGGGTGCCATGGTGTTGCCAAGCCCCCTGGTTTGGGGTATCCTACGGTGCCATCGGGCGCTGAGCCGCCCGTGGCGGATCCGGGGAGGCAGTATGCAACTACATGAGCGGTTGATCGACCTCATAGGCCACGAAGTCTCGGTGAGCACCGTTCTGGAAGGCAAGGCTGCGGGCGTATCGAGTGGGCTGGTGAAGGAGGTCGGCCCGGACTTCCTGATACTGGGGGCCAGGGATGCCCGGACCGACTGGTGGGTCAGGATGGCCGCCGTGGCCACCATCGTCCATGAGTCCAGTTGCCCCCGGTGCGCTGCCGGTCCGGCCGCCTAGTGTAGTGTCTCCAACACTTCGTTGGCCTGATCAGCCAGCGCATGCTGTGCGCGTGTCGGGTCCCCGACCCGACACCGATGTCATCCCGCACTTGATGCGGGATCCAGGGCAGGGGTGGCGGGTCACAACTACGCATAACGATATCCGCGAAGCACCACACTAGCCCGCCTGCACTAGGCGCTCCGCCGCCCTCAGCTTGGCGCTGCGGCTGCGCGGATTGACCTCCACCTCTGCCGCCGATGGCGTGACGGCTTTCCTGGTGACCACCTTCAGAGTGGCCCTGTGCCCGCATTGACAGCGGGGCACCTCCGGAGGGCAGAGGCAATCCCTTGACTCGCGCTGCATGAACTGCTTCACCAGGCGGTCCTCCAGCGAGTGGTAGCTGATCACCACCAGCCTCCCGCCCGGGGCGAGCAGGCCGTTGGCCTGCTCCAGAGCGGACTCCAGGCTGGTCAGCTCACCGTTGACGGCCATCCGCAGAGCCTGGAAGGTCCGGGTGGCCGGGTGAATCCTGCCGCCCGGTCCCGCGGCCTCGTCCACCGCCGCCACCAGTTGCAGCGTCGTTTCGACGGGACGGCGGGCGATGATCCTCCGGGCGATGGCCCGGCTGCGGGGCTCCTCTCCGTACCGCCGGAGGATGTCGGCCAGTTCGCCCTCGGAGGAGCGGTTGACGATGCCGGCTGCCGTCAGCGGCTGGCCGGGGCTGAAGCGCATGTCCAGAGGGGCGTCGAACCTGAAGCTGAATCCCCGCGCCGCGTCCTCCAGCTGCAGCGAGGACAGGCCCAGGTCGAAGAGGATGCCGTCCACCGGATGGAAGTGGCGGCTGAGGCAGGTCTCCGCCACGGCTCCGAAGTTGTCGTTGACCGGTGTGACGGCGCTGCCGTACTCCGCCAGCCTGGCTCGGGCGGCTTCGATGGCCAAGGGGTCGGCGTCCATGCCCAGGAGCGAGCCTCCGGGCAGGCACCGGGCCAGGATGGCCGCGGCATGGCCCCCGGCCCCCAGGGTGCAGTCCACGTAGCGCCCTCCCGGCCTGACCTTGAGCATCTCCACGGCCGTTTCGAGGAGGACGGGGACGTGGACCGCCTCGGCCTCAGGTTCCTTGGTCAGAGCCCTCCTGTGGAGGGATTTCCGGCGGTGCTTCACGCCGGGCTTCCCTGTGCGTGGAGATGGCGCGGTGGCATGTCCCCCTTTATGCCACAAGTGGTCTGCTCCGTCAATGCCGCCCGTTGCGGGAACGGGTGCCCAGTGACTATAATCAGGCAATGCAGGTGCGGCACAGACACCCCTGGCAGGTCACCCCGGCCCAGGCCCGGGACATTCAAGTCACCCTGGCCGGCCAAGTCTCCAGGGAGTGCCAGGTGGGGCCGGTGGGCCTGGTGGCGGGCGTGGACATCTCCTCGGACCGCTCAGGCGGTCTGGCCACCGGTGCGGTGGTGGTCCTGGCCTACCCCGGAATGACGCTGGTGGAGAAGAGCGTGGTCAGGCGGGAGGTGGACTTCCCCTATGTCCCCGGACTGCTCTCGTTCCGTGAGGCCCCGCTCATCCTGGCCGCGTGGGAGAAGCTGGACTGCTCGCCGGACCTGCTGCTGGTGGACGGACAGGGCATCGCCCACCCCAGGAGGCTGGGACTGGCCTCGCACATCGGCCTGCTTCTGGACCTGCCGGCCATCGGCTGCGCCAAGTCGCTGCTCTGCGGCAGCCACGGCCCGCTGGGGGACGAGGCGGGCAGCTATGCGGAGATAACCGATGGTGACGAAGTGGTCGGCGCGGCGCTCCGCACCAGGCAGGGTGTCCGTCCGATCTATGTTTCTGTGGGACACAAGGTGGATCTGCCCTCGGCGCTGTCCTGGGTACTGAATTGCTGCAGGGGCCGCCGTCTGCCGGAGCCGACCCGCCAGGCCCACGTGACTGCCGGCGGGCAGGGCGACGGCTCAGCCGCCAAGCGCGAAAGACAGCCGGTCGGGCCGATCTGAGCCACTGGCCCGTCCGTACCCCATCTTGAAACCCGGGAGGAAGCATCTGACATGCAGAGTGAGAAGGAAAGGCTGGATGATCTGCAGCGGCGAGTTTCTGCCATGATGGTGCGTCTTTGACGTAGCCGCCAAGGAGAAGGAGATCGCCGAACTGGAGAAGGAGTCCGGCAAGCCGGATTTCTGGGAGAACCAGGCCGGCGCCAATCAGGCCATGCGCCGGCTGAGCGCTCTGAAGGAGGAGACCGGGGTGTGGCGGCGGCTGGAGCGCCGGGCCGGTGAAGTCATGGAGATCGTGGATATCTCGCTTCAGGAGGAGGACGCCTCCCTGCAGCAAGAGGTCCAGTCGGAGATCGACCGCATGCTGGCCGAGCTGGACCGCCTGGATTTCGAGTTGCTGCTCAGTGGAGAGCACGACAGCCGGAACGCCCTGATCGCCATCCATGCCGGCGCCGGGGGAACGGAGTCCCAGGACTGGGCGGAGATGCTCATGAGGATGTACCTCAGATGGGCCGAGAGACAGGGGTACAAGGCCGAGGTCCTGGACACCTCGCCCGGAGAGGAGGCGGGCATCAAGAGCGTCATGCTGGAGATGAAGGGAGCCCATGCCTACGGCTACCTCAGGTCGGAGCACGGCGTGCACCGGCTGGTCCGCCTCTCGCCCTTCGATTCCGACCACGCCCGTCACACATCCTTCGCGCTGGTGGAGGTGCTGCCCGAGGTGGAGCAGGCCGCCGAAGTGAAGATGTCGCCGGATGACCTGAAGGTGGAGGCCTTCCGGTCCAGCGGACCGGGGGGACAGCACATGCAGAAGACCAGTTCGGCGGTGAGGATCACCCACATCCCCACCGGACTGATGGCCAGCTGCCAGAGCCAGCGTTCCCAGCATCAGAACAAGGAGGTCGCCCTCAAGGTGCTCCAGGCCCGTCTGCTGGAGCTGGAGGGGGCCAAGAAGGCCGAGGAGAGGGACCGGCTCAAGGGGGAGCACACACCGGCGGCCTGGGGGAACCAGATACGCAGCTACGTCCTCCACCCCTACAAGATGGTGAAGGACCACCGCACCGGACTGGAGACCGGGAATGCTGCGGCGGTTCTCGATGGCGCCCTGGACGACTTCATGGAGGCCTACTTGAGGTCGCAGATAGGCAAGGAAGGGTGAGGAAGTCCTTCACCGTCCGCGACCTGCCTCCGGCGGAACGGCCCCGGGAGCGGCTGCTGCAGCTGGGACCGGAGGCCCTGTCTGTCCCGGAGTTGCTGGCCCTCATCCTGGGCCGGGGCATCAAGGGGGAATCGGTGATGGTCACCGCCCAGCATCTGCTCAGCCGGTACGGCGACCTGAAGAGCATGGCCGGGAGCACCGTGGAGGAGCTGTCCCAGGTCAGGGGCATCGGGCCGGCCAAGGCCAGCCAGATCAAGGCCGCCTTCGAGCTGGCCCGGCGACTGGAGGCCTGTCCGGAGAACGAAGGGGTCATCGTCAAGGGCCCGGAGAACGTCCTTCAGGCGGTGAAGAGCCGGCTCAAGGGCAAGAAGAAGGAGCACTTCCTCACCGTGTTGCTGGACAGCCGGAACAGGGTCATGGGCGTGGCGCCGGTCTCGGTGGGCAGCCTGGATTCCAGCCTGGCCCATCCCCGGGAGGTCTTCCAGGAGGCCGTCTCGGCCAGCGCCGCCTCGGTCATCTTCGTGCACAACCACCCCTCCGGCGATCCGCAGCCGTCGGAAGATGACATAAAGTTGACCAAGAGGCTGGTAGAGGCCGGTGCCATCGTGGGCATCGAGGTGCTGGACCACGTCATCGTGGCCGACAGGGCCTTCGCCAGCCTGAAGGCCATGAAGCTGATCTGAGCGGGAGAACGAGGTTGACTGAGAAGCAGGCAGGAATGAAGTTCACCAAGCTCCAGGCGACGGGGAACGACTTCGTGCTGATCGACCTGATCGGGACTCCCCGGCCGGGGGCGGACTGGCCGCGCCTGGCCCGGGCCATGTGCCACCGGCGCCTCGGGGTGGGCAGCGATGGACTGATCCTGGTTCTGAAGTCGGATTCGGCCGACTTCCGCATGCGGATGTTCAACCCCGATGGCTCGGAGGCCGAAGTCTGCGGCAACGGGCTGCGCTGCTTCGCCCGGTATGTAGTCGGCAGCGGTCTGGCCGGCGAGGGAGGCGCCATCACCATTGAGACCGGGGCCGGGATCAAGAAGGCGGAGTCGCGTGACGGCGGCGGCCGCTTCCGGGTGGCCATGGGCCGGCCGGGATTCAGGGCGGAGGAGATCCCCGTGGCTCTGAAGTCGGAGCAAGCCGTGTTGCTGGACCACCGGCTCAGGGTTGCCGGCCGGGACCTGCTGCTCAGCTTCGTCTCCATGGGCAATCCCCATGGGGTGTGCTTCGTGGATGACGTGGCCGGATTCCCTCTGAAGGAGATAGGTCCGGTGGTGGAGAATGACCGGCTGTTTCCCCAGCGTCTCAACTTCGAGATCGCTCGGGTGGTGTCCCGGCGGGAGATAGAGGCCCGGGTATGGGAGCGGGGCGCCGGCGAGACGCTCTCCTGCGGCAGCGGGGCCTGCGCCGTGGCCGTGGCGGCCCGCTTGCACCGCTACGTGGACAGTCCGGTGGAGGTAGTTGTCCCCGGTGGCAGGCTGGGCCTGGAGTGGGATGGCCTCACTGAGGTCTATCTCAGCGGTCCGGCGGAGTCGGTGTTCACCGGATACTGGCCGGAGGCGAACCTGCTGGAGGAGCGATGAAGGTATCCAAGCGCATTGCCGACCTGCCCCCCTACCTCTTCGTGCAGATCTCCCGGAAGATCGCCGAGAAGAAGGCCAGGGGGGAGAGGGTGATCAGCTTCGCCATCGGCGATCCTGACATCCCCACCCCGGAGCACGTCATCCAGAGGCTGTGCCGGGAGGCCCGGGTGCCGGCCAATCACCGCTATCCCGAGACCTACGGCCTGCCCGAGTTCCGCCAGGCCATCGCCGCATGGTACCGCCGCCGTTTCGGGGTGGTCCTCGACCCGGAGACCGAGGTGCTGCCCCTGATCGGCTCCAAGGAGGGCGTGGGGCACATCGCCTTCTGCTACATCGACCCCGGCGACGTGGCCCTCGTTCCCGATCCGGCCTACCCGGTATATTCCATCAGCACCATGTTCGCCGGCGGCCAGCCCTATTTCATGCCCCTGACGGCGGAGAACCACTTCCTGCCCGACCTCGACCGCATCCCTGCCGGGGTGGCCGGCCGGGCCAAGCTGATATGGATCAACTACCCCAACAACCCCACGGGTGCCGTGGCCGGACTGGACTTCTTTGAGAGGGTGGTGGCCTTCGCCAGGAGGCACGACCTGGTGGTCTGCCACGATGCGCCCTACACCGAGGTGGCCTTCGACGGCTACCGGCCGGTGAGCTTCCTCCAGGTGCCGGGGGCCATGGACGTCGGACTGGAGTTCCATTCCCTGTCCAAGAGCTACAACATGACCGGTTGGCGGGTGGGCATGGCCGCGGGCAATGCCCAGATAAGGGACGCCCTGATGAGGTTCAAGTCCAACCTCGATTCCGGCATCCCTCAGGCCATCCAATACGCCGCCATCGAGGCCCTGGAAGGGGACCAGGGCTGCATCGGGGAGCACAACGCCGTCTACCAGCGGCGGCGCGACCGGATCATCGAGGTCCTCCGGGAGATCGGCCTGGGGGTCATGCCGCCCATGGCCAGCCTGTACATCTGGGCCAGGATTCCCCCGGGATACACCTCGGCGGATTATGCCACCCTCCTCCTCGATGGCGCCGGGGTGGTGGTCACCCCGGGGACAGGCTACGGCCAGTGCGGGGAAGGCTACATCCGGGTCTCCCTGACGGTGGCGGACAGCGACATAGATGAAGGGCTGGCCCGGCTCCGGGACTGGGCCCGGCGGACCGGGGGGATCGGCCCCAGAACCACTTGACATAATGCCTTCTGTCCAGCACGGATTTGCGGGGGTTTCCGGCCGGTCACGAACGGCCAGGATGACATAACGTCATGACATAACAGTTTGGCCCGTTGACATAACTGGCCATCAAGTCGACATAAAGGAGTCGTCGCCACGCCGAAAAGCACCTTCCCCACCGCCGAGTTGCCGGAGAAGGCCTTCCTGGTCGCGGCTGAGCTCAAGACCAGCCGGGACAGGTGGACCCCGGAGGATTCCATCGCCGAACTGGCCAGCCTGGCAGATACGGCCGGCGTCAGGGTGGTGGGACAGACCGTCCAGCGCCTGAACAGGCCTTCGCCATTGTACGTAGGCAGCGGGAAGCTGAAGGAACTGGTCTCCCTCAGGGCCGAGCTGGGCTACGGCGTGGTCATCTTCGACGACGAACTCACCCCGCGCCAGCAGAAGAGCCTTGAGGACGCGCTGGAGGTCAAGGTCATTGACCGGACAGCCCTGATCCTGGACATATTCGCCAAGCGGGCCCAGACGCACGAGGGCAAACTGCAGGTGGAGTTGGCCCAGCATGAATACCTGCTGCCCCGGCTGGCCGGACAGTGGAGCCACCTGGAGCGTTTGGGCGGTGGCATCGGCACCAGGGGGCCGGGTGAGAAGCAGATCGAGACGGACAGACGCCTCGTGGAGCGGAGGATTCAGCGGCTGAAGAGGGAGTTGGAGGACGTCCGGAAGCACCGCACCCTTTACAGGAGCCATCGGAGAAGGAGCGGAACGCCGGTCGTGGCCCTGGTGGGCTATACTAACGCGGGGAAGAGCACCCTTTTGAATGCTCTCAGCGGCGCCGACGTCTTTGTGGAGGACAAGCTCTTCGCCACCCTGGACCCCACCACCCGGAGGCTGACCCTGCCCGACCGGCGGACATTCCTGGTCACGGACACCGTCGGCTTCATCAACAAGCTCCCCCCCACGGTTGTCGCCGCCTTCAGGGCCACCCTTGAGGAACTGAGCGAGGCCGATCTGCTGCTTCACGTAGTGGACATAACGCACAAGAACGCCGCCGAGCAGTGCCAGACGGTCGAGGACATACTGTCCGAGCTTGCCCTGGACGAGAAGCCCAGACTGACCCTGCTGAACAAGATAGACCTGCTGAAAGGCGGCGACGCACTGGCGGACCAACTCCCAGACCGGCGGCGATTCCCCCTTGCCGCTGCCCAGGGCATGATCCCCATCTCAGCCGCCAGGGGTACTGGCCTGGACCGATTGCTCACCCACGTTGCGGAAGCCCTTGTTATGTCAAAGCCTTGACAAGAGGGCGTCGCCATAGTAACTTCGGGAAAGGTACATTATGCGAAGTTGACGGTACCTATGGTGGCATCCATGACAGTCGACCAGGCCATCGACCGGTTCCTACAGCATATCGAGGTGGAGAAAGGTGTAGCACCCCTCACCGTCGAAGTGTATCGACGCTATCTGAGGCGCTTCTCTGAATGGCTAGGGGACACCGCTCCGGAAACTGGGTTAGGGGACATCGACCTGGAGTTGGTGCGCCGCTACCGCCTGTATCTGTCGCGATTCGAGGGTCCGGATGGCGCACAACTCAAGAAGTCCACTCAGAGCTACTACATCATAGCCCTCAGGGCCCTGCTTCGCTACTTGGTGGTGCGATGCAACGTGGCAACGCTCTCGCCGGACAAGATCGAACTTCCCAGGAGCGCGTCGAGGGCCGTCAGCTTCCTGAATGCCGATCAGATGCAGAGGCTTCTGAATAGCCCCGACACCTCGGATGTCGCCGGCCTGCGCGATAGAGCCATCTTGGAGACCCTGTTCAGCACCGGCCTGCGGGTGTCGGAGTTGGCCCGGTTGAACCGTGACCAAGTGGACTTGGAGCGCAAGGAGTTCGGCGTCATTGGCAAAGGGAGCAAGCCGAGGGTGGTCTTCCTGTCAGATGAAGCCGCGGAGTGGATCCGTCGGTACCTTGACACCCGCGAGGACAACTTCAAACCGTTGTTCATTCGCTATGCCGGTGGCCTCGATATCTCGAAGGATGGGCAGAACATGCGCTTGACGCCCAGATCGATCCAGATGATGGTCTCCAAGTACAGCAGGATGTGCGGTCTGCCGGTGAAGGCCACTCCGCACACTTTGAGGCATTCGTTTGCCACTGATCTGCTCAGCGCGGGCGCCGATATCCGCTCGGTGCAGGAGATGCTTGGCCATGAGAGCATTAGGACCACGCAGGTCTACACCCACGTGACGGATCGCCAACTCAGAGAGGTCCACAGGGCCTTCCATGGACGGAAGAAGCCGGATGAGACGGTGCCTCCATCCGAGTAGTCGCCTTCGCGATTCGCGGAGACATTATGTCCAGTTCCGTATTGACAATGCCTCCCCACGATCACTAGACTTCTGTTGAGGGCGGGTGTAACTCAGCGGTAGAGTGCTTGCTTCCCAAGCAAGGAGCCGTGGGTTCGAATCCCATCACCCGCTCCAGCTTGTCCCCTTGTTGGCCGAAGCTTCCCCTGCTGCCTTGGGGGCCGTTCTCTCGGTTGATCCGCCTCAGGCCCCATTGCGCAGGGCTCGCGCTAGGCCGTCAGCAGTCCTTTCCTGTGGGCCCTAATATAGGCTCTGCATGCGGCGTCGTTCCCCGTGAGTAGATTCGCCAGCGCGATGAAGCTCATCGTCCTGGTATCGAGGGGATTGAGGATGGCCGCATCAAGTCCAGCCGCGGCGGCCATGAGGAGAAACGCCCGGTTGACCAGGCTGCGGTTGGGCAGGCCGAAGGATATGTTGCTCAACCCGAGAACGGTCCTGGCTCGAGGGAATGAGGACTTGATTGCCCGGATTGTCTGCAGCGTGACCATTGCCTGCCCGGTGTCCACGGAGACAGGCAGGACGAGTGGGTCAAAGATGACTCTTTCCTCGCTTATGCCCATCTGCCTCAGATCGGACATGATCGAGCTGCAGGCGGCCAGTCGCTCGTCGGTCTTCTTCGGAATACTTCCCTCGCCCATAGCCAGCGCCACCACCATCGCGTTGCGTTCGGCTGCCAGAGCCCCGATGGATCGCAGCCGCGAAGGCTCGGCAGTCACTGAGTTGATGATGACCTTGCCCCCGCGGTAGCGGCGGAGAGCGGCCGCGATGACGGCGGGGCTATCGCTGTCGATGGCCAAGGGCTTGTCGGTGACTGAGGTGACGACATCCACCAGCCACTCCATGGCGGCCTCGGGACTCTGCCATGCACCCTGGGCGGAGCCGACATTTATGTCAAGATAATCAACCCCGGCCTCTGACTGCTTTCCGGCCAGATCGGCGATGAATTGGAGGTCTCCGCCGGCGATGGCTTCGCCCACCTTCTTGTTCGAGGCATTGATGTTCTCGCCGATCAGAAGCATGCTCAGTCCACCTCTACAGGGAATCTCGCGGTTCCGTGACTGTCTCTCAGGCGTAGCCCGGGTAGCGCAGCAGGGGATCCCGGCCCTCGCTTGCCTTCCCCGCGTAGTATCGCAGCATGCGATCGATGGCTCTGGCAGCGCTGGTCATGGAGTAGTAGACAGGCACACCGGCCCGGGAGCAGGGCACCTGCAGACCGTCGTAGACCTTCTGCCAGTTGCGGCGCGAGGCGATGTATTGCATGACCAGAGCCACCGGCTTGCTGGCGTCTTTGTGTACACCGATGACGGAGTCTGCTATGGAGTCGATCAGTGCGTTGAAGGCGGCCCACGGCAGCCACGCGCCATGGCCGGAGGGATTGTGGATCACTCCCAGGTCGATGAAGCCATCATGGGCGATCATTTTCTTGACTACATCAAAGAAGAAGCCGGTATAGCCAGCCATGGAGAAGTCCAGAGGGTTGTGCAGTATCATCCCAGCCTGGTTCATGGCTGCAGCATCGAACGCCGACCTGAGTTCGGGGGGCACTGTCGGCAGCACGAAACCGGCGCTGGCCCAGACGTCTGTGGCCAGGACGCTGGCACCACCGGCGGCGCCGAAGATGCCCACCTTCCTGCCACGCGGCACCGGCAGCATCGAGAAGGTGAGCATGGCATCGACCATGGCCTCGGCGCTGGAGACTCCGACGGCCCCTGTCTGATCCAGCAGGCTGGTCCACACCTGTCCAGGGTCTGGACCATCGATGGGGTCAAGTCTACTTCCGCCCCTGATGTGGATTGGCATAGTCTTCAGAACGATCACCGGCTTGGCTTCCGACAAGGTCTTCAGGGCCCGGACGACCCGCCGGCCCGCGCGTGGCCTGTCGATACATAGTGCGACGCAATCGGTTTCTTGGTCGACAGTGAAGTACTCCAGGAGGTCGATCTCATTGATGTCGCAGGCATCGCCGCAGGAGACGGCTTTGCTGAACCGGACGCCTCGGTGTCCTGCAGCCCTGAGGATCTGGACAGATGCCTCGCGCCCCTGGCACACGAAGCCCATCCGGCCCCTCTCGGTGGGAAGACGGGAATCGAACGAAAGGCCAGAGCGGGGGCAATAGAGCCCCAGGCAACCCGGGCCTATGACCACCAGTCCGCTGCTCCGGGCCAGGGCCAAGATCTCTCGGTCCATGTCCGCTTCCGGCACAGGGCTGCCTTTGGAAAAGCCGGTGGTCAGAATGGCCACAGCGCCAACCCTGGCGTCAGCGCAGTCATTGAGCAGAGGCAGAAGGGCAGCGGCGGGCGTGCAGCAGATGACGTAGTCCACAGGGCCAGGGATATCCGCCACCGCGGCATATGACTTGCGCCCCGATGCCTCCATGGGCTGTCGGCCGACAAGGTGGATGAGGCCGTGGAACCCAGAGTCGAGCAGGGTTCGGAGGACGAGTTGCGCCAGGCCGGGCGGGGTGTCTCCCGCAATGGCCACGGAACGAGGCGCGAAAGCTCTATCCAGGGCTTCTTTGTTCATCACCTCGCTCAAGGCGCGCACAAGGGTCTGGCGCGGCCAGAGATCGACCTAATCCCTTGCCTTCGCTTTGCCGACACGTTGTTGAACAAACTCCACTATCTCCTGCAGCGGTGTTCCCGATGTGAAGATGCCATCGACACCGAGCTTCTTGAGGGTTGGCATGTCATCCTCGAAGATGACGCCGCCCATGATCAGGAGCACGTCGCCCTTGCCTGCTTTCTTGAGCTCCTTGACGGTGGCTTCGGTCATGCCCACTGCATTGCCGGTCATGATGCTCAAGCCGACGACGTCAACATCCTCCTGCAATGCGGCCTGGGCTATCTCCTGCACAGCCATGTTGCCGCCATGAATGACTTCCATGCCGGCGTCACGCAATGCCTGGGTCACTATCACCAGCCCGCGCCAGTGCCCGTCCATGCCCGGTTTCGCCATCAGCACTCTGATCCTCTTGTCCTTGACCATCTCCAACACTCCCTAGAGTTTCATCAGTTGCGCTGTGTCCAAGCCGTAGACCTTGCGGCAGACATCAGTTCCTTCCTGGAGTGTGGCGCCGGACCTGTAGGCCTGCACCAGGTATTCGAAGATGTTCTCATCCGAGCGGCAAGCCTTCTCCAGTCTGTCGAGAGCGGCCTGTACCTTGGCGTTCTCGCGTTCTCTCTTGTACTTCTTGAGCTTGGCGATCTTCTCCTGTCCGGCAGTGGGTCTGAACTTGTAGACAGGCACCTTGTACGGAACTTCTTCAGGCTTCATGCGGTACTTGTTTACACCGATGACCGTCTTCTCTCCGCTATCTACCTTCTTGTCCCAGTCAATGTTGGCTTTCTTGTATTCATTGACAAAGAATCCGGACCTGGTGGCTCTGCAGATTCCGCCCATCCCCTCGATCTTCTTGTAGTACTCCCAGGCTCCTTTCTCGATTTCACTGGTCAGCCATTCCACGTAGTAGGAACCGCCCAGCGGATCGATGACCGCAGTCACGTTGGTCTCTTCCTGGAGTATCTGCAGCGTTCTGATGGACAGCAGCATCGATTGGTCGGTCGGTATGCACAACGCCTCGTCGTAGCCGTTGGGATGCATTGCCTGCGCACCGCCCAGACAACCTGAGAGCATGTGGTAGGCAATGCGGATGATATTGTTCAGTGGCTCCTGCGCTACATTGGTGCAACCTGACGTCTGAACACGGACCCTGAACTGCATGTGTTTGCGGTCGGTCAGGCCGTATCTCTCTTGGCAAACCTTCGTCCACAACCTCCTGGCGGCCCTCAACGTGCAGATCTCCTCGAACATGTCGTTGGCAATGGCCATTTCAAAGGAGATGCGCCTGAAGAACTGCTCCAGAGGCATCTTGCCCCGCGCCTTCCACAAGTCAGCAGCTTCGACAGAAGCAGCTATCAGCAGGCCAAGCGACTGGATGTTGTTCATGCCGTTGTCTTTCTGTCCGTAGACGCTGACGCTGGTATTGTGCCAGTTCGGGACATTGAGAGCCGTCCATTCAGCGAAATCCATCGCCATTCTGATTTCCCCGTCGAGTGACACCTTGAAAGGTATGTCTACCGGCACCGGACAGAAGATGCCCATCGCGGGAGTGGTGCCACCAAGTGCCTTGAGATCAACTCCCCTCTTGTCTGCCATGGCGAAGTACAGACCCGTGATGTACGGCGTATAGCACCAGCAGGTGACCTTCTCAACAGGGATGTCCTTGAAAATGATCTCCATGTCCTCGACGGTATCAATCGGCACTCCGCAGAAACCCACGTCGCCTTCGCACCTGGGGTTGTCCGAGTCCAGAGCTATCGAAGTCGGCACATCGGGGGCAATGGCCAGGCCGTTCTGTCCCAGCCTCAACTCCTCCTTGTACAGATCATTGGTCTGTTCTGGCGTTTCCACTCCGGTGAACCTTCGGATAGTGAATGGCTGCCCGCGGTACATGGTCTTGTAGACACCTCGCGTGAAAGGTGGTTGACCCGGGTAGCCCAGATCCCGGGCGTAGTCGAGGTCCTTGATGTCCTCTGGTGTGTAGAGGTCCTTCAGAGGTATTCCGGAATGCGATGTCAACTCCCCGGATGATTCAGCGGCCATGGCCGTCCTCCATGTCCCGTCTTCGCAGGACAGAATCGGCAAGCCGTCTGCCCTGCCCGTATAGTTGTACCATTCTTCCACGACGGAAGGAAGTTTCCAAGTCGTTGTTCGGCGGTGTACTATATGGGCCGGACGACCGCATCCGCGGAGGTGGAGATGGCGAAGAGCAGTTCAACGTCAAGAGCCTTGGCTCGATTGTCCGAGACGGCCAGCACCCTGGTCAATGCCGAGATGAAGAGGTGGAAGGAGGAAGGCGGCCGGATCGTGGGCTACTTCTGCTCAGCCATGCCCGTCGAAATGATCACTGCCGCGGGCCTTCTGCCGTTCAGGATGAGAGCCACTGGCAGCACGGGGACGGAGATGTCGGACTCTTGCTTCAGCAGCATCAACTGCTCCTTCCCGCGCCATGCGTTCAACATGGCTCTCAAGGGCGAATACGACTTCCTGGACGGGCTGATTGTCTTCAATAGTTGCGACCATGTTCGGCGGATCTACGACCACTGGATCCGTCAGTTGCAGACTCCGTTCGTGCAGATCCTGAGTTTACCCAAGAAAGCAGAGGCGTCGCAGGTGGAATGGTTCAGAGAGGAGCTGTCCATCCTGCGGAGGCGCATTGAGGGGCATTTCGAGGTCGAGATAACCGATGAGAAGCTGAAGGAGTCCATAGCGCGACAGAACCGATCAAGACGTGCGTTGCGACGGATCTATGAGCTCCGCAAGGGTCCGGCCCCACCCGTCACAGGCACCGAGATGCTGGCGGTCACCGTAGCCGGCTCTGCCATGCCGCAACCCTTGTATGGGCGCCTGCTGGACGAGCTTTGGCGAGATGTCTCGGCAGCGGAGGGACACCGCGGGCATCGGGCCAGATTGATGATCATGGGGGGAATGCTGGACAACCCCGAGTTCTTGCGGGTGATCGAGGATCAGGGCGGCTTGGTGGTTGCGGACTCGTTGTGCTTCGGATCGAGAACGCTGGCGGTGGATGTGGATGAGAAGGAGCACGATCCGCTGACCGCCCTGGCCAGATACTACGTCGCGGATCGTCCTTCGTGTGCCAGGATGTACACGGAGTACCCCAGGAGAGTGGAGTACGTCAGGAACATGATCAGGGACTACCGTGTGGATGGAGTCATCTTCCAGCGCCTGGCGTTCTGCGAGACGTGGGGATTCGAGCAGTACTCAGTCACTAATGACTTCAAGGAATGGAACATACCCCTGCTGTGTATGGATCGCGAGTATGTCCTCGGGGGTCAGGGCCAGATCAAGACAAGGGTTCAGGCATTCCTGGAGACACTGGGGAGGTAGACATGGATGCCAAGAGAGAGCGCAGCGTATCCAGACTCCGCGAGGAGATCGCCATGTTCGAGCCGATACTGGAGTTGCTCAAGATGGCCCCCGACGAGATGGGCAATCTCCAGATCTTCATAATCGAAGACATACTGAACAGCCACAGAAAGATCATCGACTGCGTTGAGCATGAGCAGCCCTACTTGGCCAGCCAGTTCACCAATCCCGTGGAGATTCTGACCGCGATGGATGTCCCGTGGTACTTTCATGTAGCTCATCAGTTCATGGCCGGCGGCACGGGGGGAAGCCCCCACACCATCGAAGATCTGGAGGCCATGGACACCATGGGCATACCATCCGACTGTTGCACGTTGCTGAAGCTCCTCCTCTACTACCAGGCCGCCGGACTGCTGCCTATCCCCACGGCGTATCTGGCGCTCACTGAGCCCTGCGATGGTGTGGCAGGCATGCATGCCGTGTTCATGAATCATCCCGACTGGCGGACTGTGCCTGTATTTGCCCCGGATCCTCCGTATCACAGTGATCAGAGAGCCGTTGACTACTACGCCGGCGAAATGAAGCGCATGGTTGACTTCGTGCAGAAGCACACCGGCAAGTCGCTGGACATTGGCCGTCTCAAGAGAGTGGTGGAAGAGACCAACAAGGGCTACGCCATGTGGATGGAGTATAACGAGCTGAGGCGGTCGGTGCCTACGCCTCACAGCTATGTCATGCCCATGTCGTGCTTCTACCTGGTGAATGACATGGGAGCGGGGGATCCAGCGAAGGCCAAGTGGTATGAGGACATGGTTGCCAACGCCGAATCGAGGGTGAGGGAGAACAGGCCCGAGGTGCCGAACCAGAGAATCAGGGTGTTCTGGTATGACATACAGCCCATGTTCTTCGGGGAAATCGTGCCCTGGCTGGAGCAGGAGTGGGGGGCAGTGATCGCCATGGATATGGTCAGCTACTGCCCCTACGAACTCATCGACACGTCAACGGAGGATACCATGTTCAGGGGGCTGGCCAAGCGGGCCTTCCTCCATCCCCCGATGGTCCACCAGGCGCGGGGCCTGGCCGACAACGTGGTCCATGACATCACCCGGATAGTGAAGGACTACAAGATCGACTGTGTTGTCTTCCCCGGGCACATGGGCCACAAGGACATGGCTGCCAGCGCCAGTATCATGCGAGAAGTGTGCCGGGACCTGAACGTGCCCTTCCTTCACATCGGCATGGATGTATGCGACAAGCGATACACCACCGTTGAGGAGATCAAGAGCAAGATGTCCCATTTCTTCACCGCCATGGGTTTGGGCTAGGCGGCGCCGCGGCGGCGTAGAGAGGTCGTTGATCGAGGAGGAACCACGGGATGTCATCTGGACTGCGCAGGCATCCTCACCTGTACGAGGTTAATGCCTCTGTCTTCTTGAATCGCCTTTCGGTGCAACAGGGGCGCAGACTGACGCTGGCTGGCATTCCCGGTGAGGAGTGGCAGAAGCTGAGTCATTGGGGCTTCGACCTGGTCTGGCTGATGGGAGTGTGGCAGCGCAGTCCGGGAGCCAGGCGGCAGGCTCTTGTCGACCCCAATCTGCGACGACGATACGATGAGGCGCTGCCGGGATGGACCGCTCAAGATGTCGCCGGCTCGCCGTACGCCGTATATGGCTACGAGCTTGATGCTTCACTGGGAGAAGAAGGAGATCTCATGGCGCTGAGGAAGGCGCTGGACTGCAACGGTCTGGGTCTGGTCGTGGATTTTGTACCCAACCATATGGCCCTGGATCACCCCTGGGTGTCTCTCCATCCCCATCGCTTCGTTTCAGGGAGTGAACAGCAGGCGAGTGCCTATCCCGAGTGGTTCTTCTCGCCGGGCGATGGAGTGCTGCTGGCTCACGGAAGGGACCCCAACTTCCTGCCCTGGACGGACTCGGCGCAGCTCAATCTGTTCTCGCCTGAGCTGAGGCAAACCCTGACCCATGAATTGCTCCGGGTTGCAGCGGTGGCCGACGGTGTGCGCTGTGACATGGCCATGCTCTGCCTGAACGACGTCTTCCAGAAGACTTGGGGGGCTGTGTTGGGAGACGCTTCCAGGCCGGACGTGGAGTTCTGGCCCGATGCCATCGAGATGGTGAAGCGGAAGCATCCGGGATTCGTCTTCATCGCGGAGGCGTACTGGGGGCTGGAGCCGGTGCTCCAGGGGATGGGTTTCGACTTCACGTATGACAAGGGCTTCTATGATCGGCTGCGCTTCTCGACTCCGGCGGACATCTCCACCGGGCTCGGTGACGCAGGGGTCAAGCAGGCCAGGATGGTTCGTTTCATCGAGAACCACGATGAACCCCGGGCTCGGGCCGCACTGGGCAGGGAGCGGTCCATGGCTGCGGCAACAATCCTGGCAACCGTGCCCGGCATGCGCCTCTTTCACGATGGCCAGATCGAGGGGCGGCAGACGCACCTGCCGGTGCAGTTGAAAAGGGAGCAGGACGAGGCGATTGACCCGGAAGTGGTCCGGTCCTACGAAAGGCTGCTGGAGATCTCGAATGCCGCGGTCTTCCATGAGGGGGAATGGATGCCTCTGCAGGTGTCTGAGGCATGGGAGTGCAACGCCAGCCACCTCAATCTGCTGGCGTGGGCCTGGCGCAGTCCGGCACATCTGACGGCGGTTGTGGTCAACTACTCCGGCCAGCGCTCACAGGGCCGGATCAGGTTGCCCCTGGAGCTGGGAGGGGCGGATGCAGTGGCTCTTCAGGATGGGATCGGTGAAGTGACCTACCTCCGGGATGGCGGGGAATTGCGCGCTCGGGGACTGTACGTGGATCTCGAGCCATGGCGGGCCCACATCCTCAGTGCGCGCATTGGCCATATGCTGTCGCCGTCATAGCTTTCCCAGTCCCTGCAAGGGGACTTCAAAAAGCTATTGCATCGGCAGATCATCTGTGATAGAGTGTCTTATGCGTCCCTATGCGCATATCCATCACTGGCTGATAGACACCCTGCCCACAGACGGTACATACCACGCCACGTGCAAGGAGTGCGGTGCCCACAAGGACTTCCCGGAAGAGGAACCTCGCTTCAGATTCCGTCTGTCTCGCAAGCCGAGCAAACCCCTTGTCGAAGAGGCAGCGGCCTAGCCCGGACTCCGGTGCGTGATAGGTACTTCTTGGTCAGCCTTGTCTGAACACCACCCCTGCCGTTGTAGCTGTCCCGCTCAGGGCCATGCGATCCGTTAGTATCCATCTTCCGCGGTTTGTCTTCAGCAGTCGTCTGCTATACACTGGTGGCGCTGAGGGAGGTACTCTAGTGCGACCGATGGCTGGGTCTCTTCCTGGGGAAGAGAGAGGCGGATCGATTCCGGATGGCGACAATGCCGCCTGTCCGCGGTGCCGCGGCAAAGGCCGCGTGATATGTCCTGAGTGTCAGGGTACCGGCGAGAAGCGCAACGAGTCCTGGGTGGTTACCGGTCGCTGTCCACAATGCGAAGGTCCGCTGAGGGGCTTCGTTCTCTGTCCGAAGTGCGGAGGTCTGGGCAGTGTCTCGGTGGCATCGTCGCGACCCGGGCAGTGCTGACTAGCACCGGCTTGTCCTTGGCCCTGTGATCCGGGTGTGGCCTGGTCCTATGCCGGGTGCCGTTTCGGCGCGAAGTGCTGGCGGCAGACGGGGAGCTAGCCCGGCCTGCGGGGTTGCCTCTCGCTGAGCATCCTCTTGGCCCGGTCCACCATGGGCTGCGGGTCGAACCGCTCTTCGCCGCATATGCCGCAGACTATGTGGGACAGGCCTTCGGATTCCTGCCGTCCGGCCATCTCGCATTGTGGATGGGTGAACCGATTCGTGCCGGGGGCATGACGGCAGTTCTGCCACCTGTGGACATGGTCCAGGATCAGCGATCTGGACCACAGGCAGAGCAGGGCATGCCGATCGCTCAACACGTCAGGGTCTGCGTCTGGGAGGGGCGGGAATTCGTCGTGGCCGAGGACCCGCCAGCAGTAGACACCCATCAGCACGTATGCCAGGGTCTTGTGATTCTCATATTCCCACCACTCAGGCCCTGCTCCTGCGCCTTCCTGCATGTCCTTCGACCAGTCCCAGTAGGCCATAGCCTTCGCCAGTCCCTCGATGGCTTTCACCGGCCGGTACTTGGCCAGGACATCTTCCAGTCCGAAGGCCCCGGCCAGCATATTGAAGACCTCAGTTCCCGTCATTGCGCCTCCCCGGGCCTTCGGCTGGAGCAGGCCTCGGTCTCCTCGTCTGCCATCCATGGGCGATCCAGACGGTATGCTGCCTGTATGAGCCGGCTGATGGCATCGGCGGCACGTCGGGTGGTGGAGAACACCGGCAGTCCGGCCTCCAGACACCTGCGGTGCACGACGAAGAACTGCCCCGAGCTCTCCGGCGTCTCGCCATGAGGCTGGACTACAGTCATCGGTATATCCACTGCCTTGCTCATCTGTATGACGGCTTCGAGGATAGTGTCGGTGACCTCAAGGTCAAAGGGTGGTCGCGCAACAGCGAACGGCAAGCGAATGATGAGGAGATCCACCTCTCTGCACAGCGCCATCGTCTCGATCACCTTCGACAGCAGGGCGGGGTTGGCCAGCACTGGGGAGTCGATGGGATTGTTGATGCTGCTTCCGGGTTCGGGCACAAAGGCTTTCAGGTCCGTTCTGGTCTTGATACTCAGCGTGGGAACGATCAGTCCGGCGCTCTCGCAGTCATCGGTGGTGACGACGCTGGGTCCCCCGCCCCAGGCGATGATGCCGACCCTGCGTCCCTTCGGCGGCTTCAGTCGAGACCAAGCCTCGAAGAAGTCGATCATTTCCTCGGAACTGTGGACCTCCACAGCGCCAGTCTGCCGGCAGAGGCCTCTCCAGATGCGCTCGTCTCCCGCGAATGAACCGGTGTGTGAGGCGGTAGCTTTGGAGCCTGCAGCAGTGCGGCCTCCCTTGAGCACCGCCACCGGCTTCAGACGTGTCAGGCGGGTCAGGGTGCCGAGGAACCTGTGTCCATCTCTCACCCCTTCTATGTAGGCCCCCATGACTCTGGTGTCGTTGTCCTGGGACAGGTATTCCAGGAAGTCAGCCTCGTTCAGGTCGGCGGCGTTGCCGTAGCTGACTACCTTGCTGAAGCGAATGCCCATGAAGTTGCCCATTATGGTCAGCGCCAGAGAGATGCCCCCGCTCTGGCAAAGCAGTCCCACGCCGCCCGCTTCTCTGCTGAGCAGGGAGCTATAGGACAGGCGTGTCTTGGGACAATACAGGCCCATGCAGTTAGGGCCGATTAGCCGTATCCCGGCCTGGCGTGCCAGTCCGGCTATGTGCTTCTCCAGTTCAGCACCCTGGTCGCCGGCTTCGCTGAACCCAGCGGTGTAGATGGAGATAGCCCTGACCCCCCGGCTGGCGCAGTCCTTCACCAGTTGAGGCGTCAGTGCCGCCGGTATGCAGCAGACAACGTAGTCTGGGTCGCGGGGCAGGCTAATCAGGCTGGGATATGACTTCAACCCTCTGATTTCGCTCAGCTTGGGGTTCACCGGGTAGATATCTCCCTGGTAGCCGAAGGCAATCAGGGAATCCAGAAACACCCCTGCCCCCTGATTCATGGCCGGATCGCTGGGGGTGCCCACGATGGCAATGGATCGGGGGTGGAAGAGGAACTCGAGGCCTGACCCAGGTGTCTCTTCTTGGATCCCGCAAGTGCTTATCGGTGTGCTGGGGTGTCCTTCTGATGACGGCACCAAGGGTGCATTGCCTCCTCACGGCCAAGGCGATTCGCTGTCGCGGGCATTGCAGGGAAACATTCTAACATCTGTTCCTGCGTGAACACCAATGCGGCCTATGGGCTGAGTTCAGCGGTGGATGTCAGAATGAGCAGTCCGGGCCGGACCTTGAAGAAGCCGCCTGTGGGGTCAACTGTCTGCCTTTCGGGCTCTGGACACGTAGAAGGTCCCCATGGCCCTGGCGATGAGCTGGCCTCCGCAGTCCACCTGGGACTCCAAGACAGCCAGGCGCCGGCTTCTGTGGATGAGCTTGGCCCGGGCGACAAGAACGCCTGATGAAACGGCACTGAGGTAGTTGATCTTCACTTCCACAGTGGCAATCCTCTCGTCCTCGCGCAGTTGGTCAAAGAGAAACCACCCCATGCTGACATCGATCAATGTGTGAATGGCACCCCCGTGAACCGTGCCATTGACATTGAGCACCCGGTCACTGATCTGCAGACGGCATTCGGGCGTTCCGTCAGTGCTCCGGTTGAACTGAAGTCCAACCAGTTTGGCGAAGGGGCTTATTCTTGCCGGTGAAGCGGTGGTGCTCTTCATGACAGTCTCCTCCCCATTTCGTGTCCATTCAAATTGACATGAACCTGAGGAGTATCCTATCATATGAGGTAACCAGGCATGAAACTCGACGCAACCCCGCCCCGTCAGCCTCGCACCAAGCCGCTTAAGATCCACAGAAGCCACGCGTCTTGCGGGTTTGCGTTCTGGTCATGGCGCTGCCTGGACTCTGGACAGAGAAAGGGATGGAAGGAGCACGAGGTATGGTAGGGATTGTCTCTTATGGTGCCTATATTCCCATGTTGAGGATGAGCCGGGACGTGCTCGGCCAAGTCTGGGGGAAGTCGGCAGGCAAAGGCGAGAGGGCCATCGCCAACGTTGACGAGGACAGCATCACTATGGCAGTGGAGGCTGTTGTCGATGCCCTTGGGGGCATGGATCGGCAGAAGGTCGATGCCATCTACTTTGCCTCGGTCAGCGCCCCTTACAAGGAGAAGCAGTCGGCCAGTATCGTGAAGGCAGCCGCGGATCTTCGTGACGATATCGACAGCGCGGACTTCGGCAACTCGATCAGGTCGGGAACGAACGCCCTGAATGCCGCGTTGAATGCGGTCAAGGCTGGGGCGGCCAAGAAGGTGGCGGTGGTGGCTTCGGACACCCGAATGCCGGCGCCCAACTCCGATTTCGAACCGGTGTTCGGCGACGGGGCGGCCGCGTTCATCATCGGTGATTCGGATGTGGCTGTGAGCGTGGAAGGCAGCTACAGTGTGTCCAGCGAGTTCCTCGATGTCTGGCTCAAGGCCAAGGACAGATTCCACTGGACCTGGGAGGACCGTTTCATCAAGGATGAGGGATGGGAGAGGGTCCTGCCGGAGGCCATCAAGGGAGTGATGAAGAAGTGCGGCCTCGCCCCGAAGGACTTCGCCAAGGCGGTCTTCAATGGCGCCGATGCCCGGAGCCACGGCGACGTGGCCAAGAAGGTCGGACTGGACGCCAAGACCCAGGTCGTAGCGCCGCTGTTTGACTCGGTGGGCGACACTGGCTCCGCTATGGCCCCCATGACCCTGGTGCAGGCACTGGAGGACGCCAAGCCGGGCGACAAGATCCTCTTTGCCAACTACGGTGATGGAGCCGATGCCTACGTCCTGCAGGTGCAGCCCCAGATCGAGAACGTGCGCAACAGAAGGGGCATTAAGAAGCATCTGGCCTCCAAGGCTCCCCTGGCCAACTACGGCATCTACCTTCGGATGCGCGACATGATGGAATGGGGACCCAGCGTGCGTCCTGTGCGTCGGTCCGCCGTTTCGTTTGTCTGGAGGGAGAGGAAGGCCTTCTACTCGGCATACGGCGTGAAGTGCAGGAAGTGCGGCGGCATTCAGTATCCCCGGCAGCGTGCCTGCATGTACTGCCTGGTCGATGATCAGTTCGAGCCGATCCGGCTGTCAGACAAGACCGGGAAGCTCTTCACCTACAGCATTGACGAACGCGCCAACGAGATCATACTGCCTCTGATCAGGGGCGTGGTCGATCTGGATGGCGGTGGCCGGTACTACTCGCAGTTGACGGACCGGGATCCGGCCAAGGTCGAGGTAGGCATGCCCATGGAGTTGACTTTCCGGCTGTTCTTCGATGGCACCAGAGAGGGGACGGGCTTCCGCAACTACATGTGGAAGGCGCGCCCCGTACGGTGCTAGGTTGCCGGATGTTTGATGTTAGGAGATAGAAGAGATGGCAGAGAGTATCAGAGACAAAGTAGCAATCATCGGCATGGGGCTGTCCAAGTGGGGCGAGAGATGGGATGCCGGAATCTTCGACCTCGTCAGCGAAGCCTGCAACGAGGCGTTTACCGACGCCGGCATAGACAAGAAGCAGATCGACGCCTGCTGGACGGGATACTATCAGAACGAGACGGCCACCACGGGAGTGGTGATCGCCCAGACACTGCAGTTGCAGCAGATTCCGATCACCAGGGTGGAGAATGGTTGCGCGTCGGGCGCAGAGGTCATCCGCGGTGCGGCCCTCGGCCTGGCGTCCAAGCAGTATGAC
>Ga0194112_10000701_pt1 | contig 48762 bp, 54 predicted proteins | sample TA2MahC400mmetaG_FD_146191 | JGI IMG/M metagenome (GOLD analysis project Ga0194112, IMG submission 146191) | Freshwater microbial communities from Lake Tanganyika, Tanzania - TA2015016 Mahale Deep Cast 400m | ecosystem: Environmental > Aquatic > Freshwater > Lake | place: Tanzania: Lake... | reverse complement strand
CCTACAAACGCAAAACAAGAACAAAAATTTTTCTAATTCCTAACCCAACGACAAAAAAACAACAAAAACACAAAAGAAAGGCTAAAACCTCAAAAATCACGCTTTCCAAAGGATGTCCCTAAAGCCGAAAAGGTTTTTAAATAGTTAAAGAGCTTGAATTATATTGTGGGCCTGTAACTCAGCTTGGATAGAGTGCCAGATAACCCAAAATTAGGCAAACCTTCTATCCGATGGGAGAGAGCTGGAAGTCGCCGGTTCAAATCCGGCCAGGCCCGTTTAGTTTTAAAAAAATTTATAAAGATAACAACAGACAGTCTTAGGAAGATAAGCGCACGTCGCCAAGCGGCTAAGGCAAGAGGCTGCAAAGGGCGTTGGGATTATGAGCTTAACGCTATGAACTGTGGATCCCTCTTATCACAGGTTCGAGTCCTGTCGTGCGCTTCATACTACTTGTTCTAGCCCCGCTGTAGCACTGTTTGTGCTACAAAGTTTATAACCAAAAACTGTTTCTAGAAGAACAAGCGTAGCGAATCTTAAGCTGTTAATGTTTCGATTATTCTTTTTACTTCCTTAGCGTCGTGGTTTACTTGATTGCCTGCTTTTTCGTAATCTTGTTCTTTTATAGTGTCGTATGCTTTTTTTATTGCATCTTTAGGAGTGAACTGCCTGATTTTTTTGCTTATCAGTTGTGGTTTTTCTCCTGAATACCAGAGTAGGGCGAAGATGTCGCATAAGTCCTTTATTTTCTTATGCTCTTTATCTCTTCCCTTGAGGGCGTTTATTTTTGTTGCTGCCAATAGCTCTGGCTTCGGCACCCATAGTCTCTTGTTGAACTCTTCAAGCTCCTCCCTGAATGTTTTATCTTTGAAAGCGAACTGTAGTAAAGGCTCGTCAATAGGCTGGAAATGGAATGCTTCTTTGAATCTTTTCGGGATGAAGTCTACTACTGGGTCAACATACATTGGGAAGATGAAGTGAGATGGCACCTGTCCTGTTTTTATTTCTTTTCCTGTTTCTGTATGGATCTCTTTGAAGAACCTGAAGGAAATCGGCTTGAACTTCAGCCTGTTTTGCAGAACGTCTATCGCTTTGGCTAAGGCAGAGCTTTTCATCTCTTCTGTAGTCATATTCTTGTCTAGGTGAAATCCTAAGTCTATATCCCTACTTCCCAAGTATGGTCTTCCTTGGGTCTTTTGGAAATTCTTGTTTACGTGGAAGAACACAGCCCATCCTCCTAGGACGCAGATAGGCTCTTCTAAGGACTTGATCACTTCTTGCAGATACTTGTATGATGTTCTGGTTTCGAATTCAGCGTACATTTTCTTTTAGCTTTTTTATCAGCATTTCTGCTGCTTCTTCGCATGGTCCTGATTCGGCTTTTAGGTCTAGTATTAGTTGCGGTAGTGACACTATTTTCAGGCCTTGGATTTTCTGCGAGTTATACATTGGTCCTGCACCGTTGATTAAGAGTCTGACGTTCCCTTTGCCGTATAGCCCTTCTTTCATCAAGGCTTTATGCCATTCTTCTAAATCCTCTTTTTTGATGTAAATATCAAGCCTTGAAGGGAATAGGAAATGCTGTACAATATTCTCAGCGTAGTAAGTGGTGATTGCGTAGTCTAGTTTTGTTTTCTTGAGAGCGTCTAAAGGCTTTTGTACCATGTATTCCCGGTATTTTGGTTTTTTGTGGAATGACAGCCAGTATCCAATCAGTCCTTTAGTGTTAGTCACTTTTGTCTTGTCGACTAGTTTCAATTTTTCTAGTTGACTTAAGAATTCATGCGTCCAGCCGAATGAGGCGTTAGCTAGTTTAGCGACTTTGTACTTGCTTAAAGGTTGCCTTTCGGTTAGCAATACTCTGATGATGCGTTCTTTAACCTTGTCCTGCATGCTATATCGTATTCTGTTGAAGTATATAAATATTACCGATATATCGCTAAATTAATGAGTATTTAAATAAAAACGATATATTTATTTTCCGGAAGCCTTAGGTCAAGCGTTTTCATCCATTGCACCCTTAATGGCTATTGTCGTGCGCTTCATTTTTGTTACCAATCAGTAGTTATAATAAAAAGGCTTATATACTTCTAAAACAAAGTTTTTCGCATAGAAAATGGGAAATAAATCGCCTAGTATATCAACTAACCTATTGAAAAAGTTAGCTGCAAGCATAGCATTAGGAACGTTTCTATTAACTTCCCCTATAACCATTACGCCTCAAAAATCTGCTTATGCAGAAACCCAAAAGGAAGAGAAAAAGAAAGAGCAAAGCGAGCTAGAAAAAAAAGTTGACGCCGCGTTAGAAACTTATAATCTTGGGGTAAAACTGGACGATATGTACTCGATCATGCCTAAAGATGAAGAACTCCAGACAATGCTCGATACAATCAATAACAACGACTTCAGAGGGCTTATAGAATATATAAAAGAAGAACATAAAGAAAAGGAGTTAGCTGGCTGGGAAGTACGAGACTTAATATCAGACTATGATAATTTTGAATCGGCAAAAAAAATTCTGGAAAGAAAAGGTATAACAGAAGAAAAAAGCGCAGTATACGACTTGTATATCATACAGAATTTTTGCAGCGCATCTTACATTCCCTGGGAAATTTTCAAAAACGACCATAAGAAGCTTACAAAGATAACGAGATACGCAAGCTTTAGCTCAACGTTATCAAAAATACCTAAAAACCTCTGGGCAGAACATTCTGACCGGCTAGTAGAAATAGCAAAGGTCGCAGGATGGCACACAGACTCAGCTTATACGCTTATATCATTATCTCAAAAACTGTTAAGCGACGAACAGGTAAAACAGCTGAGCGAGATAGAAACATGGCTTAACCAAAACTCTATAAATCATCTAAGTCGTGAAAAGGAGACTACTGAACAGAAAGATGAAATGCAAGAAAAAATTACAAACCTGATAAAAAGCGTTGACGAATCATTAGTACCCAGCGAACAAGCAAGAATCCCAGAAGAGCTAGAAAAACATGAAAAGATAATTGATTATATCGGTTATGGAAGAATAATCTCGCAAGCTGAACAGTCTGGATTTAAGGATATCAAAACTCTAAAGGACATGCTCTTGGGGGTTGAAGTAACTCAGAATGTGTTCGATTGGGTTAATAATCACGTTCGCAACAAGAAACCGAAGTATGACCAAGAGATAGAAGGCTTCATAAAGAATCTAAATAGCGCAACCAAGTTCGTAAAGCAAGACAACAAAATTTTTGAAGATTACATTCGTGGAAAGCTAGGCTCTCAGGCTTATTTGATAACCCAAGTTATTAACTCAATGTGGGACAACCCAAAAGAACAAGAGAAAGTTGTGAACGCCTTAGACAAAGAAACAGCGTATCTTCTTCTAAGCAGCGGATTCACTGATGGATTATATCCTTCAAGCTTTAACATGTTATACAACATGCTGTCCTATCGTTTAGCGAACGGGAAAGGTTTTTTGAAACAGGAAGAAGAAAATTCAGAAACAGCATCTGGAAAAGCGCTGATTGCAAGTTATGTCCGCAGCATGAGCCCGGATGATAAGATCAATAAGAACTTCCTTCTAGCAACATCGTCATTAGGTAAGCTTAAAGAGATTATGGGCGTTGGCGAAGAAAGGGATAAGATTATCAAAGAGTTCCTTTCAGAAGCAGATGAAAACAGGGAAATGTTCTTCAGGCTGTCACCCGCTATGATGTCAATATTTTCAAGCGAACATAAAGAAGTATTTGAAAAAGAGATTGTTTCAAGATACAACAATAGCGACAAGTACCAAAAGCTGAACTACGGGCTTCTAGCTTACGCTGCAAGAGATTCATTCAATGACAAGAAGGCTTTAGAGACAATGATAAACGACACTATAACCTGGCTAGGCATTAACGTTTCAGAGCTTGAGATGAAGATTCCAGAAAGCATGTATCGGGACAAAAGCGTTTTCAAGCTTTATTTCAGCAGCGAATACGACGACAACAAGAACTACTGGCACATGGATGCTATGAAACAAAGATTACTCTCTGCAGGCTACAAAGATAAGAACAGTGTAAAAGGGAGTATAAGCCTTTCAAAAAAATCAGGTGAAACAGATATTGAATTCCTGCTTGTCCCAGTAAACGTGGTTAAAGAGAAAAAAGAGATAATATCTGTTGATACAAAACTTCTTTCAGACATGAAAGAGGACAACATCATGCTCATAGGCCACAGAGGCCATGCGTTTCAGGTTGACCAGTTAATCAAAAAGGGTATAAAAATCAAAGATTCACTTTACCGGAAAGTCATTTTCTTAGGCTCTTGCGCAGGATTTAAAGAGATATTAGACCTTGCAGAGCCGGCATTAGGGAACAACATGTTTTACATATCAAGCCAGAACTCAGGTGTAGGGGAAGTTAATGACTACATATTGATAGAGCTTGCAGAGATAATAAGGGAGAAACCTAAAACCTGGTCAGAAGCTACAAAGATGTTAAAGGAAAGATTTGTTAAAAAATATCCAAGACTAGCCCAAGGTTTTGCAGATTATTCATTCCCAGGAGAGCTTCCATCACTTATACTTAAGTACGGCAAGTAAGCTTTTTTCTTATTATTTTATCACTTATAAGTAGTAACAAATAGGAAGGTTTATATAGCTAGAAAACAAGGATTATAACAACAAAAATGAAAAAAATAATACCTATAATCGGGCTTTGCTCACTATTGTACTTCTCTGGAATAAACAGTTCTCCGGCTTTGGCTAAAGATGATTATATACGAGTTAAAGAAGGAAAAGGGCATGTTTATATGGTCTCTGAAAGCGAAGGTAGTAAACAATTGCATAGAGTCGCAAAGACTGCTGAAAAAGAAGACGCATGGTTGTATACTGCTGGGAAATGGTATGATGTAGGTAAGTCTGAAGAAGTAGATAATGTTAGAATAAATTTAGAGGGTACAGTTAAACTGATGAAAAAACACAAAAGTGAAAAAGAGGCAAAATTCGTGCATATCCATCCTAAAAAATATGTGGGAGAAGGGGGCGCTCCACCTTCAACTTATGATCTTGTTACTCATGGAAAATTAAAAAGGATGTTAAGAGACAAGCTTCAAATGAGATTAGTATCTGAAGTCTACACTGGTGATGGAGTATGGACTTATGACATCACAGGCAGTTTAGAAGAGGATATTCATAACGCAAGTCCCGGCAAGTTCAGCAAATGGACCGTCGTAGAAAGCATGATTAACAGAGAAGCATTGTTAACATTAGGAAATGAGTCATTATCAAAAGAGGAAAGAATTGAAAACTACATTTCTGAAGTAAAAAAACTTGGAGTAATCCTTTCTTACCAGCCTTTGGAAAAGTAAAAAGTTATAAACCTTATTTATCACCTTGTTCTTATGAAAATTGATAAGTCGCCTCAAGGTTTTATCGACGAGGATGTCAAAGGTTTACTTAAGAAATTGAACGATAAAGGTTATAGCACCAGCAGCAGCTGTTCAGGCAGGATAGCCCTGATAACAAGATCTGGCGAAAAAGGCAGTGCTAAATGGTTATTCAAATCCCATAAAAAAGTTGATAGTGATAATATTTTTGAAATCGTTCAGAAAAACAATCCAGTATGGTTTTTGCAGGAGCCTTTCATACTGCATGTAAAAGCTAAAAGTTTAGAGTCTGCCCAGGAATTATTAACCATTGCTAAGAATTCTGGTTTGAAAATTTCAGGCATTACTTCTGTTAAGAATTGCACATTAGAAATCCGAAGTACCGAACGGATGGAAACCTTATTAGACAAGAGTTGCAGTAAAGAATACTTATCCCTCCTGGTTAAAGAGGCTAACAATAGGCTAGAGAAGACTAAAGATAAGATGAATAAGTTCTTGAAGAGTTTACCTTAATAAAGCTTAAAAACTAATCAGTATTCTATTCTTAAGATGGAAGTTTTAGTTGATCATGATACGAGGTGGAAATGTCTTCATTGCGGCAAGTGCTGCAAAGAAGTAGGATTAGGATTAGAAAATTCTAAATTAGAAGTTGATAAGAAGTCAGGAGCTTGTTCTAAATTCGAAGATGATAATTGTATGGATTATTTTAACAGGCCGCTTATTTGTATGATGTACCCTTTCCATCCGGCAAGAGAAGGATTAGCTTTAGGGATTGTAGACTTTAGCATCGGTAAGTTATTAATAGATTCCGGTTGTTCAGGTTTTGGTCATGGAAGCAGAGTAGTTGAGAATGAGCCTTTGGTGAAAGAGCTTGAAAAATCTGCTTCTTTGCTTCAGAGCAAAATGAGCTTTATCAAGAATAGGAGATTTATAGAAGCGTTTTTCTAAAATGTTACCTAAAGTCTTGGTCGGCTGCCCTACTTCTTTTCACAAAGAATATTGTTTGGATAAGTACGTAGACTGTGTTAAGTCATTAACTTACAAAAACTTTGAAATCTTATTGGTTGATAATTCCAAAGATGATGTTTATTTTGAAAGGATAAAAAAATATGGTGTGCCTGTTATTAAAGGCCCTTGGTTTGAAGGCGCGATGGACAGGATAATAACCTCAAGGAATATTTTAAGACAGAAAGTCTTGGATGAAGGTTATGATTATTTCTTTTCGTTAGAGCAGGATGTGGTCCCTCCGGCGGATGTTTTGGAAAGGATGTTAAAAGCTGATAAGAAATTAGTTACCGGAGTTTATTTTGCTCATAACACAATGCCTGACGGTTCAACGCCATTAATACCTTTAGTTTACAAACTAATAGATGAAAAGACCCTTACTATGGCCCCAATCGATAAGCAAGAGTTTGATAGCAATAAGCTTATTGAAGTCGTTAGTGCAGGGCTTGGCTGTGTCTTGATACATAAAGATGTCTTAAAAGAGGTTAAGTTTCGTTACGAGAATAAGGTTTTTGATGATAGGTTCTTTTTCATAGATTGTTATAACAAAAATTTTAAAGTATTTTGCGATACCTCCATAAAATGCAAGCATTATATCTTAAACAGGCCTTACCCTTGGAAGGTAATTAAAAAATGATGAGAAAAAAATCATCTAAACTTCTCATAATTTATATAACAAACATATGCAATTTTAAGTGTAAGACTTGTCTACGAGAATATGGCCGGCATAAAAATCTTCCTGAAGAGATTTTAGAAAATCTCCTACCAGAAGCTAAAAAACTTGGTTACCACAAAGTTGCATTCACCGGCGGTGAGCCTTGCTTACACCCGCAGTTTAAGAAACTTGTTAGAATGGTTGTTGATAATAATATGAAATTTGGGTTTGTTTCAAATGGTTCTTTGCTGGAAGATTATAAGTTTACAATAACTGATTTTAAGGAAAGCCTGTTTTATGCAGCGTTCAGCCTTGATGGTTCAACAGCAGAAGTTCACGACCTTATAAGACAAAAAGGCTCATTTGAAAAGGCGGTAGAATCAATAAGATATTTCGTTTCAAAAGGGGTTAATACTAACGTGGCGATGTGTGTTAATAAGCTTAACATGCATCAGATTGGAGAAGTTGCAGATTTATCAAATGATCTTGGTGCAAAAATGGTACGTTTTGGTAGTGCGATATCGACGCGATTTAATAAAGATATAGTGTTAAACAACATAGAGAAAATAAAATGTGCGTTGCTAATAAATAGGGTAAAAAATAAGTATAAAATACCATTCGTAACACTTAGCTCTCTTAGACCCTCTTTTAATACAGTTGATTTTTGTAGCCAGCTTAATAAAGTAACCCAGATAACAATAAACCCTTATGGAGATGCTGTGTTCTGCTGTGATACTATATGCGATGGTGCAGTTGTAGGATCTGTCAAAGAAATTGGGTTGACTGAGATTTTTTGTAAGATGCAAGATATAGCAGCAGATATTAAGAAGGCTAGGGCTAGGATGATTAGAGACAATAAAAGACCTGTTTATCTTAACACATGCGAGTTCTGCAATAATTACCTAGCAAGTTATATCAAATAAGGTTATGAACAGAAAGGTTTTTAATAACCATTAATACTTGCTATCAAAGTTAAGATCCGGAGGATAAAAAAATGAAAACGAAAGATCTTGTCAAAAAAGTCTTAGAATGTGATATTCTTAGCATTGCCAGGGCTACCCGTTACGTTGAAGATGAGCTTAAAGGCTATAAGAGTTTTCTTAAAAAAATTGAGCCCCATACCGGCAAGGCCCATATAATAGGGGTTACAGGTTTTCCCGGTGCTGGCAAGAGCACTTTGATAAGGTGTTTGATAGAAGAATACTTAAAACTAGATAACAAGGTAGGTGTCGTAGCTGTCGATCCTAGCAGCCTTAGCGGCGGCGCTTTCTTAGGCGACAGGACTAGAATGCAGGTGCATGGTGTAGACCCTTTTGACAAAAAACTGTATATCAGAAGCATGGCATCTAGGGGAAACTTTGGCGGGTTGTCTAAGAGCACAAAAAACGTGGTTAAAGTACTTGACGCCGCAGGTTATGATAAGGTTTTTGTAGAGACTGTTGGCGCAGGGCAGAACGACATTGATGTAAGGAACTTGGCCCACACGCTTTTGGTCGTTGTGAACCCTGGCATGGGTGACGTGCAGACTTTGAAAGGTGGCATTATGGAGATAGCTCATTTGTATGTCATCAACAAAGCGGATTATCCTGAAACTGCAAAGACAGAAGGTGAAATTAAAAGTTTTATTGGTATGTTGCCTAAGCAAGGCTGGGAGCCTAATGTGTATAAGACAGAGGCGTACCAGAACCGGGGCGTTAAAGAATTAATAAGCGGTATTGAAGAACATTTGGAGTATATTAAAGAAAAAAAATAAGAAAAAAGATTTTATTCTTTTTCTTTCTTGCTGAAAAGCATTTTTATGAAGAATATTCCTATTATCACCAATACTATGTCACCGATTAGCCAGAATGTTGTTCCGCTGCCGAATACGCTTTGAAATGCTCCTTTGTTTTCTACTTCCATTACTGTTCCGCCAGTTATTGAAGAATCAGATTTTTCTGGTATTGTAAAGCTTAAAGTCTTTGCTGTTATTACTGATGTCCCTTCTTTGACATTTACTGTTGCGCTGTGTTGTCCTTCTGTAGCGTCTGTTTTTGGTGTGATTGTTAGGTAGTAAGTGCTTGTTTGTCCTGGTGTTAGGTAAGCGTTTATTATAGATGTTGATTCTGCCCAGTCGAGTATGTTAGTTAATAGTATCTTGTATTCTTTGTCTGTACTTGCAGTGTTGGTTATTTTGACTGGGATGCTGTAAGGTTTTCCAATCTCGAGTGTTTCTGATACTCCTTCTGTGGTTATAGTGGCTGTTCCTGTAGCAGAGGGGGTTACAGTTGTAGTTGTACCTTCTACTGTTAGTGTTAAAAAATGTAGCCCTGAAGAGTATACTTTGCCGTCTTTGTTATAAGTTTGCACTTCCAAGTCATAGTCTCCCGGTTCTGCACTTGCAAGCACTGATAACGTCATTGTCAGGGCATGTTCGTCATCATCGCCTTTTTCATAAGCGTCTATGTCAAAGGTTTCTGATTTTTTATCAATGCCTAGTTCTGCGTTTTTAAGGGTTATATAAACTCCTTTTTCGTCTCTAACCCCGACGTTTTCTATATCCAGCCTTACTTCTAATGTCTTTCCAGGTTTTACTGTTAAAAACGTGTCTGCAGGAGTTACGGTTATGTCATGTTTTCTCCTTTTAAAACGTAAACCGTCTTCGTCTTTATAATCACAGTTTTCATCGTCGTTTCCGTCTTCGTAAACTGATACGAATAAGATCATAGTATGGCTTACGTCTATGTCTTTAGGCACTTTTACAGTCAGGTCTACTGATGTTTCATCATCTTCATCTAGGTCGAACTCGTCTGTTTGTACAATAGCAATTTTTTTTCCTTTTGTCACGTCGTAAAGGACTGCCTCTACTACTACGTCGTCTAAATCGTCATCCCCTTTATTTTTTACTTCTACTGTTATTTCAATTTCGCTGCCGGGGTAGAAGTCTTCATCATCGTCTTCTATGTCTAAGTCTGTGATTTTTAGGTCTGTTCCTGACTTATAATCCCCGCATACGGCTTCAGGCCTTGCGAAGATTGTGAATGTTTTTTCATCAGAAAGAGGTTCGTCATCATCGTCTGTTACTTTTACTGTTACTGTATGTTTCCCTGCTTGTTTTTTATTTGGTGTCCAGGTTATTGCGCCTGTTGCAGAGTTTATTGTCATGCCTTCAGGATTGGCTGTTAACGAGAACGTTAGATCGTCATAGTCAGCGTCTGTTGCTGTTACAGTGCATGTATAAGTTTCGTCTTCTACTGCTTTTGAGGCACAGTTTATTGTTAGTTCTGGTGCTTCGTTAGCAGCTACGAATGCTATGGATAACAGCATTATTGTTATTATGGTTGCTATGATTCCTATTCTTTTCATTTTTTATTAACCCCCTAAATTCGTTAAAAGTGTTGTCATTCACTAGTTGTAACTTGTTTATAAACGTTTCGATTATTGCAATCTCAAATAAACCTAAACATGCAAGAAAACGCCTGTATTTCATAGATTTTGCAGTTTAATAATCTTTATATATTAATAAAGGGCATTATGGGTAGAAGGTTTTACATACCTACCTTTGAAAAAATGAGGCGCAAAAGATCAATGGTTCTTAGTAAATACTTAGTTGAATGTATGAAAAACCTAGACAATTGTGTATATACGTATACTCTTAGACATAAATATTTTTAAAAAGAGGTGAATTACCATGTATAAAAACAGTTATATTAAAAAAAGGAAGAGGGGGAGACACATGAGCCTTGAAGAATCAGTCAAAGCCATGATTATAAGCGAGTACCCGCTTGACAGCGTGGTAGGCAGTTCTAAACAATGTAAGGAAGCAATGGAAGGCATTTACAAATGCGTAGAATACGAAAAGCCAGATGTAGTATTCGTCGACGGTTTATTCTCAAGAATAAGATACAGGGAAACTGACATCAGCGACATCATAAATGATGATCCTTTAGAAAACTTTATGGAAACCAGGTTTAATCTAGGTACGAAATTCTTAAACGAAGTAAAGAAGAGAAACCCTGCAGCAGAAGTTTATTATGTCCTTTCAGACGCTGATGAACACAACATAAGAAGGCTTACCCAGCATGAAGCACTCAAAGTAGTTCAAAAAACGAAACAGGAACTTTCCAAACTTAAAAAAGAAAAAACTACAATCAACAAGAGCATCAAAAAATACAAAGAAAATGGGGATCAAGAAGCATTCAAAGTCGCTGATAAAACTAAAAAAGACATTAACAAAAAAATCAACAAACTAGAAAAGAATGAATTGTTAAGAATGCCTAATGCAGAAAGCGCAGAATGGAGAGATTTCAAAGAAGACACGCTAAAGAAATATATTCAAAAACTTCAAGAAAAATCCCCTGAAGTAAAAATATCCGCAAGCAGCGTCAAAACAAAAGTCAAAGGCAACATGTTTTGGTATGCCCATACTTGGAGCTCCAAATCAGACGTCCCATCAAATTCTAGAAATAACAGGTTCATAGAACAAGTCAGAAAAGACTACATGGGAGATCCTGACGACATGCCTGACTTCTACTTAGAAAGCGGGCATCACGGAGAGGCAGTAGCGCACCCTTTTAGGCACAACCTCAAAGACAAGTATTCTCTAGTCGCTAGCGGCGCAGTAATGGAAGACCAGAAAATGGTGAAAAAGATAAGAGACAAGGAATACAAACCAGAGCTATTCCATGGAAAGATAAACAAGATAGAAGCTTGCAAAAGACAGTCAAACCCTAAGATACCGCCACCAGGAATATCATTAGTAGGGAGGAGTAAAGACGGATTCTATAACATGATCTACTCTATGGATTCATTAGCAGAAATTGGCAAGACACAAGCCCTAGAAAGCAAAGACTTCCAAGACATCAACATACTGTCAGACATCCACGTTGGGAAAGGCGCGGTAAGGTACGACATGCTAGACAAAGCAATCCAAAAATTAGAAACAGAACTAGAAGCTAGAGTAAACGAAGGAAAAGACATCCCTATGCTGTTCATCCCAAACGAGTCATTGCAAGGTTACAATTACAAGAGCATGCCAGTAGAAACTAGCAAACAAACACCGAAAGAACTGGAAAAAATATTATTAGACGCTTACGAAAAAGGAGCTTCCCCTAAAGAAATTGCTAAGTTAGCAAGCATGCAAGTCTCAAAGGATAATTATCCAAGAATCAGCGATCAGGTAAGATGGTACTTCCAACTGGTTAACAACTTAGTGTTGAACACTTTAGTGCATGGAAAGTACGAGCCTTCAGTAGTTTTCAACGAAGGTACTCACGTAGCGCATACGACCGGAGACTTCGGAATATCAGAAGTGTTCCTACAAACCTTCCCATATTATGTCTTAGAAATGTCAATACCAATACTAAAAAAATTAGGTCTTGACGACACTAAGATTAAAGACTTGTCAAAGAAGTACATAGCCGGCGGATTCAAAAAGTTTGACGTGACAATAGGTGACAACGTTTACAAATTCTCAACAGTGCATAAGCCAGGCAGCGCCAGCCCAGCAACTAACATACCATTACAGCATATAAAAAGAAGCATAACAATGGCTGACGACGCTGACGTGTTCACATCAGCGCACTTGCACACCCCTTACTTCTACGCTGTGGGAAAATACCATACTAATGGTATAAGCTCTTTCTACAAAGGGGCTACTTTCAACGAGTATGACTCTTACGGAAAGGCCGGAGGTTGGAGCCCGGCAGTCATAGGATACGAAAAAGCGTTGTTATCCAAAAGCAAAGGTAAGAAAGGAGCCTACGGAGTACAGTTCATACTTTCTGATGTTCTTTAAACCGCCTGAGCCAGATACATAGCAAAACCAGCGATTACTGGTATGACCAAATTATCATCTATCATAATTTTTCCTATTTTTAGCTTTACCACTTCTGTCAACATTGCTACAGTGCTTCCTATAAAAGCAAGTTGAGGGTTTACAAACATAGAAGCGGCTATGCTTGCGAAGAATATCCCTGCAATCGTGCCCTCTACATGTTTTGAACTTTTAAACTTGTACCTTCCAAAATACTTCCCAACCATATGAGAAACTGAGTCACCCACTGCAAGTATTAGTATAGCGGCTAATGCTATTTCTTCTTCAAATAATAATAACACTATTAACACTCCTGTTAAATACATCAGCGGGCCTTTTCCAGGGCTTTTTTTAAAATCCTTTTCTCTGTCAAACTTTCTCAAAAACCAGTTTACCCCGGGAATCTTATGTCTAACACTTGCGAATGAGGCGATAAATCCTATCAAGAATACCACAAATAGTATGCTAGTGTTTAACACATCCAGATTATATAAGAATACTATTAATGTTCCGAAGAATAAATGGAATATTTGTCTCCTTCTTTCTAACTTTTCTTTTTCTTCCACCTGAAAAAACACCTCTTTTCTAATATCAAGATGCCTTGGCCGACTAACAGCCCTAAAAGACACGCTGCTAACGCATCACTAAGGTAGTGCATTCCTAAATATACTCGGCTTGAAGATATTAATAAAGCTAATGGTATCCAAAACCATTTCAGCTTTGGAAATTCTTTATCAAGTATCGGGACTAGCGAGAACACTGCTGCTGTGTGCAGGCTTGGAAAGCTAGTATTCCAGAAACTAAACGCATAATCCACTCCTTGAACCAAAGGCAAAGATAATGTTTCAAAAGGTCTTGTTCTTTGAATTAAAACCTTTAAAATTGTTGCGATAACAGCCGATAACGATATGCTCGCCCATAACGGAATTAGCCATTTTCTCTTATTTCTTTTCCAAAAGAATAAGGCAGTCATTAACAAGAATATTACGATTATTATTAAAAGGTTGATAAACCATAATGAGATATTATTTAATATTATCAGGCGGTTTTGGGCTATTGCTATAGATATTTGTTTGTCATAAACTAGGCTTAACAAAGTTGTTATGAAAAGTAGGGGGTATACCCATTTTTTGCTCATGATTATGTTTTGAAACTTTGAATTATTTAAAGATAACGAAAATCGTGTCTTGGTGCAACCCTCCGAACATGCCGATGAGTTGAAATTCTACGGCCTTTTGCTTATCTTCGAGACCATTGTAGGATTGCACCAGCGCTCGAAAATCGAAAACCATATAAGAAAAGCCACCTTAATCTGTAATAAGAAAATGAGGTATGAGTTCAGTATTATAATACGTATAGTTTTAGCTTTAGCACTGTTCATAATCCCACTAATATTAGGTGTTAATATTTTTCAGAAACTTTTCGAACAAGCAACATTTAACCTTGTTTATTCTTTTTTAGAAAAAAGCGGTGCCGACCCTCAGCCCGGAAGTTTCAGTGTTAGTTACGCTATCAGCATACTTGACGGGGTGGCGACTATTAACATAGTAAAGTACTGTGTCACAGCTTCGGCTTATTATTTATTAGCGCTGTTCTGCATAATCACTTGGAATATCACATTGTGGAAGAGGTTTCTGATGTTTTTGATAGGGGGCATACTAATATTCGGCATGAACCTTACAAGAATCATTATTCTTATAGTCACCTTGTTAAGCAATAAAGAAATCTTCCAAGCCACCCATTCCGCTTTTAACTTTTTCTTGTCATTCGTTTATGTAATCCTAATATGGTCCTTACTGTCTGTAGTGTTCAGGGTTAAAACGGTGCCTTTCTATTCTGACATAAAGTTCTTAACACGAGAAATGCTTAAGGAAAAAACGAGGGGGAAATGAAATACGTCAAAGATATTCTAATCAGGATTTTGCTTGCAGTTTTATTACTAGCCATACCTGTGAACGTTTTTTATCTCCTGTTTTCCAAAGCCACATTGTTTGGGTCATTAACAGTTTTTTATCTGTTAGAATACCCTATCAAGATTGACGGGAATATATTATCCCTTGGCGGTCGAAGTTTAGAGTTCATCCCGGCTTGCGTAGCTACTTCTGCTTATTACTTATTAGCATTGTTAGTTTTGCTCACTAAAGACATTAGGTTAAAAGACAGGATTTACATCTTCATTTCAGGAAGTATTTTGATTCTCCTGATGAATATAATACGTATTGATATTTTAATTTACCTTCTTATAGGGTTTGGCAAGAATTGGTTTGAAAATTTCCATATAATCTTCTGGCATTTTGTCTCTAGCATTTACGTAGCGGCAGTATGGATTTTCTTGACTTACAAATTCAGGATAAAGTCTGTCCCAATATATTCTGATTTTAAGTTCTTGTTAGACAAAAGTATTTTTAGAAGAAAAATTAAGAAACGGAAGAGATAATCCTTATCTTCCACCTTGTAATATTATAAGGTCTTCTGTGGTTAACCGTTTTTTAGTTTTTAGTTTTTCTTCCACTTGTTTTGTTTTTTCTTCCAACAGTTTTTGTTGTTCTGCCCGTTGTTCTCTTTGAACTTCTTTTCTGGCTTCATCCAGTTTATCTTGAGTCTCATGCAAGGCTAAAAGTTTTTCTTTAAGTTTAGCATTAGTGTCTGAGAATTTTTTCTTAAAATCCATGAAAGTGCCGTATGCTTGTTCTTGATTTCCTTTTGTCTCGTTTATCTCTTTTGAAGTGTTTATGAAGTCAGCATATCCTTCTTTGTTCTCTTTTGAAAGTTCCATTAATCTTTTGTGCGACTCATCTGCTTTCTTTCTAGTGTCATCTATTTTTTTTGATATCTCCCCTATTTTTTCTATAAGCTTGTTAGCTTCTGCAGAATCTTCATATGTTCTTTTCAGTTTTTTTATCTGCTCCATTACTTTTTTCTCTTTGTCAAATGATAAGGCGTCAGTTTCTATCGATCTTTCTAACCGGCCTATTGTTTCTTTTATCCTGGCAGGGTCTGTTTTTATCCCGTGCTTTTGGAAGAAGTCTTGTTTTTCTTTGTTAAGTTTTTTTATTTCTGATACGAGTTTTTGCACTTCATTATTATATTTGTCTCTTTTTGCTTTTTCTTCATAGACTTGTTTGTTGAACGTGTCTTTGGTCTTTTTTATATTTCTGATATTCTCTATTAAGCTGAAGACGTTTTTGTGGAGGTCTTCTTTTTTCTTAAACCAGGACTCTTTCTGTTCATTAAGCGCGTTTAGTTCGCTCTTTAAATTAGAAATCTCTTGTCTTAGTTCTTTACTTTTTTGTATTAGTTCATTTTTCTCTTGCGAGTCCATTTAGCAACACTTGTTTTCCGCAACAGGAAAAAAGGTATTAAAAAGGGTTTTATCCGAACAATGCGCCTAGGCCTGCTACGGCTTTAGCTTCGTCTTCCTTTTTGTCTTCTGCGGATTTTTCTTCTTTCTTTTCTTCTTTCTTATGTTCGCCTGCAGGTGCTGATGTTGGAGCCGCTACTGGCATTGCTGCCTCTTTGATAGCTTTTTCTATATCTACTCCGTCTAGCGCAGATACTAACGCTTTTATCTGTGCGTCATCTTTGCTTATTCCTGCAGCTTCTATTACTTTCTTAACGTTTGCTTCGTTTATTTCTTTCCCTGCTTTGTGTAACAGCATTGCTGCGTATATTAATTCCATTTTTGACCTCCGATGACTATTTGCCCCTTATTATATTTTCTGCTAATCCTTCTACTTTTTTTCTTTCTTCATCTTCTTTTTTTTCTTCTTTTTCTGTTTCTTGTTCTTTTGATACTTCTTCCAGTACTTCTGCGGCTGTTGGTCCTTTTTCTGTCCTGAAAGCTTCTTTAAACTCTTCTTTTGGTTCTTCAGTTTTCTTTTCTTCTTTAGGTTTATCTTCTGTCTGTATTTTTGCCGTGTCTGCCACTGATTTTGTTTCGATGTAAGCTTTCTTGACCATGAGTGTTACAGTGTCTTGTGTTATGTACCCTACGCTTATGGATAAGGATATGCTTTCCATGCTTGCAGTCCTTATGTTATTTATGTACTCCTCTTCATCAATGGTTAATACCAATCTTGGGTATATCAGTCCATTTTCATATACTAGTACTATGTTTAGTCCTACTTCCATAGGTTCTATGCCGAATCTTGACAGTAGGTCTGCTTGTTTTTGTGTTATTTTAGCTCCTTCTTTTACTAAGACAACGTCTGATATTACTGATAGTTTGCCTTCCTCTACTTTGGTTTTTATTCCTGACTGTGCTAATTCGCTGATTATCGGTCCGGGTGTGAACTGCGTTGGTCCTGCCGGGATTATTATGTCTGTCGGAGCTGTCTGTCCCGGCTTTGCCATTGCTTTGGACTTGTTGGATGATAATAGTTTGGAAAGTTTGAAAGGGTTCTCCTTAGTGAATATTAATGCTGGCATGCCTCTCATAGATTCTATAACCTTGTCCATGTTCGGCTTGTCTTTCAGCTGTTGTAACGCGATTTTTATCAGTCTTTTTCTTGTCATCTTGAGTTCTAAAGAGTCTTTTAGTTTTATTCTCATTCTTTGTAATTGTAATGCTGGAAGGTTTTCCATATCAACTAGTCCGAAGATAGGGTATTTTCCTACTAACCTGATTATGTCTTTTACTTCTTCTTTCTTCCATTCAGGTATTTTTTTTACTCCTTTCTTAGGCATTCTTAACTTCTCCTTTCTTAGCTTTCTTGGCTAGTTTTTCTTCCTTCGCCTCTTCAGTTACTACTACTGGTGATCCCATTGTGAGTTTGATAATGACGTTATGAATGTTCTCAGCGTCTTTAGGCAAGCTGCTTAGCACCGTATTGTAGACTGCGAACGCGTTTTCTTGTATCTGCTCGTCTTTCATGTCTTCTGTCCCTACACTGCATTTTATCGCTTGTTCGTTCTTTGTCTGTATTCTTACAGTTTTTTGTAGCTTGTTGTATATTATTTTTAAGTCTATATTTGGTGGCACTATGCATCCTGCTTTTGGGCTGGGCATCTTGCCTTTAGGACCGAAGACCCTACCGAAGACTTTAGCTATGTCTACCATTAGGTTGGCCTGTGCTATGAAATAATCGAATTCGCTGGCTAGTTTTCTTAATGTTTTTTTGTCTGTATATTTGTCAAATTCGTCTTTCAGTATTGTCTTGTCGCATATGCTCTTAGACTGTATTGCTAATTCTTTGTCTACTAAAGCGCATATTTTTAGTTTCTTTCCTCTTCCTTGGGGCAATACTATGAATGAGTTTACGTTTTCTTCAGGTTTTTTCAGATTAAGCTTATCGAGATTTATGACTAGGTCAAATGTCTGGTTGAATTTTCTTTTCTTGCTTGATTCTCGTGCTTTTTTTATGGCTTTTAGAATGTCTTCTTTATTCATTCGAAAGCCCTCCTACATTCCGTAGTATTAACGGGTGTTAGTCAGATAAGGAATTTTACGGGTTTATAAATCTTTTTGTTAAATTTTTGTTTTTATTGACAATATTTTTATACTTAATGTTTATAGGTTTAAATGAATAATTAAGTAATTAAAGGAGGCGTTTTTATGAAAAATTTGAAAAAGTTTTTTGTACCTTGGATTGATAATGTAAAAGAGTATGATACGAATGATTTGATTGTAGCTTGGTCTCATCCTGAGTTGAAAAGGATGATGCTTAACGAGAACCCTATACCCCCTTCTAAAAAAGTAAGTAGTGCAATTCTTAAGGCTGCCAAGATGGGCAACCGTTATCCTGACAACGGGCCTAAAGTCAGGGCTAAGATTGCCAAACTGCATGATGTTGAACCCGATAATGTTTATGTAGGCCATGGCAGCTCAGAGATCATCGACATGATCATGAGGCTTTTCGTAGCTCCAGGAGATGAGATTATAATACCTAATCCTACTTTCTCACTTTATGGGCTTAGGGCTAAGGCAGTTGGTGGAAAAGTAGTATCTGTTGATATGACTCAAGACATGCAGTATGATACAAAAGCTATGATCAAAGCTGTTACAGATAAAACAAAAGTTATTATTGTATGCACGCCGAACAATCCTACAGGAGACTTCATACCTGACAATGATTTGATGAAAATTATCAACTTAGGAATCCCCACTATGGTTGACGAAGCTTATCTTGAATTCCAGCCTGACCGCAAGTCTAAGGACTATCTGATAAAGGAACATGAGAATGTTATAGTTGCTCATACGCTTTCCAAAGCCTATGGAGCTGCAGGTATACGATTTGGTTATGCTTTGGCAGATAAAGAAGTGATTCAGTATTTCAGGAAGATGCAACTCCCTTGGAACGTGAGCTTAACATCTATGGCTGCTGCAGAAGCGATCTTGGATGAGAGAGAAGTATTGTTAAAAAAAGCAGCTTACAACAAGTCAAGCATCGATTATGTGTTTAAAGAGCTTTCAAAGATTGAAGGCATGAGGCCTTTCTACTCCCACGGGAATTATGTCTTGGTAGATGCTACAGACTTAGGCGTTACTGGGAAAGAAATTGTTGACTACGTTTACGACAAGGCGAATGTTATGATAAAACACTTCGCTCCCCTGAAGGGAAGGACAGGTTTTTTCAGGATAAGCCTTGGCACTAAGAAAGAGAACAAGCTTTGCATAGATTATATCAGGAAATTTTTGAAAGAAAAGGATTTAGCTTAGTAAGTAAACGAATAGTTTTTCGAAGAATTCTTTTTTTTCTTCTAATTTTTTGAATTCATAACCATATTTTTTGAACATTTTTTCAACGTCCCCTGTTAAAGAGCTGCAGACCAGTAATATTTTTCCTTCTTTTTCTAAGAATTTCTTAGCGTGTTGCAAAAACTTTTCAATGATTTCGTAGCCTTTCTTCCCTCCTGTTGTTGTTAATGCTGAGTCTTCTGGTTCATTCTCGTCTTTTGGAAGATACGGGGGATTGAATATTATCAGGTCAAATTTTTCTTTCACATTTGAGAATAAGTCTGAGACTTGAGATTTTATCCCTTTTTCTTTCAATAAGCTTATGGCTTCTTCGTTAATATCAACTGCTAGTACGTCTTTTGTTTTTTTTAATGCTGCCAGCGCTTGTATACCTGATCCTGCACCCAGGTCTAATACTTTGCCTTTAGCATATTTCTTAACATACTTTTGTAGTAAGAAAGAATCTTCTGCCGGTTCGTAAATCATTTTACAATCTTCAGATATTCTTTGACCCGGTTTATTATGTTAGGTAGCATGAATTTTTCAATCCTTTCGTTGAATATCTCTTCTAAGTTGTTGAATTCTGTTATCCTGTATTCGTTGTTCACGCTTTCTATCAGGTAAATGTCCTTCAATCTTTTTAGTTGTCTTCTTATGTTTGATGATGCTATTCCTTTCAATGGCATCTTGTTCTTTTTTCTCTGGTTTATAACTTCTTTTTTTATCTCTTCAGAGTCTAATAGTTTATTCTTGGATTTGAAGTCTAATAATACCTGCAGTACATCTACTATCACGTCTCTAGAATCACCGGGTTGTAAAAGTCCTATTGAAAGGCAGAGTTTTCTTATCAGTTCTCTCCGCGGCATCTCGTAAGGTTTTTCGTATCTTCTCAGAGTAATTTCTGATAAGGGCACGTCTTTGACTATAGTCATTAAAGAAGAATTAGCCGGTTTTTGTTTAAATATTTTATTATTCTCCGATTATCTTAACTAAGTATTTTCTCATGCTCTTATGTTTTCTCGGGCATGGTCCGTCGAATTCTTGGAACAATACTCTTTGGTATCTTCCAAGGTCTAGTTTTCCATCGCTAACGCTCCATGCTATTGAGCTTTGTGAGTAGCATGATGTTTTTATGTGGCTGTCGCAGTTTATCGGCTCGTCTTCTGGGCAGTCTTTTCTTAAAGAAGGGTTGTCATGCTTGTATCCTTTGTTGAACGGTGCTTGTTTTGATAAGTAGTTTATTATGTCTTCCAATGCGTTAGGCTCATTTTCGTTTACTACTATTCCTGTGGTTGTATGGTATGCTTGTATCAGGACTATTCCTTCATTTATTCCAGAATTCTTGATTACTTCATTAACTGAATCGGTAATGTCGTAGATTGCGTTTCTTTTTTTTGTTCTTAGTTCAACTTGTTGTTTGTATATCATCATAACGCACCGCTTTGTATTTTGTTTAAAATTATTTTATTTATAACTGTTTCTATTATCCTACCCAGTATATGTTTCTAGTTCTCGTATCAGTTCTTTTATCAAGTAGTCTGGTGTTGACGCACCTGCTGTTACTCCAACAGTTTTTTTACTTGCTAATGTTTTCTTTTCTATGTCTGAGAATTTTTCTACATGAATAGTTGTTGTTTCTTTATTGCAAAGTTCTGCTAATCTCCTAGTGTTTCCGCTGTTTAACCCTCCGAGGACTATCATCATGTCAACTTTTTTGGATAGTTCTACTGCTGATTGTTGTCTTTTTTCTGTCGCGTCACATATAGTGTTGTAGACTTTTAATTCTTTAGTATGTTTTTTTAGTTCTTCAGATATTGATTTATATTTTTGAGATGATTGTGTCGTCTGGGATACTAATCCAATTTTTTCATAATTTTTCATCATCATTATTTCTTCTAGGTTTTCTATTACTATCGCATTTTCACTGTTGCCTTTCACACCTATTACTTCCGGATGTTCTTTTTCCCCGAATATTATCACTTGATATCCTTGATCGTGTAGTTTTTTGGTGATGTCATGTACTTTTTTCACGTAAGGGCATGTAGCGTCTATTACTTCTAGTCCTTTTTGTTTTGCTTCTTGTACAATTTGTGGCGGCACTCCGTGCGCTCGGATTATTACTTTTCCTCCATGGATTTCTGATAGGTATTCTAAGCATCTTATCCCGTTTTTTTCTAAGTCTCCTATTACTTGGGGGTTATGTATCAAAGGCCCTAGAGTATAAACATTGGTTTCTCCGATTAGCTTAGTTGCTATGTCTAATGCCCTTTTAACTCCAAAACAGAATCCTGCATGTTCTGCTATGTAGACTTTCATAGTCTTATCCCTAGTTTTGGTGCGTTTTTAAACTTTTGTAAAAAAAAAGAGAAAAAGGTTTTAGTCTTTTGGTCCGCTTCCGCCGAATAGTATGCTGCAGATCACTATTAATGCCCATGCTTGCCAGTATTTTATGTTTGCCAACATGCCGTTTGTTATGTCTGGCAGTGTGTAATTCCACAGCCACATTAACGGGAAGGCTAGTATTAGTCCTATACCCATGTACAACAGGATGACCAGTATGGTTAAGAATCCTACGCTGTACATTAGTTCTAATACTTTGTCTACGAATCTATCGATGTTCATGCTTTTATCACTCCTTTTTTAGGTATGTTATCCAGATTATGCCTAGTATTAACAGTATGGCCCCTACTAGGATTGAAGCGTAATTGTTTTTTGTTAATGGCTTTTCTAAATGCGAGGATATTTGTTTACTTGCTAATAGTTTGTCTTCTTCTGTGAACTTATAACTTTCTGCTAGTCCGAAGTCTGTTGTTATTCCTTGTTTCATCTCTCTTGTTATTTGTTCTATCGCTTGACAGTTGGTTTGTTGTTCGCATACTCCTGAGTTTTCTTTGTAGAAGTTGCAGCATACATTTCCTTCTAGGCAGTCTTCGTTATTACTGCAGCTGTTTTGTTCAAAGTCCATCAGGTACATTCCTGTGAATCCTCTTCCTATTAAGAATATTCCAAAAAAGAAAAACATGGTTAGGCCTAGTATGATCAGCCTATCCTGGTTTGTTAGTCTTACACCTCTTACCATTTTGTTTATATCACTTTGATTATTGCTACCCTATCTAATTTATACCCTGATGGGAACCCATACAGGTTTGTTATTTTTAATCCTGAAACTTCTTTTGTTTGTTCTTCACCTATCCAAACTTTCCCTTCAATGCCGTTTCCTAATATGTGCAGTAATATTTCTCCATCTTCATTTACGTCTTCTAAAACTAGCGTTTTCCCTTTCACTGTTAAGCCGTTTCTTGTATCAATTAAGTATTCATCTTCTTCTAATACTAGTTTTTCTAGCCTTACTAGGAATCCTTTTTCTAAGTTGAAGTATTGTATGTTTGTTATTTTTATACCGCTTATTAGTTCTGTTTCTTTAGTGTTATAAACGTCTCTTTCTACCCCGCCTACACTATATATTCCTTTGAGTCTTGGTAAGTTTTCTACACTTACTAATTTTACTGTTTTTCCGTCAAAGATTACTGATTCTCCGAGTGTTAGTTTAAATTCGTTTTTTGTTATGATTGTGGGTTCTTCTTTTGGTGATTCTTCAGGTTCTTCAATGATTAATGGTAGTTCTGCTCTTGGCGGTTCTACTGGTTCTGCGTCTGGTTCTGTTTCGTCTTTGTCGCATATTTTGTTATTATTAGCGTCTAGGCAGCAGTCAGTTCCTGCTAGCATGTATGGTGTGTTGCAGGTTATTGCTCCGCCTGTTATCCCCCCTTTGAAACCGCTGATTACTAATACTGCTACGACTAGCAGTGATAATGCTGTTATTATTAAGGTTGTTTTTTTCATCTTGTTGCGCCCTCCTAATCTGTTAATATTTTGTAGAATTTGTCAGGTATTTAAACCTTTGTTTTTTATATAATATTTTTAAAATTTTTGCTGTCTACTATGAGTTCTTTTATTTTTCCTTGTTTTGTCTTATGATAACATCTGATTTGGTATTTATAGCCGTTGGTTGAGAATGATAATCCTTTTCCATTGCCTTTGCGGTTGGTGGCTAATGTTTTTCTTCTATTTCCTATTTTTTTAACACCGATTATCACGCTTGTCATGCCTTCTTTTAAGTCTTTTATGTCTTGTGTGCTTAGTTTGGCGTGCATTCCGCTTTTGAAGTCTGAGTGGCTGTGAAAGTCTCCGATCATTATATTGCTGTTTTCTGCTATTCTTTTTATTATCTTGCTTTTTTTGCTGTCGTCTACTTCGTTGAATTTTCGTTTTGCAGTCTGGTAAGGTATTGCGTTGATTATTTTTACAAAGTCTTTTTCTACTTTTCCGAATATTACTCCTAATGCTTCGTGTTTGTAGGTTTCTGTCACGCTTAATACCAGGTTTGTCAATGCTATTTTTCTTAAGAGGGCTTTCATGGTGTAAAATGTTAGATTATACTTTTGGTTATGATGCTTCTAAAATTTAAACCTTTCTAATTTTGAAGGATTTTGGCTTTATACGCCTTAAAACCCTTGTTTTTGTGGTTTCCGCCCTCTCGTTTTCAGGCGTGATTTAAAAAGGCTTCGCAACAGTTTATAAGAAGGAATTATTCTAATGTTAAAATTCGTATTTTGGCTTTATACGCCTTATAACACGCTTATTTGACGAGTTTGACCAATTCTTTGTAAGTGTCTTCTGTTTTGTGTTTAACTTCCAGTTCCCAGTCGTTACAAGCAGAAACTGTATGAAAATGGTCTGGCTCACGGGAAACGACTAATCCTAGTTCAAACATCTTAGAAACCAAGCCTTCTCCAAGAACTACATATTTTTCATCCAACCAGTTTGATTCTTTGGTACCCCTGTGCAGTTTATGTTCTTCACCGTTTATAGTAAAATAAAAGTTTGCGTTAGTTATGCTTTTGCAATCCTGCGTGTTTATTATAATTCCACCCCTCATCACTAAATAATCTCCGTCTTCCTGTATTGCATAGTTAGGAATCTCATTTTTGCTTATTTGTGGAGTTTTCAAAGGTTTCTCTTCCATAAGCTCTTCTACCTTATCATCTAGCTTCTTTTCTGGCAAAAATATTTCTGGGATTTTCATGGTCGTTGAAGTGTTGTATAAATTTCTTCTAATTTTCTCTCCCATTTCCCGGGAATGTATGTTATTATTTTTTCTTCGAGTTCGCCTCGTTTAGCAGATTCAAACATTTCTTTTCCTTTATATCCAACGCTTATCAGCTGGGTGTCTGAGATATCTATGGGGGGATAATATTCAACTTTTAGGCCAGTTTCTTTATCATTAAAGATATAACCGCACAGTTCTGTGATTTTTTTTCCTAATCGTTGCGCAACTTCTTTTGATACATTACTAATATAGAATTCTTGTTCTGTCACGTCTTTAGAATGAAGTTCTACAGGCTTTTTGGTCAGTTCCCCAACTTTGTTTTCCAAATTCTTTTCAGGCAAGAATATTTCTGGGATTTTCATAGTGTTGCATTAATATTAATATTGTTCACAAGCTGATTTTTTCCAGAATTTTTCAATTCTTCTATCAGAATCTCAAGTTTTTCCCCATTAGTCTTAGCGTATTCGTTAAGTGACTTCTCGTATTCTTCAGTTTTTTGTGCACCAATCACCTCTTTATCATAACCTTCCAGTATTAACTCATAAATCTTATTAGCAGTTTCTAACTGCTCTTTTGAAGGATTAGTTACCTTTACAGTGTTGTTTTCATCATATCTAATAAATATTTCATCTACTGATCCGTAACCATTATTCTTATAGTCTATCAGTTCTATTTCTGATTTTCCGCTTAACAAGTACATGAAGTCTCCTTTTTGTGAAACTCCCGTCAGCATACCGTCTGTTTTTTCAAAAAAACTTGATAAGTCTAATATCAAGCAAGACCTTATAGTGTCTACATCTTCTACATCTCCGAATAATACACCTCCAAGCCCTAATGGTTGTTCTTTCAAATGTTTCTCAACTTTTTCAACCTTGTAGACCAAGTCTGTTTTCACTGGTTCGGAAGCTTTAGAACTAAAAGGGTTTGCCAGTCCTAAAACTGCTATGCTTGCAGCTATTGCTAAGTATTTTTTCATTTTGTTTTCTCCATCATTATTTCATGGATTTCTTCTTCTAAAGTTCTTAATTCAAAGCTTTTATCAAGAGTTTTTACGCGTATGTATACACTTAGGTCATCTCCGCTGTATAACTCCATTTTTATGTTTACGCTTGTTTTATCTTTTTCGTAAAGGGCTTCTCCCGTGTTTGTGAAGTTAGAATAATCTTTGTTCATTAGTGTAAACCCTTGTTCTTCCAGAAAGTCTTCTACTTTGGAAGTGCGTTCATACACAAGGCTGCTCTTTGTTTTATACTCAAATGACGCCAGTCTTTCTGTTCCAGCAAGGTTACATCCGAACATTCCTAATAGTCCTGCTAGGACTAGTCCTTCAGCCATTATTTTTTTGTAAGTTTTCATTTTGTTTTCTCCATCATTATTCCATACACCTTTTTTTCCAGATTTGTGAAATCAAATTTTTTATCCGTACTTTTTATGTACACCAGCACATCCCTATTGTCGTCCCCTCCAAGCTCGATTGTCATGTAAAAACTTGTTCCATCATTTTTATAGGTCATGTATCCCGTGTTGGTAGAGAACTCATATTTCTTTGTTTCAATTATAAAACCGTTGTTCTTTAAGTAATCTTCCACTTCAGAAGACTTGTTTAGCACTTCATCGTAGTTTAGCCTGTACCTATACTCTAGCTTTGTATCTTTAGGAATAGTACATCCAAACATCCCTAACAATCCTGCCAGGATTAAGCTTTCAGCCATTATTTTCTTGTAAGTTTTCATTTTTTCAGCACTTGTTTACTCGATTTTGATTATATTTATAAACCTTACCCTTCACTAACATTTCATGTCTGAGCTCATAATTTGTTTGTCAACAGGCAAGGGTACTTGGGGCCACGTTTCTAGGCTGATCCAAGATGGCGAGTGGGAGAAAATATTCTTAGTTACTAACGATTTTGGAAGGGAGAATTTCACTTCTGACAAGCCTGCAGAATTCTTAGTCATAGATCCTAATAAAGAAATCAATGAGTTAAGGGACGATATGTACAACCAGTTGAAGAGCAAGGTTAAGGTCGGAGAAGTGGATATAGGTTTAAACCTAGTATCTGGTACAGGTAAAGAGCATATGGCTTTGATGTCTGCTGTTCTCAAACTTGGAATAGGTGTAAGGCTTGTCGCGCTTACAAAAGAAGGTATTCAAGAAGTATAGAAAACCTAAAGGTTTATAAATTCTAGATTTTCTAAAATCGGTTTATGGAAAAGATTGAACATGAAACTTGTCCAGCATGCGGTAAAAAGACTTTAACACTTACTCAGGAAGAGACTGACATACCTTATTTTGGAAAGACTTTTATTTTCTCGATGGTATGTTCTGATTGTAATTATCACAAGTCTGACGTAGAAGCGGCTGATATGAAAGATCCTGTAAAAGTAACTTTTGTCGTTGAGAATAAGAAAGACTTGAATGTAAGAGTCGTCAGGAGTTCTGAAGCTAGCGTCAAAATACCTCATGTGGGCGATATGGAACCAGGGCCGGCTGCTGAAGGATTCGTAAGCAACATCGAAGGATTGATCGATCGTTTTAGAAAACAGATTGAAGCGCTTCGAGACAGTGCAGAAGAGGATGAAGACAGGAAAAAAGCCAAGAATCTTTTAAAAAAGCTTCAGCGAGTCATCTGGGGTGACGAGCAGTTAAAAATAATAATCGAAGACCCTAGCGGCAATTCTGCAATAATTTCTGACAAAGCGATTGTTGAGAAGCTGAAAGTTAAGAGGTAATTCTTTTTAGGACGATTTTTTGTAGTATGCATTCTTTATCCTTGTTGCAAAGTCTTCTGTTAAATTGAAGTTCTTTAGAATAAATATTTTTTGAAATGTCTAAAGGGCAGATTATCTTTTTCCCGTCAGGGAATACGTTGCCAAACCTGCATTTTGACGCTTGTTTTGTTTCAGTTTTTATTATACCTCTCCTGGCGATGTGTATCTCTTTTATGTTGCCACAATAGTTGTTTATAAATTCTTGCGCGACTTTATAGTATTCTTTTAATGGCAGGGTTTCTCTGGTATCTTTCCAGTAATCATGGGTCACTGTTATGTCTCTTATGCTTGATATGTAGAACTTCTGGCAGTTGAATCTTTTTTCTGCCATCTTCGCGGTTTTCATCAGCTCTTTTACATTGTTTTTCCTGAGCATGTACACTATCGTTACTGGGAAAGGAATGTAAGGAACGTCTTCTAATGGTTTTTCGCTCAGCTCAGCGCCATAAACTCCAATTCTTATCGTGGTTTTAGATAAGTCTGTATTCTTTAGAATTTTAAGGTTGGAACCGTTAGTGTATACTGTAGTTCTTAACCCAAGTTTTGTGTTGAAGCTTATTACTTTGTTCAGGTTTTTGTAAAGTGTTGGCTCTCCTCCCAGTATTATCACTTTTTTTATTTTATGGGTATACTTTAACAATAGTTGTTTGTATTCTTTGAGTGAAAGTTCTTCTTTTCCGAGGTTATGCGCATAGAAGCATGCCTTGCATCTCATGTTGCATTTGTTGGTTATGAATACTTGTAACGTGTTAACCGGTTTTGATGTGAATTCTTTCCATCTCTTTTTGTCGTAAGTTAGAAATCGTTGTCTCATCCCGGAATAAGAGAGTATTATCAGTTTGTAATAAAAGTAGGGTTGATATAAAAATAAACTTTTTAGTTTAACAATTTTAATCTATTAAGTTTAGGATATAAAACTTTAAAACCTGTTAAGAAAAGATTTCTAGCATGGCATTAAACCTCACAATCCCCCAGTTAGATGAGAAGTCAACAACCAAGGATTATATAATCTCTATCCTAGGGTATGACTGGCCCCTCTCGATAAAGAAGATATACAATCTTATCAAGAAAAGGTACGGACATAATGTCACCTACCAAGCGGTCTACAAAACAGTTAACGAACTTCAAAACAAAGGAGTATTAGAAAAAAAAGGTTCTGGATACCAGATAAACCTCAAATGGCTGAAAAACCTTCACAGCTATACTGAAGTTATAGAGACGAATTATTACACCAAGAACAGGCTTAGGCTTATAGAAGGCATCAAAGACGCCAGAAAAGAAGGGAATATCAACGTTTTAACTTTCGAAACCTTTTTTGATGTGGAAAAATACTTATACTACTTACAAAAACAGTACATCCTCAGCTCTAAAAGTAAAGAAACTATCTGCGTCCACCATAATCATGAATGGAGGCCACTATTCTATCTGAGGGCGGAATATAATTGGATTAAAAAAATAAGAGAATTAGGCCATAAAACATTTATACTATGTGCCGGAAATACTATAATAGATAATTGGTGTGCAAATTTTTACAAATCAATAGGGTGCAACATAAGGCTTAATGTTAATTGCGCTTCTACCTGTGAGATTATAGTGTTTGGTGATGTTGTGATACAAGTCTATCTTCCAAGCGGTATTAAAAAGAGTGTAAAAGAACAGTTTTACAAAATCAAAGAACTAAGAAGTATAAACCAAAAATTATTGATAGAGGACATTTTTGAGAAAAAAACTGATATAAAAGTAATAATTAACAAGGATGCTGAGCTTGCTGAACAGATTAAAAAAGAAACGATAAATTATTTCTAAAAACCTCTTTCCGAAAATTTTAAAACCTTACTTTTGATAAGAACAGTTCATGAAAGTAGTATTCCTAGAGGCTAAAAGCGGACTTGACGTTACTCAGGTTTTGAAGAAGGTGAAAGTAGAGGGTAAGGCAGGTTTAGTAACGACTGTCCAGCATTCTAATAAGCTGAAAGATGCCCAAAAGATCATCCCTAACAGCGTTATAGGCGGTACAGTCCTTGGCTGTGATGTCAGCGCTGCTGAAAAGATAAAAGACAAGATAGATTTTTTCATTTATATCGGCACAGGAGAATTCCACCCTTTAGGTGTAGCCTTGAAGACTGGAAAAGAAGTGATAATCGCTAATCCCCTGACTAATAATGTTTCGAAAATATCCAAAGTAGACATAGAAGATTATAAGAAAAAAGTAAAAGGAAAATTCTTAAAATTCCTTAACGCCAAAAAGATAGGCATACTAGTCAGTACAAAGCCAGGCCAGTATAATTTAGAAAAGGCTTTAGCGTTGCAGATAAAGTTAGAAAAGCCTTCTTACATACTTTTAGCGAATAATTTCAAGGAAAACGAGTTGGAGAACTATAAAGATATTGACGTTTTTATCAACACTGCCTGTCCGAGGATAAATTTTGATAATGTGATAAACCTAATGGAACTTGAAGAGATGGTTAAAAAGTATTAAAACTCTTTAAACTGGTTTGTAAACCTTTTATGTTTTTATATATAAAAAATTCTTATCGCTCCACACTTACCCTCTTTACATATGATAGTATCTTGTGTAGGGGGTGGCGAGCAATCATATTTGCATGTTCTGCATTCTTTATCAAACTTTTCACTAAGCAGTTCAATCTCTGAAACACCTATGTTTTTATTAACCAAGTTATAGCATCCAAACGGACAGTTTAGGTAGATTATTTTACAATCTAAGCCTGTCGTGCAATAATCTGATTCTTTGAGTAGGCTTATTATTTTTTCTCCAAGCTCTTTACATTCAGGTGTTAGTTCATATTGATTAAGTGATATCTTCAAGTACCCCTGTTGTTCAATCTCTGTGTACTCTTGATAAACTTGTTCAGAACACCCTGTTAGGACAAGAAGTAATAATAGTAGCAAAACTTTTTTCATGTTTTATAACCTTAGAAGGATTAAAGTATTTAAGATTATCCTTCGAGAATGAATGCATTCTAAAAAAATTTATAAACCTCAAAAGGTTAGTTTAAAAAGATGCAAAAAGACAGGGAACAATTCCTTAAGGAATTCACAAGCTTCTTACAGGACAGAGGATTCATCTGGGGTCCAAGCCCAGAGATTTACGGAGGTTTTGCAGGATTTTACACTTACGGCCCTATGGGTAAGCTGTTGAAGAACAAGATAGAGAACCATGTCCGTGCATTATTTCAAAGTTATGACTTCTGGGAGTTAGAAACGCCTATAGTCCTGCCAGATGTAGTATGGAAGGCTTCCGGGCATTTAGAAACTTTCGCTGACAAGATGATAAGGTGTTCTAAGTGCAAGGCAGTTTATAGAGTTGACAAGCTGATAGAAGACGTTACTGATAAGTCTGTAAGCCATTATTCTGACCAGCAGTTGTTAAACACGTTAGAAGAGAATAACATCAAATGCCCTTCTTGTGGTAGTGATTTTGAGTATGAGATTGATAAGCAGAGCTTGATGATGAAGACTAAAGTAGCTGGTGAAGATGCAAGTTTAAGGCCTGAGACTGCTACCGTAACTTACTTGCCTTTCAAGCGTTACTATCAGTTTTTTAGAAGCAAGCTACCTATCGGAGTGTTTCAGATTGGCAAGGCTTTTAGGAATGAGATAAGCCCCAGGCAGCATGTTATTCGTGGAAGAGAATTTACTCAGGCAGAAGCACAAGTATTCATAGACCCTGAGAGGAAGAACGATTGGGAAGGTTTTGAAACTATAAAAAAGGTTAAGCTTCCTTTCTGGCCTTGGCAGTCTCAAGAAAAAAACGAAAACCTTTCATTAATTAACATAGAAACTGCTGTAAAGAAAGGATGGGTCAAGACAAAATCTTACGCCTGGTGCATATGGCTTGCTTATACACAATTCATAGGTATGGGAATACCTCCTGAGAATATAAGATTGAGACAGCATAATCCTGATGAGAAAGCCTTCTATGCCGAGGATGCTTGGGATATAGAGGTAAAGCTCAGAAGCTTCGGATGGACTGAATGCTGCGGGATACATGACAGGACTGATTATGACCTTACCCAGCACAGCAAATTTTCAAAAGTCAACCTAACAGCTACTAGGGAAGATGGTTCTAAAGTAACGCCTCATGTTTTAGAAATCGCTTTCGGAATTGACAGGCCAGCGTTAGCATTGTTAGATATTTTTTATGAGAAAAGAGAGAAAGAAGAAGGGAAAACTTTGCTTAACATCCCTTATAAGCTAGCTCCGATTGAAGTCATGATATTCCCATTATTAAAAAAGCCTAATCTGGTAAAATTCGCTAGGAAAATAAAATCTGATTTAGAAAAAGAATTCGTAACGACTTACGACGAGGCAGGAAGCATAGGGAAAAGATATTTAAGAAGCACAGAATTAGGAGTTCCTTACTGCATAACAATAGATTTTGACTCGTTAAAGAAAAAAGATGTTACAATAAGGGACAGGAATACTGCAAAGCAGATAAGGGTAAAAGTAAAAGACTTGAAGGAAGTTATAAGAAAACTTTTAGAAGAAGAGACTAAGTTTGTAAAAGCAGGAAAATTGATAAAAGTTCCTAGTCTAGAGAAATGAAATCTGTTTATTTTGCAACCGGCAATAAAGGAAAGTATATTTCTATGAGTAAAGAGTTGAAAAAATACGAGATAAAACTAATCCATAAGAACATAAAGTTTGAAGAAGAGCTTGACAGCAAACATGTTGAAGAAGTATCTTTAGATAAAGTATTAAGAGCTTATCGGCTGGTAGAAAAACCGGTTATAACTGTTGACGCCGGATTTTTCATCCCAAGCCTCGATGGTTATCCAGGAACTAAAGTTAATAAGGCGTTAAAAGAAGATGGTATCGATGGTATTTTGGAACGTTTGAAAAACAAGGGAAGGTTCTGTACTTTTAAGCAATGCTTGGCTTATACTGGACCTGAAATGTCAAACCCTACATGTTTTACCTCTATTAATTGGGGATACCTTACAGAGGAGAAAAGAGGCAGCATGGAAGGCAAGTCCTACTTATGGTCAGAATTAGGACTTATATTCATCCCTGAAGGAGAGACTAAGACTTTGGCAGAGATGACAAGAGAGGAATACCAGAAATGGAGAGAGAACAGAGGTGAAAAGTCTATCGTTGCTAAGTTTGGCACATGGTATTCTTTAAGGGAAATCGGAAGGCATTACTAAGATTTTTGTTTAATAAGAATCTTTAAAAAGACTTAATCTCATAATTATTTTCAACTGGGCCCGTAGATTAGTCCGGTAAATCGTTCCCTTGGCATGGGAGATCAACCTTAAAGGTTAACCCAAAAGATCTCGGGTTCGAATCCCGACGGGTCCACTCAATCGGGCTGGTAGTCCAACCTGGCTAAAACACTAATTCAAGTGTTGCCGAAAGACATTGCCTTCGCAAGGCAGAAATCTGGGTTCAAATCCCAGCCAGTCCAGTTCATAATCCAAGGAGGTATTTCAAAAATGGTAAAAGCAATAATTTTTGACTTTTGGGGGACATTAGTAGAGAATGGAGTGTTTCCAAGCCCGGTAAGGCAGGTTAAGTATCTGTTAAGGATTGAGGAGCCTTTCTCAGACTATATTGTAAAGTTTGAAAAGGTGTTCATGCTGAAAAAGTATGATGATTTATATTCTGCTTTCAGGGCAGTGTGCGAAGAATTCGAGATAGAACCAGACGGGTTCATTCTTGACAGGTTAGTCGGCATGTGGAACAAGCATAAGCTATTGGCCAAGCCTTTCGAGGAAAGCATTGCAGTTTTGGAAAAATTGAAAAAAGACGGTTATAAGTTAGCATTGGTTTCTGATACTGACTGCTTCACAACTGACGAGGTATTGGACAAGTATGGCTTGAGGAAATACTTTGATGAAATAATCCTTTCTTATAAAGTTGACATGTTAAAAACAGACCCTAAGATGTATCATTTAGTCTTAGAAAAACTTAACATTGACAAGTCAGACGCGTTAGTAGTAGGCGACAGCTTAGAGACTGATATTAACGGCGCAAAAAGTGCAGGTATAAATGCCGTGCTTGTAGACAGGAGAGACCATAGAGATTTCAGCCCGAAGATAAGGAACTTAACAGAATTAGATCCTCTTCTTAAAAAATGAAGGATATAATTTTTATTACGGGAAATGAGAATAAGTTAAGAGAAGCTCAACAAATACTTGGCATCGAGATTGTTTCTAAAAACCTTGAAATTAAGGAAATTCAGGATGTTGACTTAGAAGAAGTTGTTAAAAACAAGCTAAGAAGTGCTTACAAGCTTACAAAAAATCCTGTCATGGTAGAAGACACTGGATTATTCATTAATGCATTAAATGGTTTTCCCGGAGCATTGATAAAACATCTTCTTGGCAGGGTAGGGAGAGAGGGCATTGTTAAAGTCTTAGAAGGGTTTGATGACAAGAGCGTAGTTGCTAAATGCGCAGTAGGCTTTACAAAAGACGGCAAGGACTTGAAAGTTTTCGTCGGAGAATCTGAAGGGTTGATAGTAAGCCCTAGAGGTGAATCCGGATTTGGATGGGATCCTATCTTCCAGCCTGAAGGGTATGATAAGACTTTTGCTGAGATGTCTAATGAAGAGAAAAACAGCATTTCTCACAGGTTTAAGGCTTTGAAAAAGTTTAAAGATTATTTGAAGGATTAAGGCAGCGAAGAGAATCTTGTAAAAGACAACAACCAGTGCATTATTAATAATAATAAGACTAGAGATATGAAATAAGGCGTCAATGTTATCTTAACGTTTTTGTACACTTCTCTGCTTATTTCTTTGTATAAGTTTCTTAATTCTTCTGCAGTTTTTATTTCGTAGTATTTGCCCCCTGTAGAGGTGGATATTTGTTCTAGTGTCGTTTTGTCAAGTTGTGTTGTAACGTCTTTTTCACCGAAGTAACCTCCCCCTTCTGTTGTGCCTATGCCGATAGTGTCGATTGTTATGAATAAGTTCTGTGCGTAAGTTATAGCGTCTTGGACTGGTGTTCCTACTGTGCTTTGACCGTCAGTTAGCAGTATTATCAGTTTTGATTGATTCCCACCAGTTGTTAGCACATTTGCTGCGGTTATGATTGCAGAGCCTAAATCTGTCCCCCCTATAGGTTTTAGTTCTATATTGTTAACAGCGATTATGGCTTTTTCATGATCATCTGTTAAGGTTTGGTCTATAAAGCTGGTGCCTGAGAATGAGATTACTGCAACTTTGGAATTTATCGGTAACGCATCTATGAATGATGATGCGAATTCTTTTGCAACGCCAATCCTGCTCGGGCTTAAGTCTTCCGCTGACATGCTAGATGAAGCGTCTATTGCTAGTGCAAAATCTAGTTCTGTGCTCGGCCCCCTATACCATAAGTTCATCCCTGCTGCTGAGAAAACCAGGCATAATAATATTAGTATCCTGAGCACGAGTTGTAACGGGTAAGACGGGATGATGAAAGGTTCAAAAACCCTTGCCGCCGCTTCAAAATTTGAGAACGTGAGTGATTCTTTTTTCTTATGCTTCCAGTCGTAATAATGGGCCGCGGCCATGAGAGGCAGAGCTAATAAGAATAATAAAAGATATGGATTATCAAAGGTTATTTCCATTTTGATTTCCTCTCCAATCTCCTTTCTTTGAACAGCGTTATAACCCCTTCAGTGAATGACTTACTAGTGTCTAATCTTAAAAAGCTTATTCCTAAGTCTGTGAAAAAGGTTGCAATGTTTTTTTCTTGCTGTTTAACATGCTCCGCGTATCTTTCTCTGACTTTTTCGCCGCGTAAAGATATTCTTTTGTTTGAGAACGGGTCCTTTAACAATACTTCTCTTTGGCTTTTTGGAATTACTAGGTCTGCCGGGTCTCTTATCATGAAAGTTATTATATCAAACCTTCTCGAATTATTCTTTAATAATTCCTGCCAGTCAGGTTTAATGCTTATAAAATCGGTTATTATTATCAGCATAGATTTTGGCTTGATATAATCAAATGTGAATTCTAATGCTTTCTTAAAGTCTTTGTCCCCGCCGTAGTTTTGAGGGTTTAACAATGATTCGATGATCTCATAATACTGCAAATTTCCCCCTTTAGGCGCTTTTTGTTTTACTATCTTATCAGTGAACATGGCAAGTCCTACATGGTCCTGGTTTTTTATCATCAAGTAGGATAAGGATATCACTAGTTCTCCTACGTATTCTGCTTTTAGTTTTTTTCCTGTAGTGTATATCATGCTGTTGCTCACGTCTATTAAGAAGAATATGTCAAGGTTTCTTTCTTCAGCGTATTCTTTAACTATTAGTTTGTTGGTTCTGAATGACGCCTTCCAGTCTATCCTGCTAGCGTCATCACCGGATAAGTAGTCTTTGTAGCCTTCAAACTCGAGACCGCTTCCTTTAAACCTGCTCCTGTAGCTTCCGAGGAGTTCTCCGCCTAGTGCTGATTTTGTTGTCAGTTCTAAAGTTTTTATTAGCGGTGTTGCGTCTATTAATAGTCTTCTCATATTTGTTTGCCTAAGATTGTGTTACAGGTATTTTTTTTAATACCTCAGTGATTACATCATCAGTGCTTATTTTTTTGGCCATCCCTTCGTAACTTAAGATTATCCTATGCCTTAACACTTCATATGCTACTGTTTGGATGTGCTGTGGTTTAACAAAAGTGTCTCCCCGTATGAGCGCTTCTGATTTTGCGGCTATGGCTAATCCGATAGAAGCTCTTGGAGATCCGCCATAATCAATATATTTTCCTAGTGTTATGCCATATTTCTGGGGGTTTCTTGTAGAGTCCACTATTTTTGTGATATAAGTTTTTAATTTGTCGCTGAGGAATATTGTTTTTGTGAATTCTTGCATTTCTATTATTTGTTTGCCGTTCGTGACAGGTTTTATGTTATAAGACTCGAATGATTTCACGTCTATGTTTTGGTCTATGATTATTTTTTCTTCGTCTAATTTGGGGTAGCCCATTATGACTTTGAACAAGAACCTGTCTACTTGCGCTTCTGGCAGTTCGTAAACTCCTGCTGTTTCTATAGGGTTTTGTGTGGCCATTACGAAGAAAGGCTTCATCATCGGGAAGGTTTCTCTTCCAATAGTCACTTGCCTTTCCTGCATTGCTTCTAGGAGTGCTGATTGTGTTTTTGGCGGAGACCTGTTTATTTCGTCTGCTAAGAGGAAGTTTGTAAAAACAGGTCCTTTTATGACATAAAACCCTTTTTCTTGGTTGTAGGTTGTAACGCCTGTTATGTCTGTTGGCAATAAGTCTACTGTGAACTGGACTCTTTTAAAGTCACATCCTACAGCTACTGCTAATGTTTTTAGCAATAAAGTTTTAGCGATACCTGGAACACCTTCAACCAGTACGTGGGCGTTTGTGAGCAGGCCCCTGATCAGGCTGTTCATCGGTGTTTCTTGTCCGACTACAGCTTTGGATAATTCTTTTTTCAGATTATTTATTAATGACCCGTATTGTTTTATCTTTTCAACATTTGCTTCGACCATCTTGTTTCTTCCTCCTAATCTTATCTTTAAGTAGTTTTTATATTTAATCTTTTTTCGAGGTCTAAAAATCGTGCGTAAATCTCATTCTTGTACTCTGCAGGGAGTTGTTCATAAATTTTTGAAACTATGAGGTAAAGCTGTTCTGCTTTTTCTCTTTCTTTAGATTCTAACGCTAGTTTCAACTGGAAGAGGTATCTCGTCGCTTCTTGAAGTTTTATAACCTCATTTATGCTCTCGTAAAAAAGCACTATTTTTGCTAGTATCCTCTTCTTTTCTTTATCTGGCAGTGAGGCGTAAATTGGGATTATTGAATAGTATAATGTTTCTGCTTGGATAACGTCTTGTTTTTCTGATAAGATTTGCTTCCCATTTTCGATGATCTGGTTTATCTCGTTTAGTTTTTTGTTTTCCCTTAATCTTTTCCTTAGCGCTAAGTATATGAAGTATAGCAATCCTTCGACTGTCGGCTTGTCTTCTACGATTATTGTTCCAAGGCTTTTTTTAGTTTTTTGCCGCATTACATCTTCTAATACTTCTTCGAATGAAATTTTTTTAGGCACTTTAGTGGGCGAGAAGTATCCTTTAACAGAACTCCAGGAAGACTTTGATATTTTTTCTACAAACCTGATTATCTTGTCTTGTATCGTTTTTTCCTTTTCTAAGTCTCTTTGTAATTCTCTTTTAAACCGTTTAAAGCTTTCAATCGTTTTAAACTTCCTTACAAGCCTTTTTGGGGAGATTATTAATCTTAGGGAACGTGTTTTTATCAGGCTTAAGAAATCATCTGCTACTTCTTCTAGTTCTTTTCTTGAAATCTCATTTTTAGAGAACTCTATTTTTATAAGATTTTCACAGAACTCTTTAAGGTTTGTTTTGTTTCTTTTTTCCATTTCATTGATTAATTCTTCATATGTGAACGTTCCATGAAGGTTGAAAAGCTGGGAGAAGTACTGGTTTATCAGGACTGACAGCCCGTCCATGGCTTTTGAAGCGTCTTTTTCTTTCAGGATGTTATCAACTTCTCTTGGGTAATCAACGTTTTGTTTTTCTTGTTTTGCATCAATAATTTTTTTAGGTCTTACCTGTTTATGCTTGCTTACGAATCTTAACATCATGTCTAGAAGATTCGGCCATGATTTAGTTAGGTAAAATCCTGCTAATATTGAAGTGCTTATTATGATTATTAGTATTGGGAGATAGGTTAGTATCTGTTCTATGTCCCCTTCTACTATTGAACGGATCATATCGTCAAGTATCATTTCGTTTTAGCCGCTCTTTTTTTTCTTATCAGTTTCATTACTATGAATACCATTATTGCTATGCTGACAGCGTTTATTAATAATAAGGTTGTTATTCTTTTAAGGTTAATCTTTTGCTCTGCTTTCTCTGAAGGCTTATAAACCGTTGTTATCAAGTCTTTGCATTTGCTTATGGCTGTGTTTAGGTTTTCTAGGGCGGCACCGTAATTCTTTGCAGCTATGTCATTTTCAGCCTTGGTTATTAGTTCGTTAAGGTCTAAGCATTCAGGGTTTTCTTTGAAAAGGTCTTTTACGAATTTTATTTTTTCCTCTATCTCTCTTGGCGTCTCGATTATCGTCGTGAAAATCTTTACAGTGTCTGTTACTTGAGGATCGCTGACTTTTGCTTCTATGATTATTTCTTCAAATCCTTCACCAAGGCCCCTTATGAAGAGCTGCACTTCTTTTTCTTTTCCAGGCTCTAGCTCGTTTATGTGTGTTTCGGAAAGGATTAGTTCAAGGTTTTCGCCGCCTTTTGCGCTTAGTTTTATATCTCTTAAGGTCATATCCTTATTAGTGTTCCTTATGATAATCGGTGAGGTTATGAATTCTTTTTCGTATATCGTGAGCACTCCCGGGTGTATTATGTCAATTGTTACTGGTGTTTTTCTTGACCCTCCTCCGCCTCCTCCGCCGCCACTAGCTGATCCGCTTGCGGGGGAAGGCGTTGCTTCTGCTTGTGTTACGTTAAGGAAGAATGCGTTGCTGCTGACATTGTCTATCGAGTCATTCGCATGGAATTGTATATATTCTAGTCCGTACCATCCTAAAGTTGGTGTGAACGTTACTATATGTGTTTCATTGCTTACAGTCACTGCTATTTTAGAAGTTGATAATAGGCTTAAGTCTTCGTCAAACTGATCGTATGTGAACTCAAGTTCTGTCTGGTTTTCAACGTCATAAAAATGGTCGTCTAAGTCTAAGATTGAATATGATGTGTCTTGATTGAATGTTATATTGTTTATCGGGCCTGTAAACTCCGGGGGTGAGTTAAGGTCTAATACTGTTATGTTCCTATAACATGTTGTATAAGTTCCTCCAGGCCAAGTATCTACTGATTCGTTTGTTCCGTCTTCTACCAAGAGTGTAAGGTTGTGCTCTCCTGCTTGGTCATACCAAGGGTGGAAATACCAGTCATCAGATGTTATAAAAGAACCCCCATAAGAATAAGTAGACTTAGTATCTGACTCATTCACAACACCGTTTAATGTCCAGTTGAATCTTAAAACGTCTCCATCATCATCTCTAACATTTGTTATACTAAATGTCACGTTTGTAGCATTCTCATACATGACTACATCTTGTGCATTGCTGAATCCTGAAGCGGTCAATAGACTACAGTCTATAACTGGCGGGTCGTTAACGTTTTTAATTGATAAGTTTATAATAATTGATTCCGTTGCGCCTTCGCTGTCATTCACGCTTATGTTAATAAGATAATCCCTATACCCTATTCCTGTTCCGGCGTGTGTAGAGTTCGGTGTGAAGCTTAATTCTCCAGTAGTGTCATTCAACGCTAAGTATGCATCGTCAAAGAATGTTGGCAAGATCTGCACGCCTCCGCTAGTCAGATAACCTTCAGTAGAGTTGGTTATGTTAGCTATCCAAAATGTTAAGTTGCTATCCGCTGAGAATTCTATACTATCCGTCCCGTTTTCTTCATCTGAAGCGTTAAAGTCGTAATAAACTAGTATGTTTTCTTCTGCGGTTATGTTATCAAAGTCTATGAATTGTGGGACATCATTAACTCTTATCACTGTTATGTTTATGGTTTCGTTAAACACTAGCCCTGTTTTGTCTGTAACGTTTATTTCAAACCAGTATAATCCTTCTTGTGAATCGTTGACTGCTGTGAAGTTTATAGTAGCGTTTGCAGTGCTATCCTGGATTATGTCAAATAATGTTGTATCATTCACTGCGAATGTCATGTTTTCTGATATTCCAAAAATGTTCCCCTCCGGTATGTAAAAGTCTTCATCAGATACGTTGATTAATAGATAAAACTCAGAATCCTCATACACTGTATGATTATCTATAGGCTCTGTGAAATTAGGAACGTCATTTACGTTATATACTGTAAAGTTTAAGTCTGTTGAGTTTTCAGATCCTGGAGTGTCTCTTAAGGTTATGTTCACCCAGTGCTCCCCAACATAAGAATCGTTTGCTGTGAAAGTTATGTTCCCCGTTGCAGGGTTTATGTCAAATAATGTTGTGTTGTCAGACCATGTTATCGCATCACCATCGCTATCAACATCTGTATTTGTAATACTATCGTTTAAGTCTATGTGAAATTCTATGTCTTCTGTAGCGCTGTTTTCTACTGCGGTAAGAGACGGCACTGCATTACTCCTTACAGAAATGTTAACCTCTTCAGAAACTGTAAAACCTTCAGTGTCATTTACGCTGAAATTTATCCACCAATCCTTTATTGTTTCTGGTGCTGGATCTGGTGGTGTGAAAGAGATGTTAATATAGGTTACATTACCTGACGCATCGTTTAACACATACACCTGCGTATCATCAAGCGTGAATAAGCTAGTGTCGTTTATTGTAAAATTGAGTGACTCCCCACCTCCAGGTATTGCTAAGTCACCATCTGTAGCATTTATCGAGAAGCTGTAAGGTACTCCCGCGTATACTGTGAAGTTTCCTATTTCTGATAATTCTGGAGCATCGCTGACATCTGTTACTGTGATGTTTATCAGTTTCGAGTCTGTTAATCCTCCAGTGTCTGTTACTGTTAGGTTTATCCACCAGAATCCTACCTGGGCGTCTGATGGTGTGAAGCTTACGTTGCTTTCGTTGTTTGACTGCCAGGAGAAAGTGAACCAAGTCTCATTAGCAGTGTATGTGAGATTTTCCGTACCCCATGTCTCGTTCAAGTCATCGTCTGTAGCGTTTACCGCGCATGTGAACAATTCATCCTCTACAAGTGAGAAGTTTGTATCATTATCTATACATACCCAATCCAAGAATGGCGGGTCGTTTGTGTTTATTACATTAAAGACTACTACTTGCCCAACTTCATCCCCATCAGTATCATTTATTGTTATGTTCAAGGAATAATTGCCTACATTATCATTTGTAGGGCTAGCGTATATCATCTCACCATTAAGGTTGGTATCTGTGATAGAAATGTTGATAAACATCTTTTCGCCTTCTGTGTAATTATCTCTGAATGAGTCTACAGGAGTGTTTTCTTCATCAAAATAGTGGTCTGATAAGTTTATTGAATAGCTTGAATCTTCGTAAATATCATATTGTGAAAAGTTTAATGTTGGCTTATCATTCACTGCGGAGATATTTATGGTCATCAGCACTGTATGTATAAGCCCATCAGGATCTGTTACGTTAAGGTATGTATCGACCTCAAAGATGTCGCTGCTGTTTGTAGAGTAAATTGAAAGATTTCCTGTTGCTGTGTTAAACCAAACATAAGAATAATCCGTGTTGGTTACTGAGCTCCCGTAAGTAAGTTTGTCAGCATCGTTCCAGTCTGGATCTGTACAATTATCACTAAAATTTAGATAACACCATTGGTCTTCGTAACATGTAAGTTTAGGTAACGTATATGTTAGCGCACCAATACTATCGCGTACATAAGGTGCAGAATTAGTTATCTCAAAAGTGTCTAATGTGCTATTGTCATCCATACTGTCGTCTCCTAAACAACTAACATTATAATAGAAAACCCCGTCGTAATTGAACTTTCTGCTATGTTCATATTGTTCTGTAGTTGAATTGAAAGTCATATTCACTTCTGTAGTCCAAGCATCACTTGCTGTAAGGTTTAGATTAAAGCTTATGCTACAGTTAGTTCCTGTGTCATTTATAGGACTACCTTCGCCTATTCCAGTGTTGTTTGTGTAGTTTGCAAAAAAGTATACAGTTTCTAGAGGCACATTGAGTACGATTTGTTGACCTTCTGAATATCTAGTTTTAGAGCCATCTTCAACATCCGTGTCGTCCCATACTGTTAGATTAGACGCTCCTTCCCAGTCTCCTCCTCCTGCGTATGCTGTGAAGTGTGTCACCTCAAATTCTATATAGTCTCCTAGGTCATTAAATGGTATTTGTGTTTGCTCCCAAGCAGGGCATTTAAAACTTTTAAAGTTGAAGTCTTTACAGTATAATATTTGTGTTACTTCTCCTTGCTTCAACAGCCTTAATGTGGCTTTTTCAAAGTTTAACTCTTCTTTTATTGCAAAAACTTCAGTCGTTACTTTCCCATCTTCTGAGTTTCCTGTTCTGGCTGTTATCCCGTCTGATAGTGTCTTTACATCTTGTATTATTGCTTTTGGGTTTGCATCTTGTCCGGATGTTGTGTCTGTTATTTTAATATCATACCCGGTTTGTGTTTGTCCTATTTCATAATTTCCTATTTGTTCTCCGAGCTCGTTGTTTAAGACAAATAATCCTGTCGGGTTTTGAGTGTTATTGCCTAAAAGAACAATGGCTAAGCATATCAAGAATATGAGGAATAGTTTTTGTACTACACTTTTTAGGTTATTGGTTTTAGGCTTGCCAAGGTATAAATTCTTTACTTTGCCGTCTTTGGTGCGGATAGAATTGTAAGTATACGGGCCGTAAGTTTTACCGTTCTTTTTGATGTACCTTATATGACTCATTTCACCATCTTTTTAGCCTTAAACTTGTAGTACAACTATATTAAAAGAAGGGGTTAATCCTTTATATAAGCGTTTCTAAACCCTGGAAGGAGTGTTTAAAATCCTACTTTTATAGCCTTTTGCAGCTTTTCTAGCTTAGGGTATATCTTTTTCTTGTTTTTAGTGCTGGTAAGGCGGTTATACCTAAGTTCTATATTAGTGCAGATAAGTTTTAATTGTTCCATATCTTTTTTGTCTATTGCTTTCTCTGCGTATTTGATTAAAGCGTTTATTTCGTTAACAAGGACTAGTTCTGATTTTTCTTTTTCTGTTGTTACTGCTTTCTTGCTTAAGTATCTTATCAGTCTGAGGATTATTATCAAGAGTATTAATAGTATGAGCAGTATGATGAGGCTTATCTTGATTATTGTTATTGCAGTTGTTTTCCATGTAGTGGTTTTAGGCTGTAACACCGCTACTATTTTCGGGCATAACGGGCATGGCCCTCCGCAGTCCACCATTATGTTCCCTTTTAAGTCGCGTGGGCACCTGTTAGGGTCGACGTCGCATACTGAGCATAGTTCTCCTTGGTTGCATATTCCATCGCTACAAGTCGGGCAGGGCTTGCATACTCCTCCGCAGTCTGCCAGTATTTCGTCCTGGTTTTTAATCCCGTCAAAGCATGTTGGTATCGGGGTGAAAATGCATGATCTTACTTCTGGCGGCTTATCTGTTGTCGTGCTGCATTCTTTGAGGTCTTTGCATACTCTTAATTGTAAGTCGTTTATCATGCATGTTGACCAGTCAGTACATACCCATACGGGCTTGCAATAGTATCTTCCGCGTCCGCCGCCTGGTGATTCCCCGCCTGAACCTTTTACCAGCTCGCATGGTCTGATCACGTTTATAGTCCATTCTAAAGGCGTTTCATAGTATCCGTCAGTTACTACTGCTGTTATGTTAGTCACGTAAGGGCATGGCCAGCCACATTTTTCATACGAATCTACTGCTAAGCCAGGAGGTGATCCAGTCGTTTTGACAAGTTTTCCGTCTACGTACCAATAAATTGTTAGATTTATTTCTTCCGGCTTATCTGGATCATGTGCGGTTAAGCTAAAGTTTAAACAATTTGGCATTTCAACCTTAGCTTTTTCATAGTAAAGATCTGGTGAGTAACTGTCTATAACTGGTGCGAAATCATTCCATGGTGGCGCTGTTATGTAAAGAGTCACTAGTGAAGAATTCGTAGCATTGCCTATCCCATAGTCTGGTATTCCAGTGTCTGTCACTGATATGTTGATAATATAACTCTCTCCTGCTTGTGACCCGTTAGGTGTGAAACAAAAGCCTCCTGTAGAGTTAATATCAAAAAAGTCTGTGTCATCTGTGAACGTAAAATTAAGGTTTTCTACTGTGTTATCACCGTCTTCCTCGTCTGTCACGTTAACATCCACGCAAAGCGTGGATTCATTGGTTACGCTGAAGGATATTATAGGGTCTACGAATTGCGGGACGTCATTAACTGGCAGTATTTCAAATAAAACCAGTTGATCCGTTACGCCACTACATATTCCATCATCAGCTGTTATTTTTACAGTATAATTTCCTACTTGTGATGCTTGTGGTGTAAAGATGATTTCTCCTGTCTCCTCATTTATAACAAAAAGCGGCGTGTTATCTAAGTAGGTTATGTCATCACCGTCTGGGTCTGTAGCGTTCACGTCGTATTCAAATTCTGTATCTTCATACAGTTCTTTATTATTTGACACTGTGAAGTTAGGTATTAGGTCTAGTATGGGTTCGTCGTTAGTGTTGTTCACGTATATGTAAAACTCTTGTGAACCTCTTGTTCCGTAGCTGTCTGTCGCGTAACACGTGAACCAGTGCAGTCCTACATCATCATTAGTAGGCGTCCACTCTGCGAAGCCTGTTGTTGGGTCAACTGTGAAATAAGTAGTATCATTGCAGGAATATGTTACAGTATCTTCGTCAAGTTCTGTAGCGTTGAGGTCTATGGTTACTGGACAAAGCCCTGGAAGATCAGTCCCGCAGCATCCTTTTTCACTGCATATTACACTAGCGTCACAGTACCCGTCTTCCCAGACCGTCTGGTTTTCTATCGGATCAAAGACTGGTGCCCTGTTGAGGAATACTTCAAAATCTGTTACCTCTCCATCCCCGCCGAATTCTGTGCATATGCTGAAGACAGATATGTTTACTGTGTAATTATCCACTTGAGATAATGTTGGTGTAAAGTCTATAACACCCGTATTCGGGTTTATGTCGAATATGTCAGCTAAAGGAGATGTCGTGCCGTTTGCGTACCAAATATCATCCATAAACATTACTGAACCGTCATTGCATGGGATGTAATAAAACTGCCCGCTAGTCTCGTTCCATATTTTTAAAGTACAGTCAACATCATAGGTGAATCTTACAAGTGAAGGTGCTCTACCAAGATACCCGATAGGGGTGATGACTGGCTGAGTGCCTATGCATACTTCTGCAAGACCTGCATGTACGCCAGCATATACTCTTAAGCTGATTATTATAAAAGTTATAAAAGCTAAACTTATTATAAACAAACTTCCTGTCTTCAGCCTCATTTTTTGTGATAAATAATAAGACTAGTATGTTTAAAAATTTTTAGATTAAAAAAATAAGGTTTAGCAATATAAGATTTCAAGAATGGGAAAAATCGTATCATAAGCTAAACCACTTTTTTTAGCTTAGAACTATGCTTCTGGTTGTCCTTCTTCCCCTGTTGCTATAAGCCTTAAAGTGCCATATTTTATGCCGTATGATTCGTCAAGGGGTACTGTAATGTTAATCTCTAGCATCGCATGGTCTGCTCTGTAACAACGGTCCTCTCCAAAAAAATTCCATCCCCCCATTGCCAGCATCTCACAAGGGGGAGTGTCTTCAAAGTTTAAGTAGCATACTGCCACTTCTGTATTGCCTCTAGGCATAGGCCTCCAGTCACCCCATCCGTTAACTCCTGGCAAGCCCATGTCGTACCCTACTGAGCAGTTGCCTTTATCGCCATACTCAGTAGTATAATTCTGATCATTCATCGTTACGTTGTATAAGAAATGAGTAGCCGCGTCATAACTATTACCATTAAACAACGGGTCGAATTCTTCTATTGTTACGTTTAGAAAAACTGATCCTTCATTAACCATTATTATGCCGCAAGAATGAAACGCTTCATACATGTTCGCTACCTCCATCCCAGGACCCGTCCAAGGATCATCAGTAGGATTATGTGCAGCTGTATTACAGTTTATTACGTCTGATATTTCATAACTATTCCTAGTCCATCCTGGTTTAGACGCTACAAACAATACATGCGAGATTGGAAGCTGTAATTCTACGGTTTCAAGCACTTTTACAGTCACGTTTCCTTCCTCCATGTAAGAGCCTGTCAGGTTTAGTTTTACAAAAGACGTTAATATGCTAAAAGAGGACATAACAACTGCTATTATGACTATTAATATCAACTGGTTGTCTGAAACCTTTTTTTTCATCTAAAAATACTCCTTCCCGGTTTTTTTTGTTGAAACATTTTTGTTCTTCAAAATATGATTATAATCTCGTAAAGACGACTATCAGCCTGCTGTCGTAAGATTTTAGCTCTGCATCTTCTGGAGCTATCGCTTCTATCACAACCTTTTTTGATTCGCCTTGTTTAAGGATGAAATTGTTTTCAGACACTGCCACCCAGCCTTTAATCTCTCCGTATACTTTTAGCCTTACGACGCTTTTCTCGTATTCTTTGTTTTCTATTACTATATTCCTTGACGCTGTATTGCCTCTTGGCAAGGTGCCGAAGTATAGTTTGTCTGTGTCTGTGTTAAATCCTATATGATTTCCGACTGTTAATCGTATGTCTAGCGTCCTGAATTCTTGCACTAGCATTATAAAAGTTATGGATGCTGCGAAGAGCATTACGGATGCTATGAAGAGTATTGTTATAAGCGCGGCAATATTCTTTTCATTTCTGGTTTTCATCTTTTTTTCTCTTCCTCATTTTTATAAAGAGCAGTATGTTGAATATTAAGATTATTAACAGTATGACCAGTATTATTATCAAAAACGGGCTTTGTTTTAAGATTGTTAGTATAAAAGGTTTTTTTATTCTTATCATCGCTGTCGCTTCGTCTGTCTTGTCAAGATAGTGCAGTATTATTTTTCCTTCATATTCGCCTATTTCTTGGTTTCTAGAATCCCAATACATGACTACGGGTATAGTGCTCCACGCATTTACTGTTAATGTCTGGCTTTTTTCTTGGCTTAGGACAGTCCCTTGCTGGTCTTTAACGGTTAGTTCTGCATATACGTTTCCTATATTGTTGTTCCAAAAGCTTTTTATGTCAAAGGATATTTTTGCTATTTCCCCTTTAATGACCTCTGGTGCTAGTAGGTTTTCTATTTTTAGCAAAACGTCTCCTACGTTAAAACTTTTAGGCCCTAGTTCTAAAAAGTTTTCGTCGTATAGTATGAACCCGTTGGCACTGTATGGTCCTGGAACACTAGTCTGCCATTGGGCAGTTAACGTCACTTCTTGGTCTTTTTTAATAGACACACTATCTGATTTTATCTTAGCTAACAGCTGCCCTTGCGAATCAAGTATGTCTAAGTTCATTACTGCCGAGTCTATGTCTTCTTTGCCTCTGCTGATGACTGTTGCGTAAAAGTTTACCGGCTTGTTCACTTCTCCAGGCGGTATTTCAAATTTTTTAAGTTCTAAATACCTGCCTTCAAAGGGCACTCTGATAAGAAGCCTTGTTTCTACTCCTGCAAGAACACTAACCCCTTCTCTTTTAGCGCTGCTTTTTTCTACTATTCCTAATCTGTTTTCGTGAAGGCCTGGCATTTGGGGGGTTAAAGGGAATTTTATTTTAAAAGTGGATTTCGTCCATTGCCCGGGGCTTAGAGTTTTTTCTTTTTCTCCTATTATTATCATATCTTTAAAATCCCCGCTTGCATAAACTTGAACATTATTAGACTCACTATCTCCAACCCTTACAGCGTATTCAAAAGTAGCTTCTTCTCCTGGTTTGTAAGGGATTTCAAAAGACGCAGGGGATATTCCAATAGCAGTTACGAATGATGTTAGAATAGTTAAAACGAACAGTATAGTCAATGCCTTGCATATTTTTTTTAACATATTATACACTATACTAGTATTAATAAAAAGGAGTATAAAATAATTTCTGTATGCTTTTAAGAAGGAATAAAAACTAGGTTTTTATTGTTAGGCAGCAATTGCTGTAAAGGTTATAGTTCCTGCCTTTTCCCCTGGTGGTTCGTCACCGGGTATTGTGATGTTGAACTCTACTCTTGCCACGTCAGGCCTTGTATCACTGCTTTGACCAATCTCTGCACCTCCTAAAGTGTTTGAAGCGTTCAAGTAACATATTGCTACTTCTGCAGCACCCCTGGGGACGCCTCTCCAATAACCTACACCTCCAACACCTGGCAAGCCCATGTCATACCCTACTGAGCAGTTGCCATTAGCCCCGTAATTAGTAGTATAACCAGGGTCCTGCATCGTTACGTTGTATAAGAAATGAGCATTTGCAACATAACCTCCTGTATCGAATAAGTTTTCACTTTCTTGGATTGTTATGTTTATGACTATGTTTCCATCATTAGTTATGTTCATGCCGCAATGATTATCAGCATCGCATGGTAAAAGATCAGTAGTACTAACATTAGTTGCGGCATAACTAGTCAAAGATTCTCCTACAGATGCTGATGTAAAGTTTATTGACTTAGTATGTACTGTTATTTCAGCAGCTGAAATTACTGTTACGTTAACAAAACCAACATCTGATACTGTTCCCCATCCTGTGATTCCTCCTCCGAATGATAAGAATATGTTGAATAAGGATATAACAATAGACGCTACTGCTATTAGGATTAGCGTGTTGTTTGATAATTCTTTCATTGTTCACTTCCTGTTTCTTCTGAAGCTAGTGGCTCTTCTGGGGGTATTACTGTTATTCCAACATTGGCGCCTCTTTCAGGCT
>Ga0194112_10000696_pt1 | contig 48851 bp, 68 predicted proteins | sample TA2MahC400mmetaG_FD_146191 | JGI IMG/M metagenome (GOLD analysis project Ga0194112, IMG submission 146191) | Freshwater microbial communities from Lake Tanganyika, Tanzania - TA2015016 Mahale Deep Cast 400m | ecosystem: Environmental > Aquatic > Freshwater > Lake | place: Tanzania: Lake... | reverse complement strand
CGTCGTCGTCCAGCAGCCACCAGCCGGAGCCGTACAGCACCGAGAGCCAGACGGGCGCCGCGGCGTGGTCGGTGTAGCGCGGGACCAGCAGGCCGAGGACGCCGGCGTGGGTCGGGTTGTGGCCGATCCAGTCGTGGCAGGACAGGCACAGCCGGACCAGCGCCGCGGGCCGGTTGACGGCGTCGGCGCCGGCCCGGGAGACACCGCCGGCGCCGCGGTTGGAGCGGTGGTGGGTGTGGATGCCCTGCCGCCGGCACAGTTCGCAGAGGCCCAGGGACCGGCCGCGGACGATCTCCTGGGCGCGGGCGAGATTCACGCCGGCGGGAGGGCTCGCGGCTGGTCCAGCCGCTCGGAGGCGACCCGGATCACGGGCAGCGGGTCGGCGACGTCGGACGGGCGAGGCCCGCGCCCGCGGGGAGCGTGGGCGCGGGCCTCGTCCTGGATCTTCTGGGCGCGGGCCCCGAGGTCGGCTTGCAGGATCGCCACCGCCTCGGGGCCGAGCGCTGCCGCGGCCATGGGCGTGAGCCGGACGCGGCGCCGGGTCACAGCGTCTCGCCGACCCGGCGCCGTCCGGCCTCGACGGCGACGGCGGTCGACGCGCGGGAGGGCCGGCGGCCGGTCCCGAGGTTCCGGGTCGCCGGCAGTTCCGACGTCGCCCCGCACACCGAGCAGCGCAGGGAGTACCAACGGACGCCGGCGACGACCGTCGACTCGGGCTCGAGCGGGTGGGTCATGGCCGGGCCACCGCACCCGCACTTGGCGACGGGGAGGCGGTCGCGGTGCGAGATCCGCCAGGCGTCGGCGTCGACGTGCCCGGAGTCGTTGACGACCTCGGCGAGCAGTCGCATGGTCTCCACCTCCCCGGCCCCCGCCCTCAGCCCTTGCCCTTGGGCTTGGATCTTGTTACCCGGATTGTCCGGCCTCCACCGGTCCAGCGGGTAGGGATTACCTCGCCGAGCTCCCGTAGGCGCTCGATCGCGGCTTCCCCGTCGGGCACCTCCCGGTGGGCCTTCTCGGTCCAGGCCAGCCGGAAGTCGCCGTAGACGCCGGCGGGGGAGCCGTCCAACTGGGCGCGGTGGCCGGCCTTGGCGTCGGCCGCGGCCTTCTCCTCGGCCCGCCGGAGGTCGTAGGCGAGTAGGGCCGCCTCGGTGGCCGGGTCGTCGTGGATCTCCAACGATTGCCGGGCACGGGCGTCGGGGCCGAGCAGCGCCGGGCCCCAGCAGGCGTCCAGGAACGGGCAGTAATCGCAGATCGCCGACGTCTCCGGTCCCCAGCCGTCGCGCGGGACGGCCTCAGGGCCACCGGCCTCGAGCTTCTCGTGGACCTGGTCCAGCCAGCCGATCGCCTCGACGGTGACCGCCGGGTCGTAGGGCTCCTCGATCACGTGCTGCTGGCCGGTGTCGCGGTCGACAAACCGGAGGGCGACGTTCTCGACCATGAGGGGCACCCCGCGGGGGAGCCGGCGGTCAATCACCTGCCCGGTCCGGAGCATCCAGGCGTACAGGTGGACCTGGAACCACTCGGCGACCTTGGGCCCGGTGTCGACGGTGGTCTGGTAGGCGAAGCGGCCCTTGGTTTTCAGATCTTCCAGCAGGACGGCGATCGCCGCGGCGTCGGCCTCGGTGAGGTTCCGGAGCTCGGTCGGGGAGAACACCGGATCCGGCTCCCACGGGTCGGCGGCCCGGAGGTAGACGGCGTCGGCGTGGCCCTTGACGACCGGGGAGTCGAGCCGCACCTCGGTGATCGCGCCGTGCTCCCGCTTGGCGACGGCGAGGACGGCGCGGTGGATCGCCGTCCCGAGGAACGCTTGCAGGCCGGTGGGCGGGTTGGTCACCTTCTGCCCGGCGATCCGGTAGGCGGTGCGGCGCCGGCAGGTGCCCACCTCGGAGGCGCCGATCTTCTTCTGCCGGGACCGGGTCGACCGGGACTCCACCCGGAGGATCGCCGCGGCGAGGTCCGGGGCGGTCACGACGACGCCCCGACAGGCTCCCGAGTGCCCCGGATCGTGGCCTGGAGCCACTCCGAGAGGCGCTGGGTCGACACGTTGGCGACGGTCTGCCGGTGGGTCTGGATGCACGCGGCGTCCAGCACCTCGGCGTTGCCGTACTGCTCGACCAGGGCCGCGATCGTGCCCTTCCGGCGGGCGGAGTCGCGGCGGGACTGGATCGGGTCGGGCTCGGCCAACTCCTCGCCGCCGTCGGGCTGGTCGTCCGCGGCCGGGGCGTCGGCCTGGTCGCGGACGTCCGCGGCCGGCTGCTCGGGCTGCTCCTCGGCCGCGGGCTGCTGCTCGGGCTGCTGGGCCTCGGCCGGGGCTGCCGGTTCGGCCTGGGGCTGCTCGGCCGGCTCCTGGGCCGGCTCGGCGGGCGGGGTGGCGGGCTTGCCGACCATGACGGACTGGGCGGCCTTCCGCTCGGCGTCCCGCAGCGTCTCCCCGCGGCCCTTGATCCGGTCGCCAATGGTGTGGCCCTCGAAGTCGACCTCCAACTGGCCGGCTGCCTGGGCTTCCCGGTACAGCGCGCGGGCGCCCTCGTAGGTGTCGCAGTCGGCGATCGCGGCGACCCACTGGCCGGGGGTGCGGGTCGGGGCCTGGGGCCGCTGCCGCTGCCCGCCCTGCTGCTGCTGCTCCCGGACCGCGGCCTGCTCGGCGGCGTGCTCGGCGAGGTACGCGCCGGCGTCGGGCGCGGTGTAGTGCCGGGCGCCGACCTCGCTCGGGTCGTCCAGGCCCAGGGCTCGGAGCATGGCGTCCAGGGAGAACCCGGGCACCTTGCGCTTCTCCCCCGGGTCCAGCACGAACCGCAGCGACCGGATGCCGGTCACGTAGAACTCCCGCGGGGCCGGGATCTCGACGATGCCGTCGACCTCGTAGGGGAGGTTCTTCTCGGTCCGGATCTTCCACTCCTTCCGGCCCTCGACGGGCTTCCCGTTCTCGACCTGGGCGACCTCCTCGAAGCGGGCGGTCCAGATCACCGGGCCGTCGTGCGACCGGAGCAGGTCGACCAGCGCGCGCCAGCGCTTCTTCGCCGCGTTCCACTGGTCCATCGTGATCGGGGCGTCGTCGGCGCCCTCGGGGGCGCGGCCTCCCCGCTCGGCGAGCTTCCGCTCCCGGCGCTGGTTGGCGAGCTCCTGCTGCTCGCCGGTGACCAGGTCCCAGACCTCGGTCGCCGAGTCCAGGACGATTGCGTGCGGCTTGCCGGACTCCCCGCGCGGGGCCAGGGTCGCGGCCCAGACCTGCCGGGCGATGCCCTGGAACGTGCCGTCGTGGTCCAGGATCTCGAAGCGGGCGCCGGGGATCGCGCCGTACTGGTCGACGGCGCCCTCGCCGACCTCGATCACGAACGTGCGGTCGATCAGGTCCGAGGCGGACAACTCGACCGCGGTGTACGTCTTGCCGCACTTCTGGCCGCCGGCGAGCAGCAGCATGGGCCACGTCGGCTTCCCGGTCGGCCGGCGGGCGTTCAGCGTCGGCGGGGCGCCGCGGGTGATCAGGTGGGTGCTCATGGGTTCCTCCTCCACGAAGGGGACGACGGTCACGGGTGTGCCGTCGACCTAGACAGTAGGCCATAGGGGTGACAGTTCTCGGAAGGGGGCGCGCGGCCTAGTGACGTCCCCTCTTTGGTCTCCTCCTCGTGGTCTGGGTTGGTACTCGTCCGTGGTCATGTGTGGTGGGCGGGCATGGGTGCCCGGTGATCCGGACACCGGTGCCCGGTGATCGGTCACCAGTGCCCGGTGATCGGGACACCGGTGCCCGGTGATCCGAGGGGGCTCGGGGCGCCGTCCCCAGGGTTTCCCCCAGGTGTGGATCTAGCGGGTCGCCGGGTCGTCGGTGAGACCGATCCCGGCCGGGTTCGGCGGCAGGGTCAGCCGGTAGCAGTCCGCCAGCCGGCGGCGGCCGGCTTGGGAGCCGGAGAACGTCCGCTCGATCAGGCCGAGCTCGAGCAGCCGGGTGAGGTGCCGGCGGATCGTGCGCTCGTCGGCCTCGCAGTCCGCGGCCAGCCGGTCGACGCCGGGGTGGGCGTTGTCGCCGTCCCGGTCGGCGTACGTCGCCAGCATCAGCGCCACGAACTTGGTCCGGCCAAGGGTGAGCCGGCGCAGGGTGCGCTCCCACGCGAACCGGTCGACGGGCGCGGGGGCACCGTCGACGACCGCCAGCAGCGGCGGCTGGTTGCGGAGAGGTTCGGGGCCCCGGCGTCGGTGGGCCCCGCCGGTCACGCCGGCGAGGTGGCCGCGGCCTTCTCGGTGTCGGCGGGCGCGTCGCCCGGCGGCTGCTCACCGTCGGGCTTGATCCGGCCCGTGCGGATCCCCCAGGCGGTGATCCGGTCGCGGGACCAGGCCGGTGTGCGGCCGGAGATCAGGAAGTCGGGCGCCGGCAGGATCTCGCGCTGCTGCCAGCGCCAGGTAGTGCCCTCCTCGACGTCGAACACGGCGGCGATCTCGGCGAGGCCGAGGTAGGGCTGGGCGTCGGGGCCGAGCAGGGGCGGGGTCTTGGGCATCGGGGTCTCCTCCACGGGGACGGGGTCGGTACGGGACCAGCATAGCCCGCGTGTACAGGTCGACACGACGGGGCGGCGGGCGTCGGCGGGTCACGCTCCCGGGTTATCCCCAGCCGGGCGGCCGGCCGGTACCCTCGGCGGTGCCGCGGCTCTCGGGCTCGGCGTTCTCCTCCACGAGAACAGAGGGCCCCGCCCCGGGCGTCGCCGGGAACGGGGCCCTCGCTCGTAGGTGGACCGATCAGCCCTCGTCCGGTGCCGCGTGGTCCGGTTCGCCGGGCCGTTGGGGCTGGACGACCCACGGGGCGCCCGTCGCCCCGTCTCCGAGGTCGGCGACCAGCGGGGTGCCGTCGTCGTCCCGAGGGTCGGCCAGCGGGGTGACTTTCCGGCGGGCGCGGTACGCGCGCCAGACGGGGACGATCACCGCGGCGGCGGCCATGACGGCGGAGAGGGCTCCCTGCAGGGCCACCTGCAACGCGGACAGGTCCGAGGCCTGGCCGCGGATCACCAGCAGCACGACGGCGACGACGGCGACGATCGCGCCGGCGATCGCCCCGGCGATCTTGCCCTCGTCGACGACGGGCTCGGGGCGGGAGGTGTCGGTCACCGGGCCCACCGCCTCAGCGCCAGCCAGCCAACCGCGGCGGCGACGGCGACCCCGAGCAGCGCCCCGACGGCCAGGGCGACCGCCTCGGCCGCCTCGGGGGGCTGCTGGAGGCCGTCGTCGTACCGGTCGCCCCTCACCGGGGCCGCACCCACAGGGCGGTCCAGGACGCCGGGCCCGGCTTGCCGTCGGCGGTGAGGCCCTTCTCCCGCTGGAACGCGGTCAGGGTGGCCGCGGACTTGGGGCCCCACTTTCCGTCGACGGTGATCGACCAGCCGCGGTCCTTGAGCCGCTGCTGGAACTCCCGGGCGCCCTGGTTGCGCCAGGACGGCACCCGGTGGATCGCCGAGCGGGACGCCGGCCCGAACTTGCCGTCGACGACCAGCCCGGCGGCGGCCTGGAACGCGCGGGCGCCGGCGGCGGCGTCGTTGCCCCAGTAGCCGTCGGCGCCGGTGCGGCCGACCGGGAACCCGGTGTCGATCAGGTCGGCCTGGTCGCGGCGCACCTGCTCGCCCTTGGTGCCGACCTCGGAGATCCCGCCCATGGGCACGAACCGCCAGGCGCCGACCTCGGGGGTGGTGACGACCGGCGGGGCGATCACGTGCCCGTCGCCCTTGATCGGCGAAGGGTCGCCGAGGACGCGGTTCCAGAGGGCGATCGTCTCGGCCTCGGAGCGCGCCGCGGCCTCCGGGGTGAGCTCGACGTGCAGGTGGTCGAAGTGGTCGGCGATCCCGCCGTAGTAGGTCCAGCCGGCCCCGCAGCGGGACGTCGACCACTGCCGCCGGCGGTGGATGATGTACTGGATGCCGAGCTCGGCGGAGTGCAGGCGGAGCAGTTCGGCGAGGTGCCACGACCACTCCTGGCCGGTCCGGGGAACGCCGAAGTCGTCGGCCCGGCCGACGCCGTGGATGCTCGTCGACGACCCGCCGCGGACGGCGCGGCAGTTGTAGATCCCCAGGTTCTTGCCGCCCTCCTCCCGGTAGGCGCCGGTGAACCAGGCCATCGCGCCGCGCGCGCCCGGGGTCGGGCCGCTCGAGCACCTCGTGGCCCCGTAGTAGGTGCCGCAGAGAACGCCCACCAGATCAGCCCTCGGGGGTGTAGGTCGCGCCGGCGCCGTCGGTGACCGGCTCGACGACCGCCGTCGGGCGGATCGCGTCGGCCGCCGGCTCGACGTAGGACGGGTCGCCGGGCTGGACCTCCGGGCCGGTCTCGTCGGTGACGGTCACCCGGTCGTACCCGGGGGCCGCGGCGATCTCGCCGGGGTCGGGGGCGTCGGGGACGGCGGTCGGGTCGGTGCTTTCGGTCATCGGGCTCTCCTCCGGGAGTGGGTGAGTCCCTACCGTCTCACCCCGGCTACGGCGTCTCCAACTCCTTGAGCCGTGTCTGGATCTCCCGGAACTGGCCGACCAGCCCCAGCGACTTGGGCACCCGGTCGGCCGGCGGGATCAGGCCGAGGGCGACCGAGTCCGCCGAGCCGGCGTAGCCGATCGCCACCTTCTTGGACTGGATCCGGTAGCCGGAGTACTCCACCGCCTTGGGCCACTCCCGGAACGCCGGGTGGACGATCCGCAGACCGGCCCGGTAGCCCGGCCGGATGGTGTGCAGCGGCGGGGTGTGCGGGACGACGGTCACGTTGGTGATCTCGTGGCCCTGGGCGAGGCGGTCCAGCAGCAGCGCGCGGGTGCGCGGCACCAGGTTCTCCACGGTCAGGCCGGTGCCCCCGGACAGGGGGACGGTCTGCAACGGGAAGCCGGCGGCGAGCTCGTCGGATCCGACCTGGTCGGCGGTGGCGACGTGCAGCGCCTTGGTGTCGTTGTCCCCGGAGGCGGCGCCGATCGTCGCGTTGGCGCTTCTGCTGCCGTCCTCGGTGTCGGTCCAGGTGAGCAGGTTCCCGGGGTAGGTGAGCTCCAGCAGGTCGGCGGGGATCACCGTCGGCGGGCGCTGCTGCTCGAAGGCCTCGTCGGTGAGCACCAGCGGGCCGATCAGCGGCTCGTCGTAGACGGCCAGGCGGCGGACGTACTTGCCGGCTTCCTTGGTGACGTCGACCCGCCACTCGATCACCCGGCCCTGGTCGGTGGCGAAGTTGTCCAGGATCTCGGCCAGGGAGCGCAGCGCGGTGGCCTCGTACAGGAAGCCGTCGAGCCGGTTCTCCCCGGTGCCGTCCCCGGAGTAGTAGGGCAGCAGCCGGACATCGGCGCCGGCGTACGACTGGGCGGCGTACAGCAGGGAGGCGGTCGTGGTGAGCGGGCCGAGTTGCGCGCCGACGCCGTTCCAGTCGTCGCGGAGGTAGAGGAACTCGAGGAACGAATCGAAGGTGGCGGCGGTCAGTTTCAGCCCGGGGGTGTCCTGGTCCCGAGCGCGGCCCCAGACGATCCCGCCCCACTGGACCTCCCCGCCGTGCTCGATGTAGAGGGCGGTGCGGCGGGGCTCGGTGGCCGCCCACGGGTCCAGCGCGCGCACGTCGGCGTCGACGGTCGGGACGATCCCGGAGAACGCGCCCACCTGGCAGAGGCAGTCCTCGAAGGTGGCCGCGTACACCGGCAGGGTGGCGATCTCCTCCCCGGAAACAAGATCGCAGAACGTAAAGGACCAGCCGGCGGCCACCTACTCGACCGACCAGGTGAGCCCCAGGGCGTACCACGACCCGCTGGTCCCGTTGCTGCCGAACTGCTGGGCGGTGTCGTTGCGGAGTTGCAGCCGCCCATCGGGGAACACGTCGACCGAGGCCCCCAGCCAGCCGTTGATCTGCACGCCGCCAAGTACGAGCTGGCCGGCCACGGCGGGGGTGCGGAAGCCGTCGGGGATCGTGGCGATCACAACCCGCCCGCCGGAGTTCAGCAGGGTAGGGACGTAGGCGACACCGGCGCAGAACACCGTTCGGCCCTGCCGCCAGACGTGCGGACCGCGGACCCCGGGCAGGGCGGTGGCGCCGAGTGCGAGCGCCAGGGTGGCCGGGGGCGGGCCGGTGTCCTCCGGCACCCATCCGGTGCCGGTCCACCGCTCGAGCCCGTTGGTCGGGTGCCGTCGCACCTGCCCGCCGTAGGACCCGGGGCTGCCGGACTCGGAGGCGTAGATCGGCAGGATGCCGCCGAGCGGCACCGTGAACTTGGGCTCGCCGGAGAGCGTGAACGCGCCGGCCGAGGTGACGACGAAGTTCCGGAGCAGCACCCCGCCGGCGGGGACGGCGGGGATCGCCGCGGCGGCGGCGTTGGCGGTCAGTTGCGCGCTGCTCAGCAGGATGTCGACCTGCCAGCCGTCGGCCTGGTCGCCGTACTGCTGGTCGTAGACCCGGGCGTAGATCACGCCGCCCTTGAACTGGCCGGCGGTGGGGAGGCCGCCGTAGTCGGCGGGCCGGCGGGTGATCGCGGCGGTGATCGCCCCGAGGTATGCGCCCTGCCCGGCGACCGGGCCCTGGATCAGCAGCCGGCCGGGGGCGACCTGGAGGTTGCCGGCGCTCGGTGAGGTGACCGCGCACGGGTTCCCACCGCCGGCGACGATCCCGGAGCGGACCCGGATCGGGTCGGAGCCCTCGGGCGTCCAGAGTCCGCCGAGAGCGACCCGGGTGTCCTCGGCCGACGTCCGGACCGGGGCGGCGACGGTGCCCTGCAGGAACAGGGGCTTGCGGGTCAGCAGCGGGACGGGGGAAGTCACGAGGTCAACTCCAGGCGGGTCGGAAGGTCAGGGCGGCGCGGGCGTCGGCGTTGTAGGCGTTGGCGGTGAACACGACGTCGTTGCTGCCGGGGAGCAGCGGCCAGAACTCGTTGCCGGCGATCTTCTGGGAGAACAGGGAGCGGGTGCCGGAGGAGACCAGGCCGGTGGCGTGGTCGACGACCAACTCCTCGCCGGGGAGCAGCGCGTAGTTGACGCCCTCGGCCGCGGGGATGCCGAGGTGCTGGAGCCGGGGGGTGTCCACGGGGCCGGTGTAGACGACGCGGGGGAGCACCGGCACGGTGCCCCAGTTGATCACGGTGTGCCGGCCGCCGGGCTCGACGCCGCCGAAGTCCAGCGGGAAGGTGAGCGGGAAGGTGACGCCGTCGGCGTCGGCGTTCTGGGGCAGGGCGAACGGGTAGGTGATCAGGCCGTCGGCGCCGGCGGCGTATTTGAGCGGGTCGGCGGCGGTGACGACCGCGGAGAACGTCCGGACCTTGGGGTTCAGGCGGACCGGGTCGACGTCCAGGTCTCCGGTCAGCCGAACGGCCATCTGCTTGCCCAGCCGCACCTCGGTGCCGGGGGCGTACGGCGCCGAGCGCCAGAGGGTCTGGTCGGTGGCGAAGCGTTCCAGCGCGGCCCGGAGCCGCTGCTCGGCGACGTCCAGGTAGAGCTCGGAGCACGCCCGGAACGCGCCGGTGAGGGTCATCACCTTGGGCCTCCGGCGGCCGGGGGCGAACCAGCCGCCGTCCCCGCCTCCCTCGATCACCGGGGTGGCGACGCTGGTCCGGTTCCAGCCCTCGACCCGGATCGACCAGGTGGTGCCGTCGCTGTCGGTGCCGCCGAACTGGAGCTCGGGGTCGTCGTAGTCGCCGAGGCCCCAGACGACCGGGCCGAGGGGATGGAAGATCACGACGCGGCCTCCAGGTCGCCGAGAGAGCCGTCCAGCAGGCCGAGGCGCACCGAGCGGGCGAAGTCGCGGCCGACCAGGGCGGCCACCTCGGCGGCCGACGCGGTGCGGGGCACGGTGAGCGCCGGGGCGTAGGTGACGTTGATCCCGGCGCCGGCGACGTCGCCGCCGGAGGTGAGGCCGGCGGCGTCCATGAGGGCGTCGCGCCGGCCGGCTCGGCGGGCGGAGAGGGGGAGGACGACCTCGGGCCCGTCCTCGCCGACCAGGGCCAGCGTCGGCCGCCGGATGATCGCGCCCTCGGCCAGGGCGGGGATCCGCGGCAGGTCGGGCGGGTCGATCGTGAGCGGGCCGACCTTGAACTCGAGCAGGTTGTTGATCCGGTCGATCACGTTGGAGTTGATGAACCGGACGATGGAGTTGACGACGTTCCGGCCGACGTCGCCGACGAAGCCGGCGGCGTTGGAGATCCCGTTGATGAACCCGCGGATCAGGTCGCCGCCGGCGCCGGCCAGCAGGCTGCCCAGGTTGCCGATCGCGGAGACGACGCGGCCCGGGAGGTCGCGCACGAAGTTGACCGCGCCGGTGACGCCGTCGGAGAACACGCGCTTGATCGTGTCCCAGTGCTGGATGATCAGGCCAACCAGGGTGAAGTTCAGGAACAGGCCGACCAGGAAGTCGACGGCCCCGCGGACCTTGTCGACGACGAACTGGAACGCCGCCGCGGTGGCGTTCTTGATCGTCTCCCAGTTCTGGACGATCAGGACGACGATCCCGACGACGGCGGCGACGACCAGGGCGATCGGGCCCATGGCGATAAGCCAGGCGGCGGCGACGCGGGCGGCGCCGAGCATGGCCTGGGCGCCCATGAGCACCCACCCGCCGACGACGCCGGCCACCGTCACGGCCATGCTCGCCGCCATGCGGGCCTGGGCGCCGAGCCACGCCCCGGAGACGATCGCGGCCTGGACGACGGCGGAGACGCCCATCCCGACCCACGCGCCGACGGCGATCGCGGCCTGGACGACGGCGGAGGCGCCGAGCAGCACCCACCGGCCGATCATGCCGAGCACCGCCAGGGAGTGCGTCGCGGCGCCGGCGATCGCCTGGGCCTTCTGGACGGTCCAGGCGGCGACGGCCTGGGCCTGGGTGATCGTGTACTGGATGCCGAGGGCCACCAGGTGCGGGAGGAACACGGCGGCGATCACGCCGGCGACGATCAGGATCGCGGTCTGGTTGTCGCCGATCCACCCGGCCGCGGAGGTCAGGGCGGGGATCAGCGTCCCGGTGAGGAAGTCGCCGACGGTCTGGACGGCGGGCCCGAACTGGGTTGCCAGGGTGCCGGCGAGGTCGGAGACGAAGGGCAGCGCCCGCCCGCCGATCAGGTCGACGAAGGTCTGCTGGGCCTGCCGTTTGAAGGATTCCAGGTTGGTCGCGGCGTTGTCGTTCAGCGTGGTGCCGAGGCCGTCGACGGCGCCGGCCGCGTCGGTCATGCCCTCACCGACGCCGGCGATCGACGCCAGGAACGCCGGCACCTGGTCGACCGAGAGATCCTCCAGCGGGGTGCCGAAGAACTGGATCGCCGCGGTGGCCCGCTCGGCGGGGTCGTCTATGTCGGCCAGGGCCTTGGCGATCTTCTGGGTGGCGTCCTGGGCGGCCGGCCCGCCGGAGGCGATCGCGGTCGCCATCTTCTCGGCGTTCAGCCCCAGGGAGGCGTAGAGCTCGCCGTTCTTCCCGAGGTCGATCCCGTTGATCGTCAACTCCTTGAGGGAGTCGCCGACCTTGTCCAGGACGATCGCGCCACCCTCGGCGGCGCCGGTGAGGATGCCGAACGCCTGCTCACCGGTGAACCCGAGCGCGCGGAAGTTGGTCCCGTACTCGTCCAGGATCGCGGGCAGTTCCTCCCGCATCGCCGCGGGCACCTTCTGGAACGCGCGGGTCAGCAGGTCGAAGCCCTGCTCCCCATCCCGGGCCAGCCCGTTGCGGATCAGCACGCCGACCGTGTTCGCCGAGGCGGTGACGTCCTGGTCGAATGCGCCGGCGAAGTCCAGGGCCCGCGCGGTCAGCGCCTCGATGTCACCCGCGGAGGCGTTCCGCATCCCAGCGATCGACGACACGACGGCGCCCACCGCGCCGTTGACGTCCTCGAGGCTCTCGCCGTAGGCGTTGGCGTACAGGCTGCCGGCGACCCGGCCGATCTCCTCGGAGCGGGGCCCGGTCAGCCCCAACTGGGCGGCGAGCTTGTCGTTGGCGCGCTCGACGTCCATCGCGCCGGCCAGAGCGACGCCGAGCGCCGCGCCGGCGGCGACACCGGCGGCGGCCATCGCCACCTTGGCCTTGGTGCCGAAGCCCTCCCCGGCCTTGTCGCCGGCCTTCTCGCCGGCCTTCCCGGCGGCGTCGACCATCGGGGCGAGGGCCTGGTCGGTCTGGTTGGCGCCGTCCCGCAGGGCGTCGGTCATGCCGGCCGCGGCCTGCTGGGCGCCGGAGGTGATCCGGTCCCCGGTCTCGGCCATGGCGTCGCCGACGCGGGACAGGGAGCGGGCGGCCTCGGTGCCGTTCTCCTCGAACGCCTCGGCGATCAGCCGGGCCGCGTCGGCGGACTCGTCGCCGACGTCCTCGAAGGTGTCCTCGGCGGCGGCGACGATCGTCGACAGGGCCGCGGTGAACCGGGCCTCGATCTCCGGGCCGACCTTGTCGGCGTTGGCCTCGACCTCGACCCACGCCTTGCCGAGCGACGACGCCACAGACACTCCTAGGCCGGAGGACGGGCGCCCGGCCCAGAGCCAGCGGTCGCGGGCTCAGAGTAGCCGGACGGCGCCGATCACCCCGCGCCGAGCGCGCCAGCCACCGCCAGGAAGCTCGCCGCCTCCTCCTCGGCCAGCCGGTCGTCGACGTCGTCGACGTCGATCGCGCCGGCCGGGGCCATGGTCAGCCACCGGTCGAACTCGTCCCGGTCCTTCTCCGGAGCGTGCTCGACCCGCCACGAATAGACCGCGGAGCAGAACCGGTCGAAGGGCAGCGCCAGCAGGTCGACGCCGCGGCGCGCGGCCGGGCCGTCCAGCATCGGCCAGTTGGCGATCGCCACCGTCACCAACCGGTCGGCTTCCCACCAGCGCCAGCCGCCGGAGGCCTCCCCGAGCAGGGCCAGGGACAGGTCGACGCACCGCTGGGCGGTCAGCGGGTCGTCCTCGTCGTCGACGGCGTCCAGCAGGTCGTCAACGTCGTCCTCGTCGGCCAGCAGGCCGGGGAAGATCGCCAGCGGATCCTCGTCCAGGTGGGCCAGCAGCCACGCCCGCGCCGGCAGGGCCGGGATCTCGTACGGCTCCCCGTCCAGAGCGAAGCGGAGCGCGCCGCCCTGCTCGAGGTGGTCCCTCCACTCCCCCGCCCGGCGGGGGCCTCTCACCGCCGGCTACGTCGGCCGGCCGGCTTCCACTCCTCGGCGATCCGCTCGATGATCCGGAGCGCGTCCTCGACGTCGAAGTCGTCGTGCTCGTCCTCCAGGCGGCCGACCAGCACCGTGCGGCCCGGCTCCTGGACGCAGTCGCCGAGGAAGTCCATAGCCAGCGACACCTTGAGCAGCGGGTTGGTGCGGCGCTGGGTTGCCGGGCCCAGGCGGGCGATCAGCGCGTCCTTGGGGCGCTTCACCAGGTAGTCGACGCCGTCGACCGTGATCGTGATCGTGCGCTCGATCGCCGGGACGTCGTCGCCCTCGGCCTCGGGCCGGGTCTTGGGGGTGGTGGTGAAGTTCAGGTCGCTGGACACCATCGGGGGCTCCTCGTCCGGTTGGCGGTCTCTCCACGAGAGGGGGCGCCAGCAGCCTACGGCGTGCTACCGGAGCACGTCCTCCATGGCGCGGCGCAGGAACGGCCGGCCCGGCTTGGCCTTCTGCTGCCGGGTGTGCGCGCCCACGGTGTGCCCGCGGACCCGGTAGGCGGCTCGACCGGCCGACCCGCGGACCGCGTGCGCGCGCACTTGGTGGGCCTTGACCACGACGGCGCGCGCGTCCTGGCCCTCGTGGACGGCGAGCGCGTACTCCACCGGGGTGCCGACCCGGCCGACGACTCGGAGGCCCTGGACCTCGACCGCCGAGGTGATCGACGCCCGCAGGTTGCCGGTGTCGACCGGGGCGTAGAGCTTGGCCTGGTTGGTGATCTGCCGGGTGGTCCGCACGACGTACTGGGTCACCATGCCGGTGGGCCCGGTGAGGGCCGACCGGAGGGCCTGCTCGGACAGTTGGACGCGGGCGACGGAAGCCACCGGTCAACTCCGATCGGTCAGGGCGTGCCCGCCGGGGTGCCGGCCGGGGTGACGACGGTCGCCGGGTCCGGGATCGCCGTCCCGCCGGGCGCTTCCCCGCCGGCGGGCAGGCCGGGCACCTCGGTGGTCCGCGGGTGCTCGGCGAGGCGGGCCCGCTTCTCGTCGGCCGTCCCGGACAGGGACAGGCCGCGCTCCCGGAGGGCCTGGTCCAGGGCCTCGCCCTTGAGCTCGGGTGCCGGCTGGTCCAGCACGGTGAGCCGGCCGTCGCGGACGGCGGCCAGCACCAGCGGGGTGGCGTCCAGGGTGACGACGTCGCCGACGGCGGCGCCCATCATGCCCGTCTCGACGCGCGCGCGGATCTCGGTCATGGCGGTGACTCCTCGGATCAGGGGACGAACACGGTGCAGAACGTGGCGCCGCCGACGACGTCGCCCTCGGGCCCGATCGGGCCGTACGCGCCGAGGGCGACCCCGGCGTCGTCGTTGTCCTCGGGGAACCGCTCGAGGATGGTGTGCCGGACTATCGCGGCGTCGATCGCGGCGCGGGTGCTGGCCGCGGCCTGCTCGTCGGGGGTGGGCGGGTAGTACCGCTCGCCCTCGGTGTAGCCGACGGGCGCGCACCGGGCCACGCCGACCTCCAAGGTCACGGCGTAGGACAGGTCACCGCGGGCGGCTCGGGCGACCGGGCCGGGGAAGGTGGCCCAGTCGGTCGGGGAGACGTCGACCAGCCGGACCCACGCGACGCCCTCGCAGTTGTCGCGGCAGTCCAGGCCGTGATCGACGACCGGGACGGCGCCGGGCATGAGCTCGAACTCGCACGGCTGGACCAGCGTCTCGTCGACCTCGCCCTGCTCGGCGAACACGGCGCGGAGGGCGGCCAGCATCGCCACCATGGTGGGCTCGGCGACCGGGTCCGAGCAGCGCCGGGGGCCGGTCACGTGAGCAGCCGGTGGCGGGCGAGGTCCGGGGAGTAGACCGTGGCCGCCTCGGGGAGCCCCGCGGGGTTGACGGTGTCCAGCCACCGGTCGACCTCGGGGGAGCCGGTGCGGCCGTTCTCGGTGAGCAGCGCGGCGTCGGGCAGTTCGATGGTGAGGCCGGGCCGGGCGATGGATCGGGCGCCCGCCGGCAGGGAGCAGCGGCCACCGCCGGCGGCGCGCACCCACTCCCCGGCGTACCGGCCGGCTGCGACGTTGCCCGCGGCCGGGGGCGCGACGCCGAGCACGGCGTCGACCAGCCACCGCGGGGAGGCGGCGTACACGTCCTGCCCGACGGGCCAGCCGGCGCCGTCGGTGCGGACCAGCGTCCCGTCGGGGTCCAGCCGCCAGGCCTCAGCCGGCAGGGGGACGCCGTCGACCTGGACGCCGGTCACGGCGTGGACCGGGCCGAGGCGTACCGCGTTGGCCGAGCAGAACCCGCCGGCGCGGGCGACGCCGGCCCGGTAGTTGACGGCCAGCGGCCCGTACCGGTTGCGCTGGTCGTAGGCGTTCAGCCGCCGCGGGGCGACGTAGGGGGCGATGCGGTGCGCGAACAGGCCGAACCGGCGCCCCGAGAGTGCCCAGAGGATCCCGACGGCCCACCGCTGGGCCGCGGCGCGGGTCTCCTCGGTCGCCTCAGCCCAGCCGGGGCCGGCCACCGAGGTGACCGGCTCCCAGCCGAACAGGCCCGGGGGCGCCGGCTCGGTCATGCCGCCAGCGCGGTGAGGCCGTCGACGGTCGCCGGCGGCGCGATGCGGGTCGTGAACAGGCGGAAGTGGGTCCGCTCGCCGACCGGCTCGAGCAGCGGCCCGGCCGGGAACACGCCGTTGACCGCGGCGCCGGACTCCTGGACGTCGTAGGGGCCCTCCTCCCAGCGGGAACCCTCCCGGGTGCTGCTCACGACCTCGAAGTTCGCGGCGCCGTTCTCGATCGTGAAGTCCGAGATCTTGCCGCCGCGGAGGTAGGGGAGCAGCAGGTAGCCCCAGGCCCGGCCGCCGTCCGCGCACGCGCCGGCGCCGGCGAGGTCGGTCCAGACCTCCAGGCCGTAGCCGCCGACGACGGGCACCCCGCCGTCGGCGGAGAACCCGACGGCCGCGGCCTCGAAGTCCAGCACGGTCGGGAAGTTGGTGATCATCGCCAGGTAGTCGGGCTGGACGCCGACGAACCCGAGCGTGACGGTCGCGCCGACCAACTGGGCGTCGGGGATCTCGTTGATCTCGAACTCGCCGGCGGCGTTGGGGACGCGGATCGTCTCCCCGTCCTCGTACTGGAGCGACAGGCCCACCGAGACGAAGCCCTTGGAGACGCCGGTGGAGGCGGGGCCGATCACGGGGGCGCCGCACTCGTCGGTGCGGGTGAGCCGCATCCGACGGCCGCGGATCGGGGCGAAGGTCTTGGACGTGGGCACTTGGGCGCTCCTGGGGGATCTCGGGGGGACCGAGCGCCCGGCCCACAGCCAGCGGTCGCTACGCGGGCAGACTACCGCCCGGCCCCGCGGGTCGGCTCAGGCGCGGCGATCGGTCAGCCGCCGGCCACCTCGGCGCGCGGCGGCGGCCGATGCGGCGGCCTCGGCCTCGACCGCGTCCTCGTCCTCCTGGGACCACTCGGCCTCGAGCTCCTCCCGGCGGGTCTGGACGTTGGCCCGCCGTCGGGGCCGGCGCACCTCGGGCGGCAGGTCGTCGCCGATCACCAGCAGTTCGGCGAGGCCTTCCGGAGGGCGCGGCGGGTCGGGGATCAGCGTCCCGGGGGCGGCCTCGGCGACGGTGCGGATCACCTGCTGGAACCAGTCGACCAGGGCGCGGTCGAAGTGCCCGCGCGCGCGGTCGCGCCGGCGCTGGTCGTTGCGGTCCTGGAGCAGCCACTCCACGGTGCCCTCGAGCTCCTCGATCTCGTCGTAGGCGTCGGCCAGCCGGCGGCGGAACCGCTGGACCGCGCGGGACTCGGTCAGGGCGGCGATCCGCTGCCGCTCGGCCTCGAGCTCGCCCTGCCGGCGTAGGGCGTTCAGTTCGCGGTTGGAGAACCAGGCCAGCACCCGGGAGATCGGCCCGTCCTTCCCGCCGATCTTCTCGGCGGCGTACACCAGGAACAGGCCGACCAGCAGCAGCGCCAGGAACCAGGGGCCCAGTTCGCCCGCCGCGGCGATCAGTTCAGCCACGGGGGAGCACCACGCCGACCTCCCGCTCGACCTGGGCGGTGAGGCGCTGCCGTTGGGTCAGCAGCCAGGTGCCGGCGGCCAGCGTCAGGTGGATGATCGCCGCGGCCATGAGACCCGTCCCCGTTCGGTAGTCCGAGCCCAACCCGGAGGCCATGAGCTCCTGCCCGACCAGCATCCCCGGAACTCCGAGCAGTAGCCGGACGGACGCGCCGGGTGCGCGCCGGCGCAGGATCACCCACGTTCCCAGACCGGAGAGGATCGCGCCGAGCAGTAGGCGCCACGACAGGTCGAAGCCCTGGGCCTGCAGCAGGCCTATGGCGACCCCGCCATACCAGGCGAACAGGAACGCGTGGCCGGCGATCACCAGCGGGGACCAGCGTCCGGCGAGGCCGACCAGCACGACGGCGGCCGAGCCGTAGAACAGCCAGCCCCAGGTGGTGAGGGCGGCGGCCTGCTCGACGACGCCGAGGCCGTCGGCGTCGACGACGGCGCCGGCGCGCGGGGTGAGGTAGTCCCGGCCGCGGAGGGCGGCTTGGTACAGGGCGGCCAGTTGGATGATCAGGAACGGCACGTTGGTGCGCCCGGGGTGCCAGTCCCCGGGGCGGGCCCAGCCGAGCCACCGGCCGAGGGCTGGACGAACGGCCCTCGGCCGGCGGCGGGTCACGACTGGGCGGCGTCGTGCGCGGCGACCCGGGCGCGCTTCTCGTCCGCGGTGCCCGACGTGGACAGGCCGCGGTCCTTGAGCGCCTTCTCCAGGGCCTCACCGCGGAGGACGTCGTCGGCCTGCTCGGCGTCCTCGCCCTGCTCGGTGTCGCCGGCGCCCTGGTCGCGCTGCTGCTGCTCGATCCCGGCGGCGGCGACGTCGTCCTGCTGCTCGACGGCGGCCGAGGCGGGGACGACGCCGGCGTGCTCGACGCCGTCCGCGGTGGTGACCGCGCCGGTGGTCTCCGGGTGGGCGGCGATCTCGGTCTCCGAGGGGGTCACCTGCTCGCCCTTGACGGCGCCGGCCTCGACCGCCACCTCGTAGGGCACCAGGAAGCCGCCGGCGATCGTGGCGACGGACTCCACCGGGTGCCCGGTGGCCTTGGCGGCGTCCAGCAGCAGCCGGGCCGCCTCGGGCTGGTCGGCGCCGGCGACGTGGACCTCGACGGGTTCGCGGGTGGTGCTCGTGCTCTCGGTCATGGGTGCGGATCTCCTCGGATCAGGTCAGGGCGACGCGCACGCCCACCAGGGCGCACTCGTAGGTGACGGTGAGCATCCGGCCCGCCAGGACGGCGATCCGGTTGGTGGAGCGGTCCAGCAGCCGGCGCGCGTCCGTGCCGCCGACGTCGAACACCTCACCCCGCGTGATCTTGACGGGGCCGGTGCCGTACAGCCACGCCTCGCCGGCGCCGCGCGCGGTGCCGTCGGGGGCGCTGCCGGTGTACCCGGTGCCGACGGCGAGGTCGGTCCGGAGCTTGGTCTGCATCCGGCCGCCGTTGGCGGCGGTGTCGGGCAGGAACGGGAACGCCACGCGGGGGACGTGGATCACGCCGCGGCCGAGGACGCGGTCGCCGAGGGCTTCCTCCAGCAGTCCGAGCGCCAACTTCCCGGGGACCGGGTCGGCGGCCAGCACCTCGACGGCGTCACCGGCGGCGAGGTGGAGCGCGGCGGAATCGTCGTCGACCAGCGGGGCGCCGGTCCAGAACCCGCGCTCGGCGCCGTGCTGCTCGCCGAGGGTCAGCCAGTTGCGGGCCATGGTGCTGAGCTCGTCGGCGCGGTGCGAGATCAGGTCGGCCGAGGGGCCGGCGTAGACGGTGAACGCCACGGAGCGCACGAACCGGTCGGCGTCCAGTTCCACCGTCGCCGGCATCTCGGGGCCGCCGGCGGTGCCGCACGCGGCGGAGACGGCGGCGACCTCACCGCACCCCAGCGGCTCGTACTGCACGCCGCCCTGGGCGTGCGCGTCGTTGGAGTCGACGACGGTCGCCACCGAGTACAGCCCGAACTCGGTCGGCATCGGGGTGGGGCCGGTGATCGTGACAGGCGGCGCGAAGATCGCGGAGGTCATGCCGGGGGTTCCTCTCGGGAGGGGGAGACAGGCCGAGGGCCGGGTGAGCCGGTCGGCTCACCCGGCCCTCGGGACTGGTCGGATCTCGGTCGATCAGGCGGCCGGCACCGGCACCGCGGTCGGGTAGGTCGCACCGTTCGCCGGGGTGGCGACGGTGTACCGGCGGGAGTCGTGGCCGGTCTTGGCGACCAGCAGCGCCTCCTCGGTGAACAGGCCGACGTAGTCGTTCTCGACCAGCCCGGCGGAGTCGTACACGGTGTCCAGGTTGATCACCTCGTCCAGGCCCCGGACCCACGTCCCGGCCGGGTAGGAGAGGAACTGGGTCGACGCCGGCAGGGCCACCGCGGGCACGGCCTGGCCGAGCGCCGTGTCCTGCCAGTCGTAGACGAACTGGGCCCGGATCTGCCGCTCGGCGAACCAGCCGCGGATCTGGGCGTCGGTGACGTCCAGGGCCATGACGCCGGACCGCTGGGCGAGGTCGGCCCGGACCAGCGCGTAGGCGAACAGCGGGTACACCTGCTCGACCGTCGCGGTGAGCGGCATCCGGTGGCGGTACCGGGTGTCCAGGGCGGCCAGTTCGGCGGCCGAGAGCAGGGACGCGGTTGCCCCGAGCAGCGCCGTGGGCGCCACCGCGGTGGAGCCGGCCACCATCTTGGCGATCGTCTTGGCGCTCACCTTGTGCGCGTGGGCGATCAGCGCGCCGCGCGTCACCCGGGCGGTGAGCTCGGGGTACGCGTGGTTCTGCAGGATCCCGGAGGTGATGCACACCCCGACGGCCTCGGCGCGCACCTCGGCGAAGTCCGGGCAGGGCACCCGGTAGCAGTCCTTCGTCTCGCCGGCGATCGCCTGGGCCTCGGTCTGGGCGAACCCGGTCCCGGCGTAGATCGCCGAGTAGTCCGGGCCCGGGGTGAACCGGATACCGCCGCGGCGGGCGTTGACCTCGGGGACGTCGATCAGGCCGTCGGCGCTCTCGAGCTCGGTGAGGTCGTACAGCGTCTCCGAGGGCGCGCACCAGCCGCCCGCGGCGACCAGGGAGCCGCCGGGCAGCCGGGACTCCTGGGCGGCGAAGGTGAGCACGTCGTCGCCGTTGACGTCGGCGATCAGGTCGGCGTCGAAGTCCCGGCGGATCCGGGCGATGCCGTGCTGGAGCCGGGTGGAGTGCCCGCTGGCCGAGGGCATCGGCCGGGACGGGTAGGACGCGAGGCGGCGGTTCGCCACCTCGGCCACCTCGGTGAAGTTGCCGAACGTGTGGTTGGCTTTCATCCCGGGCACGTCGGCCGCGGCGGTGATCGTCGCGGTGCGGCGGGCCGGGGGCTTGGGCTCCTGCTGTCGGCGGGCGGCGCGCGCGGCGCGGCCGGTCTTTGGCTTGCCGCCGTCGGCGCCGGCGAGGACCGGCTCCTTGCCGGCCGGGGCGGAGTCGTCGGCGTCGGCCGAGTCGTCGCCGTCCTGGCCGTCGTCGCCGTCCTGGTCGTCGTCGTCCTGGTCGTCCTGGCCGTCGTCGTCGCCGTCCTGGTCGTCGTCGTCGACGTCGACGGCGTCCAGCCGCTTGCGCCGGTCCTCCTCGGCGGTCTCCCGGCGCTTGACCTCGGTCTTGGCGCCCTTCATCACCTGGGCCAGGCGCTCGGCCTCGGCGACGTCCTCGTCGGAGATGTCGTCCTTGGCCTTGATCTTCTCGATCTCGGCGCGGGCCCGGTCCCGGATCTTCTCCAGGTCGGCGGCCGAGGTCTGCTCGAGCTCCTCGCCCTCGGGGAGCGCGATCGGGGTCTGGTCGTCGTCGCGGGGGACGAACACGACCGAGGCGCGGCCGACCAGGTCCGGGCGGACGCGGGGCAGGGCGGAACGGCGGCGGGGGAGGGACGACAGGCTCACGGCGGGGGCTCCTAGCGGGGACTCGGGACGGCCGAGCGCCCGGCCCACAGCCAGCGGTCGCTACGGGGCAGAGGGTAGCCCACGGCGCCGGACCTCGGCGGGTGCTGGTCTTGTGACGCGCATACCGTGGGGGCGGGTGCGAAGGGTGCCCGCGTCCCGGGGTTGGCCGTAGGGGTACGGCCGCACCGCCCCAGGACACGCGAGAGGCCCCGCCGAGTGGTGATCGGCGGGGCCTCTCGTTGTCTATCGGCAGGGCGGGGGCTCAGCCTGCCCCAGCCGGGTCGGCGCCAGCGGGACGCACCCGCTCGACCCGCACGCGGGCGTCGTCGGAGCCCCAAACGATCGGGCCGATCTGCCGCCAGCCGGCCACCTCGAGCGCGGCGGTCAGCAGCGTGACCACGCGGTGCCGGCCCTCGGGCCCGTGCGCGGCCGGGTCATACCGGATCGCCTCGGGGATCACCTCGTCGGGCCCGCCGTCGACGTCGACCAGCACGTTGGAGCCGTGGACGTGGTCGGAGTACTCGACCGAGGCGGTGCCGCGGATCCGGCCGTCCTGGTCGCCGAGGTTCCCGAGCAGCGTCACGGCTGCCCGCAGACCGGCGCGCCGTCGACGGTCACCGAGGTGACGACGTCGGCCGAGTCGCCGCAGCGGGCGCCGCCGATGGACTCCTCGGGCAACTGCTCGGCGACGTCGCCGACGGGGCCGGCGTCGGACCAGGCGCCCGGGGGCAGGTAGGCGCGGGTGTCGACGGCGGGCGTCGGCTGCTCGACGACCGGGGCCGGCGCCGGGGCGGGCGGGGCCACGGTGCGGGCGGGAGCCGGGGCTGCGCTCGGGCGGGTCGGCGCCGGGGCGGGCTGCTGGACCGGCTCGGCCGCGGCGGGGCCCGCCAAGACGGGCGCCGCGGGGACGACGACGCCGGCGCAGTAGGTCGCCACCGCGGTGTCGACGAGCTTCCCGGCCTCGCCGGCGGTCCAGCCGGAAGCGATCAGCCCGGAGGTGATCCCGTCGCGGGTGGGGATCTCGGCGCCGGCGGGGACGCCGGTCGGGTCACCGAGCAGGTCGCACACCCGCTCGGCGAGGTGGACCAGGTCGGCGGCCTCGGCGTCGGAGTAGCCCACGTCGGGGCCGAGCAGGTCGGCGAGGAACGCGGCGCGCTGCTCGGCGGCGACCTGGTCGGCGGTCGGAACGTCGATCGAGATCCGGCGGAAGTCCGCCGGCGCCGGGGCGGGCTCGGAGACGGGGGCGGCGGGGCCGTGGATCGCGGCGACGGCCAGCAGGCCCCCGGCGATCAGGAACAGCACCAGCAGGGCGAGGGGGATGCGGCGGATCAGGGGGGTGGGCGTGCTGGGCATGGCGAACTCCTGGTGGTGGAGGTGGTGCGCGGGTGAAGGGGTGACCGCCGTCGGGTGGGGTGGCCCGGCGGCGGGTGGATCAGGCGGGCAGGTAGCGGGCGAGAATGCGGGCGGCGGCGATCGCGGTCTCGGAGACGGTCGCCCCGAGCTCGGTGACGTGGACGCCGGCGCCGAGCGCGTGCTGGGCGAAGCGGGTCCGGGCGGCCTCGGCCTCGTGGCGGTGCGCGGGCCCGGATCCGGTCGCGCGCCAGACGGCCTCGACGACGACCAGGTCGCGGGCGGCCTTGACCAGCACCTCGGCCGGCTTGCCGCCGTGGTCCAGGGCGACGGCCTGGGCGGCGAACTCGGTAGCGGTGGGCCGGATCAGGTGCCGGTTGGTGCGGAGAGGTGGGGCGGTCATGCGGTGCTCCTCGCGTCGTGGTGTGCGGGTGGACCGTACACCGCGCGGGGAGGTGATGTGCAGGCGGCCGACACGACACGCCCACGAAGGGTTACCCGTCGCGTCTCAGTACGTGAGCCGAGCCGCACCCGTCGCAGACCAGCAGCGGCTCGACGTCGACGACGACGCCGCCGGAGATCTCGACGACCGCGCGCCAGCGGACCGAGCCGCACCAGCACGCCGAGACGACGACGTCCCGCCCACCCTGCCGCGGGGAAGCCGGCAGGGGGAGCGGGACGACGTCGCCCACGGGTCAGGCGGAGACGGGGACGATCGTCCCCCGGCCGCCGAGGCGGGACACCTCGGCGAGGGCGGCGGCCTTGGAGTCCACCGGCCCGTAGGTGCTGCCGTCGGGGCGGGTGACCGTGTACTTCTGCCCGGACTTCCCGCCGCAGTTGCAACCCATCGCGTGCTCCTCTCAGTCGTCGACGTCGGCCAGCACCTCGGCGAGCCGGGACCGGGAGTCCAGGCCGACCGAGGCGACGATGCGGTCCAGGCGGGCCCGGCGGGTGAGGTCGGCGCGGACGTCGGCCAGCACCTCCCGGCGGAGGCGCGCCCGGAGCTCGCCGTACCCGTTCCCCGGGCCGCGGCGGCGGCTCGGGTTGGGGCGGACACCCGGGGCGGCGACCAGGGACAGGCGGTCGCCGCTCGGGCCGGTGGTGTAGCGCGGCACCGGGAAGCCCCCGGAGTTGACCGCCAGGGCGCCGATCATGTCCAGTTCGCCGCCGATCTCCCGCCAGTCGCCGGACAGGGGCGAGCGCTCGAGCTCGGCGATCTGGGCCTCGGTCGCGCCGGGGTTCAGCCAGCCGGCCACGGCGATGCCGTGGTCGTCCTCGTACGCGCGCACGGTGGCGATCCCGTAGCCGGTCTCGTCGTAGTGCCGGGCGGCCTGCCGCCACGCGTACTTGGGGTCGGCGTGGCCCCCGCCGAGGGTGAGGTTCCCGACGGCGATCCGGCTCCCGTCGTCCAGCCGGACGGCGCCGGTGTGGAAGAACGCGTACTCCGAGGGCGACCGCGGCGGCTCGACACACTGGCCGGGGTACCCGACGTGGCACGTTCCCCAGGTGGCGACGTGGCCGAACACGCGCCCGTCGTCGGTGACGGTGATCGGCGTCGGCTCGGACAGGTTCGGGTTCTCGTAAGCCGACGCCGGCGGGCGGAAGATCGTCCCGGCCGCGGCGGTCAGGCTCTCGACCTGGGCCTCGGCGTCGTCCTCCTCCTCGACGGGTGCGGCGGTCACGACGGTGACATTGGCGACCGGCACGGTCACCGGCGGCCAGTCGACGGCCTCGCCCTCGGCGTCCTCGGTGGGCTGGACGGTAACGGTCTCGGCGTCCTCGTCGACGGCGGTCACCTCACCGCGTCCGACGGTGTCGGCGTCGTCCTCGGCGCCGGCCGGCTCGACGTAGTCGACGACCGCGCCCGGGGCGACCTCGGCGCCGGCGGCGTCGGTGAGCGCCGCGGCGAGGTCGTCCCCGGCGGCGTCGATCGGGTCCAGTTCGATCGCGGCCTCAGCGAACGCCGGCGTGGCCACCTGGGTGACGCCGATCAGCCGGCCCTCGTCGACCTGCTCGTAGACGGGCGGGTTCTCGCCCTTCTCCCACTCCCCGATCAGCCAGTCCATATCGACCGGGTCGCCGTTCTCGTCGACCAGCGACCCCGTGACGCTGTCCAGGTCCACCGAGACACCGCCGAGGCCGGCCTCGACCAGGGCGATCGCCTTACCCACGGCCTCGGCCAGCGCCGGGTCGTCCAGGTAGTCGCCGCTGGCCACGATGCCGTCCGCGGTGAACTCCACGGCCAGGATCCGGCCCACCGTGGTGCTGCCGTCGTGGCCGAAACTGGTCGACTCCTGGTACATGAGGGGCAGCGGAAGATCCCGGGAGGTCAGCGACCCCGCGGCGAAGATCCGGCCGTCGCCGGTGGGCTTGGCGAACGGGGCCAGCACGGGCGCAGAGCGCCAGGTACGGCGAGGCATGGGCGGGGTTCCTTCCGGGGTGGCGGAGGCGGTGATCCCGTCGGGGCCGCCGGTCGTGGGTTCGGTGTCGATCGCGCCCTCGTCGAACAGGCGCCAGGCGATCGCCTCGGTGCGGGCCAGGACGTAGCCCCGCACCCACAAGGTGAACAGGTCCGGCGGGCCGCCGGTGTGCGGGCAGTCCGTCGACGGTCGCCCGTCGGCGTAGGCCTGCCGACCGGCGTCGTACGCGGCGACCTGCTCGGTGGTGGGCTCGGGGACGGCGTCGCCGGCCGAGGCCCGGAGCACCGAGCGGTCCCGGTCCATCAGGGAGTTGAGCGCCTTCTGGTTGGCGGCGGCCCGCGCGGTGCCCGGCGAGCCGGTGCGCTCGTAGTAGAACTCCGACCAGGACACCCGCCGCGTCGACTCCCAGAACTCCAAGAGTTCCTCGGAGGCGTAGCGGCCGGCCTGCCGCGGGTCCATCCGGAACAGTTCCCGGGCGTCCACGCCGGCGCGCTGCCCGGCCTTGCTCAGCAACTCGCCGCGGGTGGCGGCCTGGGCCTCGATGTACTGCCGCTCGGTGAACAGCGCGTACTCGACCTGGACCTCGCCGCGCGTCGGGGCGACGTCGGAGGCTTTGACGCCGCCGACCCGCGGGTGGGTCAGCCCGGGGATCCCGTTCTCGGCCTGGAACGCCTCGACCGCGCGGGTGACCTCGGCGTCGCTGGTCGCCGACCGGAGGACGTCGTCGACGACCTGCTCCTCCCGCTGCCGGTAGTCCATGAACTTCTCGTAGTCGTCCCAGCGGCGGCCCTCCAACTCGTTGGCGTCGTCCAGCCGGCCGAGGATGTGCGTCGCCAGGTCGTCGAGCTCGTCCTCGTTCAGGTTGCCGAGGTAGTCGTAGGACAGGCGGAGGGGAACGCCGGCGTCGTCGGTCTCCTGCTCGAGCTTCCGCTCGGCCCGGCGGGCGGCGGCCTTCTCCCGGCGGGCCTGGGCCGCGGCTTCCCGCTCGGCGACCTGGGCCGCGGACTGGGCCGCGCCGGCGCCCGGGGTGACCGTGCGGGCCGCCTCGGTGGCCGCCCGGACCCGGTCGGCCTGCCGGCGCTGCTCCTCGGGGTCGTCGTACGCGCGGACCTGGTCGTCGTCCGCGCGGGCCTCGATCTCGCCGGCGACGTCGTCGGCGTCTCGGAGTTGCCGGCGGGAGGTGTTCGGCGTCTCCTCGGTGGCCTCGACTTCCAGCATGGTGCAGCGGCAGTTGACGGTTTGGGCCGGCGGGGCGCTCGGGTCGCCCGGGTGGTCCAGCGACCGGCCGCCCACCCGGAAGGGCTCGCCGAGGGCCACCCGCTGCCCGTCGGCCCGGTAGTGGTCCTTCCGGGTGCGGCTGTCGATCGTGGCCAGCCAGACCTTGTCGATCTCCACCCCGGTGGCCTCGGCCCGGATCCGGGACGCGGCGAGGTGCCCGCCGTTGTACGCGCCGATCGTCTCGGTGCGGGCGATCGTCTGGGACCGCTTGAGCCACTCGTTCTCCGGGCCGCCCATCCGGGCCGAGAGCACGCCGGCGATCCGGTCGCGGATCGTGGGGATCGCGTCGCCGTCGTCGATCCCGAGTTGGACGGCGGTCCGGACGGCGTCGAAGGTCTGCCCGGGAACGTCGGCCATGCGGTTGCGGACGGCCCCGAGGTACTGCTCCTGCCAGGGGCGGGCGCTCACGACGTCGTCACGGTCCAGCAGCGCGCCGAACCGCTCGCCGAGCAGGTCGTCGATCGCGCCCACGATGTGCGCGTCGACCAGCCGCGCCCACTCCTCGGCGTGCGCGTTGATCGCCGTCGGGTCGGGGACGACGTCCTCGGGGGCCGCGGTGAGGGACTGGCCGAGCGCGGCGCGGGTGGCGATCGTCAGCCACTCCCGGACCGCGCGCCAGGTGGCCGCCTGCACCTTCTCCTCGAAGCGGGCGAGGTCGGCCGCGGCCCGCTCCCGCTCGGGGAGCAGCGGGTCGGCCTCCTCGGCGGCTGCCCGGAGGGCCGCGGCCCGGCGACTCACGCCGGCACCAGCGCGCGGCACCGGGCGACGATCGCCCGGAGGTGCCGCGGGTCGTGCGGCTCGGCGGCCTGCAGCAGCCCGCGGGTGTAGGTGTCCAACTCGCCGCGGAGCCGGTCAGCGTCCAGCCCGACCATGCCGGCGTCCTCGGCGAGGGTGTCCCAGGCGCCGGCCAGTTGCCGGTCCAGGTGCTCGGGGTCGACCGCGCGCCGGAGGTACCGGTCGCGGGCGGGCACGCTGCCCAGTTCCTCCCGGGCGGCGCGGTTGACCAGCATCCGGTTGCCGGCGAGCTCGAGCGCCCGCCGCACGGCCAGGTGCGCGGTCATGGTGGCGGCGTCGACCAGGGACGCGGCGGTGTCCTCGCCGGCGGGCAGGGCCGGCGGGCCGGTCTCCTCGCCGCCCTGGTCGTCGACGTCGTCGGTGCCGCCGGCGGGCAGGGCCTCGGAGGTGACGACGATCGGCAGGGACGGCAGGGACTCGCCGCGCCAGAGCCGCATCAGCGGATCCATGAGGGCGGGCGCCGCGGCGGGGTTGGCCTCGGCGATCTTCTGCAGCATCCGGGCGGCCCGGTCCTCGGGGCTGGCCTGGTCGCCGGCGTCCAGGCCGAGGTAGCGGAGCAGGGCCGCGCCCTTGAGCTCGCCGGCGTCGTAGGCCTTCTGGGCGTTGGCCGACTGGTCGGGGCGGGTGGTCAGTTCCGAGGTGTCGAACCAGAGGCAGAACCGGGACGGGTCCAGGCCGTCGTCGACCAGGTTCGGCCGGTAGTACTCCGAGTTCAGGGCGGCCACGACGGTGGTCAACTTGGGCTCGACGTGCAGTTTCACCCCGGCCTCGTCGATCTGCCAGGCGCCCCAGTGGTTGATCCCGCCGAGACCGAGCAGGGCCTCGGGTTCCATGTCCATGCTCAGCGCCATGCGCCGGATCGCCTTCTCCCGCGCCTCCTGCACCTCGGTCTTGAGCTCGGTGTAGAAGTTGATCCACTGGATCGCCTGGGCGACGTTGTCGCCGGGCAGTTCCAGGATGATCGGGACGATCGCCGAGGCGTCCGACCGGTCTCCCAGCGGGGTAATCATGGCGTCGGTGAGCATCGCGGCCAGCGGCGAGAGCCCCGGGTAGCGCTTCCGCACCTCCTCGGGGACGTCGGGGAGGGTCACGCCCTTGGCGACGGCCAGGATGCCGGCGCCGGCGAGACGGGAGTCCAGGTCGGCGGCGACCCGCTGGGACAGTTGCTCGAGCTCGGCGAGCACGGGGAGCACCGAGCGGGTCGGGGAGTAGGCCTCCCAGCGCTTCCGCGGGTGCGACTGCCAGACCCGGATCAGCACCGTGCGGTCCAGGTCCAGCGGGCGCTTCCCCTCGCCCTGGTCCAGGGTCCAGCGCTTGTTCAGGTACCGCAGTTCGGTGGTGCTCGCCGTCGTCCACTGGTCGGGGCCGCCGGCCTCGGGCGTCTCCCCGAGGACGTACAGGTCGCCGGGGATGGTCAAGTGGGTGCCGATGCTCCCGAGGATCTGGGCGGCGTGCGCTGGCCCGCCGAGCAGCCCGTCGGCGGCGGCGATCGCCCGCTTGTCCTCGGTCGGTCCGGCGGGTTTCCCGTCGACGACGTCGGCGACGTAGATCGTCGCGCGGCTCAGGGAGTTGCCCATCCAGCCGGCCGAGTAGGCGAGCTCGCCGCAGAGGTCGAAGTGCCGCCAGGCCTCCTCCTGCCAGTCCTGCTGGATCGCCGCCGAGGGCTTCCGGTCCAGCGGGATACGGGCGGCCGAGGACACCAGGCCCGTGACCTTGGGCGGTGCCGACGGGGGGGCGCTGGTCGCACGGGCCACGGGGTCAGTCCTCCGGCTCGAGGGCCACTAGCAGCCCCGTGAGGTGTGAGTAGGCGAGGGCGAGCGCCGAGCCGAGGGCGACGACGTCCCAGCCGTCGACCAGCAGCAGCGACACCAGGAAGGCGGCGGGGACGGCGATCCACACCGAGACGCACCAGCGGCAGTGGACCAGGTAGCCGGGCAGGGACAGGCCGTCGGGGTCGTCCGGGGGCGCCGGCCAGCGGCGGAGCACGGCGAGCCGGAGCGGGAGGCCGATCCGGTCCGTGGTCACCAGCCGGGTGATCCGCGCGGTGGCGAGCAGGCCGAGGGCGAGAACACCGAGAGCGACGACAGGTGACACGCCGCAGAGGGTATCCGGGCCTGCCGTCGTCGGCGTGGTACGCGCCGAGGCCCGGCGGGGCGCGCTAGGTCTGGGCCAGGAACAGGACGACGGCCGCGGCCAGCGTGGGGACGGTGAGCAGCACGCCGCCGGCGAACCATGCCGAGGCGCGTCGGGAGGGGCAGAGCGGGCCGAGGACGCGCCAGAGCACCAGGCCGGCGAGGACGACCAGCGCGCCGGCGATCAGCACCAGCCGCCAGACGTCGACGTCGGCGACGCCGGTCACTCGATCGCCAGTTGGCCGGGCCCGGCGATCGGTGCCGGCTTCCGGGGCGGGGGCTCGGGCCGCGGCTCGTACTGCCAGCAGGTCGCGTGCTCGGCGCCGCCGTCGAAGTCCAGGGCCTCGATCGGCTTGTCGGGGTCGGTGACGATCGCCAGCAGCACCGAGCAGGACGCGCCGGGGCCGATCTTCCGCCACTCGGGGGAGCCCTTCCGGGCGCCGTGCTGGCAGCCGTGGCCGCGGGAGCAGTTCCACTCCTCGACGTGCTCGATCGCGTCGTGCGCGTAGCCCCAGGGGCCGTCCAGCGGGCGGAAGGCCACCGGTCAGCCCGCCGGCTTGCCGAGCACGGTCCAGCACCGCCGGGCGTGGGTGCAGCGCTCGACCCCGTCGGAGTACTCCACGCCGTGCAGCGGGTGAGGGATCCGCACCGCCGCGGCCAGCCGCGCGGCCTCGGGGTCGCGCCGCCGGCGGTCGGCGTCGTACAGGTCGGCGAGCGTCACAGCAGCACGCCCTGGATCGGCTTGGACAGGCGGCCGACGATCAGCGGCAGGTAGGCGGCTTCCCGCTCAATCGTGAGGCACCGGAAGCCCTCGACGACGCACGCCTCGGCCGTCGTCCCCGAGCCGGCGAACGGGTCCAGCACTAGGCCGCCCGGCGGGGTGACCAGCCGGACGATCCACCGCATGAGGTCTAGCGGCTTGACCGTGGGGTGCGCGGTGTCGCCGTCCCGCGGGCGCTCGGAGGTCGGGGCCTTGGCCTCCCACCGGAAGGTCGGGAAGTACCGGGAGGCGCCGCCGGGCTCGAAGTCCCGGCGCTCGCCCTCGGTGCCCGTCTGCTGGCCGCCGTAGCCGATGCCCTGCCGGCGGGCCGGAGCGGCTCCAGCGCGCCGCACGCCCGTCTCGGCGTCCAACTGCTCGGCGGCCTCCTCGGCGAGCACGACGTTGGTCGGCCAGCGGCCGAGGTCGTGGGCCTGGGCCTGCCGGAGCGGTATCGGGTTGGCCGACAGGTTCAGCGACGCCCCGGGCGCGCGGACGTAGGCGGCGACGTCCATCCCGGCGTGCTTGGCGTCGATCGCCGCGCGGTCGGTCTCGGAGATCGGCACCCGGCACCCGTCGACGTTCAGGGCGCCGGTGCGGTGCTCGGTGACGTTGGCGGCGACCGTGCCGGTGAGGGCCTTCCGGGCGACGACGATCGGCTCGAACGCGGGCTTCAGCGCGGTGCCCCAGCCGGCCCACTCCTCCGAGCCGGTGGCGCGCTCGACGTCCAGCGACTTGGGGAAGCCCTGCCCGTACAGCCAGGCGATGCTGTCCCGGATCTCAAACCCGGCGTCCTCGACGGCGACGGCGAGGCGGTGCCACGTCCTCGACGACCCGAACGTCACCAGGTGGCCGCCGGGGCGGAGTACTCGCAGGCACTCGGCGGCCCATCGGCCGGCCCAGGCCTGGAACGCGGCCGGGTCGTTCTCGGCGTAGCCGCGGGAGTGGGTGCCGCCGTAGGCGAGGCCACCGCCGGCGCGGGTCTCCTGGCCGGTCGCCAACTGGCCGAGCATCCCGCCGGGGCCGTCCCAGGCCTTGCCCATGAAGCCGATTCCGTAGGGCGGGTCGGTGACGACGGCGTCGACCGAGCCGGTCGGGATCTCGGGGAGCAGGTCCAGGGCGTCGCCGTGCAGGACGGTGACCGAGCCGTCCCGGTAGTGCGGGGCGGTCATACCGCACCGCTGAGCAGCACCCGGACAGCGGCGGCGGCCTGCTGGGGCACGACGCCGTTGCCGAGCATTCGCAGGGCCTCGCGCCGGTTGAGGCCGGGAACAGCAGTGACCCACCCCTCGGGGAGGCCCATCATCCACTCCACGAACTCGGGAGACAGGCGATGAGCGGGCGGGTTCCACAGCCCCCACACCGAGCCGCGGTGGCCGACGGGCTGGACACGGCTCCGGCGACGCCGGAGTGCAGCGGCGCGACGCCGCTGCCACCCCTCCCAGTCCTGCTCGGTCGGCGCCGGAGCGGGCCGGGTCATGGTCTCCCATCGTCTGACGGCGGTCTCGAACTCCCCCCACTGGACCCCTGCAACTCCTCCCAGGAGAACAGCTCCCGCGGCAGTTCCCCCCGGGCGATCTCCAGCGCCTGCTCCAGACTCGGAGCCGACCAGTGCTGCTGGGTGAGCGCCTTCCGCGACGTCCGGGCCGCCGCAGCTTTGGGCGTCGGCAACAGCGGGGCGTGCCTCGGATTCGGCCGGGTGCCCATTGCGGTCCGCTCGACCGCATCCGTCAGCGTCACGTCCGACGGTGACAATCCGCCCGACGCCGCCGAGGCGATCGCCGTCGGCGTCGGAAGCAACGGGATGAGGGTCTCCAGTGACGGCCGCACCGATGCTCCTGAACTCGGGGACTGCTGTGTCCCGTACGGGACCGCCGTCGGCGTCGGCAGTAGCCGCTCGAGCGCGTCCGGCAGTCCGTCGTCCCCCGTCGTCCTCGGCTTCCCGTCGCGCTCCCGGCCGGGCCCGTTCTGCCGGCCCTTGTGGTCTCGCGCTACCGGTGTCGGCAGCAACGCTACGGCCGTCCTCAGGTTGTCCCCGCCGTCCCGACCCGACGAACCCGGCCCTCCGGCGCCGTCCGACGTCGTCGGCGTCGGCAGCAGGCCAGGCGACGACGAACACCCGGAAGCGGCCGTGAGGTGCGCCCACGTCGGCAGCGCGTAGGCCGATCCAGCGAGCGTCGTACCCGAGGTCGGCCAGGTCTCCGAGAACGGCTCCGAGTGCCCGCAGAGGGACGTGGTCGGGGTCTCCCACACACCACGGGCAGGATTCCAGCGAGCCACCGGCTTCGGCACTGAGCAGACCTCTCACGTTCTCGATCACGACAAGGGACGGGCGCAGCTGGTCGACGGCGTAGGCCATTCGCTCCCACAGCCCGGAGCGGGCGTCCAGCAGGCCGAGGCGTTTCCCGGCGAGGGAGAGGCCCTGGCAGGGAAACCCGCCGGTGAGGACGTCGACGCGGGGCACGCCAGCCCAGTCGATCGCGGACACGTCGCCGAGGTTGGGCACGTCGGGGTGCCGGTAGGCGAGCAGGCGGGCGGCGGCTTGGGTGGGGCGCGGGTTCTTCTTGGTGGGCGGCTCGTACTCGGACACCCACACGGTGCGCCCGCCGGTGACCTCCTCGACAGCCATGTCTAGGCCGCCGTAGCCGGTGAACAGGGACCCGATCCGGAGGCCGATCACCGGCGGGTGAGGAACTGAACGGCGGCGTCGTCGATGTGGTGCTCGGCGGCGATCTGCTCGAACAGGTCCGTCTGGTCGCCGTCCTCGTCGGGGGTGACGGCCAGGCCGACGCCGGTCCAGGCGTCGCGCGGGACGGCGATCGCCAACTGGCGGCCGGTAGGGGTTGTGCGGGCGGTGCGGGGCATGTCGGTCTCCTCCACGAGTCCGGGTTTTGCGTGCAGGTGAACAGTACACGATCAGGGTCCCTGGCTGGGTCAGGGAGCGCGCTCGGCGTCGTCGTGCGGCACCAGCAGCGCGTCCAGGGCGGTGAGGCCGGCGTCGGTCACGACGTACGGGGCGCGCGCGCGGCGGCGGTGCGCCGGCTCCTCGATCCGCACGGCCCAGCCGCGGCGCTCGACCTTGGACAGGGACGCCGTCGCGGTGCCCATCGGCCACCCTGTCTCGGCGTCCAGTTCCAGGGAGGTGAGGCCGCGGTCCTGCTGGGCCGCCACCCGGGCCAGGGACTCGGAGACGCGGGACAGGCCGCGGTAGTCCGGCTCCTCGGTGACGCGCGCCGAGGCGATCCGGGCGGGGCGCTCGGAGCCGTCGGAGGACGTGACGGTGTCCGGGCCCTCCCAGCCGGACGCGCGGAGGCGGGCAACGTCGCCGGCGACCGTGCCCGGCGAGCACCCCAGCCGCTCGGCGATCGGCCGGTTCGGCAAGCGGGAGGCCTTCATCGACGCCACCAGGTGCAGGCGCTCGGACGACGGGAGGGCGAGATCCCGGAGGTCGCCGAACTCGGCCTCGCAGTACTCGTGCCAGGTGGCGTAGCCCATGGCCAGGTGGGCGCCGCCCTCCCGGGCGCGGACCAGCTTCCGGATGCCCTGGCCGAGGTGTCCGCGGATCTCCTCGGTCAGCCGGCGGGCCAGGCGCTCGGACAACTGGACGGCGGTGTAGCGGGTCAGGTCGGCGGGGCCGATCGTGACGCCGTCGGGAAGGGCGTCACCGCCCCAGGTGGCGATCGCGGTCATGGTGGTCTCCTCCACAGAGCCGGGGTGGTGCGGGTGGGTCAGCGGTAGCGGCGGGCGATCAGGGCGGCGTTGCCGACGATGCCGCGGAGGTGCGCCGCGGCGGCGGTGTCGCCGCGGCGCTCGGCGCGGGCCAGGGCGGCGCGGGCCTGGGAGAGCTCGGCGGCGGCGGTGGCGGCGTTGTGGGCCATGTTGGTCTCCTCGGTTCGGCGTCTTTCGCGTACAGGTGGACAGTACACCGGGGCGGGTCGTTGTGTGCAGGACACCAGCACGACGCGCCGGAAAGTGGTCAGGCGGTGCGGGCCCGGAACGGCAGGATCTCGGCGTCGACCTGGGCGAGTTCGGCGAGGACGTGCTCGAGCTCCTCGGCGGTCGGGATCTCGCCGCGGGCGTCCAGCGCGTAGAGCTCGCGGTTGATCGCCTTGGTCGCCTTGCCGAGGGCGTCGCGCTGGCCGGCAACCTCGCCGAAGTGGTGCGCGGCGTCGGAGTAGGTCACCAGCACCAGCAGGGTCGGGGAGTCGAAGGGGTCGGCCGCGCCGGTGCCGGCGTCGGGGTAGACCCGGCCGGAGGTGAGGTCCAGGACGACGACGGCGGCGGGGTTGGCGAGGACGTAGTCGACGTCGTCGCGGGTCACCTTGGGGGCGGTGGCGGTGGTGGTCATGTACCGGTGAACGGCACGCTGCCCGGAACCTTGAGCCGGACGGCGGAGATCCCTCGGAGGAGTGAGAACCGGGCGCGCTGGGCGGTGGTCCGCCACCGGGGGCGGGGTTCCGCACGCTCACCGCGCGTGCGCCTACCGCCCTCGCCGGAGTCAGTCCGCGCCCGGCCGCGTGACCGTACGACACCGGCCCCGCCCTCGGTGGAGGACGGGGCCGGCGGGCGAGGTGCCCATCTCCTCGACGCGGGCGGGTAGATCGGACCGGGCGGCCACGGGGGTAGCCGCCCGGCGGGGGTGACGCTAGTCCCTCGGCGCGGATCCGCGGGCGTCGGTGACGCGGTCGGCGTGCGGGCGCCGCGGCTTGCCGTTCAGCAGGGACCGGCACCGCTGGCCGGGCGGGGCCGTGCAGACCCGGCACCGGAGGTCCAGCGGGGAGAACGTCGTCACGTCCGCCGAGCCTCCCAGGCTTCCGCGGCCCAGCGGCCGTGGGCGAGGTGGCGGGCGGCGGCCTCCTCGGGCGAGAGCAGCGACGCCGGCGGGATCACGACGTTGACGTGGACCCCGCCCATGGCCGCCAGCCGGGACACCGGCACCCGGTCGGCGCGGACCGGCTCGGGGTCGGCCAGGTACCGGGTCAGGTGGCGGACCAGCCAGCGGGCGACCGCTCGGGCGATCCACCGGTAGACCTCGACCAGGGCCTCGAGCAGCCGGCGCCGCTCACAGAGCAGGCACCCGGGCCGGTAGGTGTGCCCCTCCCCGCAGCGGGTCAGGCAACCGGTGCCGGCCCACCAGCGGCGCGCGCGGTTCACCGGGCTGCCCCGGTGGACTTGGCGCGCTGGTACATCTCCACGGCCTCGGCCCAGGCCTCGGGCGTGGGGTGGGTGCCGTACGGCGTCGACCGGCGCCAGGCCTCGACCTGCTCGACCTGCCACGGGTCCAGGGAGTACGGCCGGAACCGGTCGCACGCCAGGCACTTGCCGTGGCCGAGGCCGGGCCGCTCGAAGCGGGGCGGCTGGCAGGTGCAGGTCCGCCAGGCGATCGCGGCGGCCGAGCACCAGTGGTGGAACAGGCCCGGCTCGCCCTGCCACCAGCGGCCGGCGGGCCGGTCCCAGCCGTGCGACACGTTGACGACGTCGCCGCGGCGGGACCGCCCCGAGCACCAGCCGCACCGGGTCAGCGCCCACCGGCGGAGGCCCTGCAGCGGGTGGACCTGGAGCCGCCAGTGGTGGACGTGCAGCCGCCACCGGTCGTCTCGGACGCGGCGGCCTTTCCGGGCCTTGGCGACGGCGGCGATCGCCTCGGCGAGCACCTTCTCGACGCGGTCCAGTTCGGCCAGCGACGGGCCACCGAACCGGCCGAGCAGGGCCAGGCGGTCGGCCTGGGCCTGCTCGAGCGCCTCGACGGCGAGGCGGATCCGCTCCCGCGCGGGGCCGTCGACGACGGTCCGCCAGTGGGCGCACACCTCGCCGGAGTCCCGGCCGTCGGGCTCTCGGTGCCAGACGGTCAGGAACGGCGGGAAGTAGAACCGGCGGCCGGCGACGGTGACGAACGGGGACGGCCGCCACCCGAGGCCGCGGCCGTGGCCCCAGTCCCAGCGGGTGCCGGCTCGGGCCGGCTCGGGGCGGAGCCGCGGCCAGGGCCGGCGGACCGAGAACGCGACGACCAGCGGGTCATGCACCGGAGGCCTCCCGTCCGAGGCGGACGCGGATCCGGGCGCCGCCGGCGGTGAGCACGCGCACCTCGGTGACGTTGCCGGGCAGCACGGCGACGGTCAGCAGTTCGCCGGAGTACTCGGTGACGGGGCCGAGCGCGCACGGTGGGCGGTGCTCCCGGCCGGTGACGGTGACGGTGGTCCCGAGCCGGTCGACCAGTTCCGCGGGGCTGGCCGCGGTCAGGGTGTCAGGCACCGGACGACGCCCGTCCGCGCCGGGCGCGGTTGACCCCGTCGCCCACCGGCTCGGGCTCGGCGTAGGCCACCTCCTCCTCGGCCGGGTAGGCGGCGGCCTCGGGCTCGGCGGCCACCGCGCGCGAGCGGGCCTCCTCCCGCTCGGCCCGGATCCGCTCGGCCTCGGCCTGGAGCTCGGCGCCGCTGGGCTGGTCGGTCTCCCACTCCACCCGGAGCAGGTCGACGCGCAGGAACACGCGCGCGTCGGGCGGGGCCTGCCCAACCGTTTGCAGGTGGGCCACCAGCAGGCCCAGGTCGGCCAGGCTCAGGGCCTCGCCCTCGGGCACTCGGTGCTGCGCTTCTCGGGTCACCTTCACCGCGTCTCCTCCACTAGACGAACGGACACCCGGGCGTGGGTCGCCTCGGGGCACGGGAACGGGCGGAACGTACCGCCCGGGTCTGACAGGCAGCCGTACAGCACCCCGACGGAGAACCGGGCGGGGCCGGGTTCCCGGCCGAGGGTGACGGCCAGCGCCGCGCGGGCGGCGGTCTCGAGCTCGGTGAGCGCCGCCGGCCAGCGCCGCGGGTCGGCGACGACGTCCCGCGGGATCACCGCGCACACCCCGCCCTCGACCGAGGCCGGGGGCGGGTCGATCAGGGCCACAACTCCGTCCAGACCAGACGGACGGCGGGCACCAGCACGGCGACCAGGGCCAGGGCGAGGGCGACCGCGGCGCCGGCGGCGGCCCACCAGACGACGCGGCGGGGCAGGCCGGTGCCGTCGTCGGCCTCGAGCAGTTCGCCGGCGAAGTGCTCGACCCGGTCCCCGAGGTCGCCGAGCGCGGGGCGGCGCCAGCGGGACGGGTGGGCGACCGGCCCGCCGTCGGAGTACTCGGCGACGTCTTCCCAGAACTCGGGCGGGTCGTCTTGGTCGTCGTCGACGGGGTGGAGCCGGCGCACGCCGGCGATCGGGGCGGTGCGGGTGTCGTCCGGCTCGGTGCCGGCTGGGATCTCCTCCACGGGGGCCTCCTCGGGGCTCAGCGGCCCATCATGCCGCGCCGCGGTCCGCCGATCCGCGCGGTCGCTGGCCGGCGCACGCCCACCGAGGTGGACACCTGGGCCGGGCCCTTGTCCTCCCCGAGGAAGTACCGCACCCCGTGGACCAGGGCGTCCAGCCGGTTGGGTGACCACGTCGCGTTGGCCTCGTACGTGGTCTGCTCCTCCTCGAGCTCGGGGAAGGCGCCGACGTGCCAGACGCCGGTCGTGGGCCGGTTGGCCGACGGGTACAGGGCGGCGACGGGCTGGGCCCGATCGAACTTGGTCCCGCGCGCGGGCAGTGGCACCAACTTGGGCAGGACGTCGGCCGCGGGGATCTCCCCTTGCCGCTGGAGCTCGGCCCAGGTGTTCCGGATGCCGAGCGCGACGTTGTCCCCGCCGTAGTTGGACTCGTACAGGATCGCGCCCACGGCGTGCAGGTGCGCGGCCCGGCAGACCGCGGCGTACCGCTCGTCGGGGGTGCCGGCGGTGGAGTCGTCGGCCAGGACCAGGATCGGGCCGGGGTCGTCCAGGTTGGCGGCCTTGGCGCGGGCGTCGGCGACGACGGCTTCCAGTTCGGCGGCGGTCAGCACCGCGCCGTCGGCGGCGGTCAGGTCCGGGGCCGTGCCGGGGCGGGCTCGGCCCAGGGTGACGATCCCGGTTGCGTCGCCCTCGGCGGATCCGGAGGGGTCGACGACGGTCACCCGCTCGACCAGGTCGGGCAGCGGGCCCAGCCAGCGGGCGCGGCTCAGAGTGGCCGTCTTCCACAGCGCGCCCTCGATCTCGTCCAACATCTCGCCCCCGAGTTCCTGCCGGCCCAGCGCGCTGCCCCCGTACTTCCGCTCGAGCCGCCGGAGCACGATCGGCGACAGGTTGGCGGCGTTGTCGAAGGTCGACCCGTGGGTGATCACGATCCCTTCCTCGGGATCCTTGGCGCGCTCGACCAGTTCGATCATGTGCTTGACCCGCTTGGGCGTGGTCGTGATGATCCCGAACGGCTCGGTGGCCTCCCGGAGCCGGAACTCCAACATCTCCAGGGTGGCCGTCGGCTTGCTGCTCTTGGACTTCCGGCCCCAGGCGGCGAACTCCTCGCACCAGAACCCGTCGAAGGCGAAGCCGCGGAGCCGGTCAGGGTCGTTGGAGGAGAACGCCCGGAACACGGTCCCGTTGCGGAGGGTCAGCGTCGTATCGCCGCTGCTCTCCACGTAGGCGAGCCGGCCGCCGCGCCCGCGGGCGATCTCCTCGGGGGGGATCACGGCGAGCAGCCCGGAGGTGGGGTGCTCGAAGCAGATCTCCCGGACGTCGCGGTCGCCCTCGTGAATCACCGCGATGTGCAGCGGCCGGGCGGTGCCGCGGCGCCGGCACTCCTCGGCGGCGGTGCGGGTCTTGCCGAACCCGGCGCCGGCGAGCAGCAGCCAGACGTAGGCGCCGGCGGGGTAGACCTGGGAGGGCCGGCGCTTGGCCTCCCAGTTGTACCGCTCGGCGTCCCGGTCGGCGTCGATCGCGGCGGCCAGGGCCAGGATCTCCCCCTCGAGCTCGTCGTCGGTGAGGTTGTGCAGGCTCACCCGTCACCGCCCGGGAAGGTGAGGACGACCAGCACCAGGCCCCAGCCGACGGCGGTCGCGCCGAGGCCGAGCAGGACGCCGCGGGCGAGGCCGCGGGGCCGTGCGGATCCGGCGAGCCAGAGGGCGAGGCCGAGCAGCACCAGCAGCGGGCCGACGCTGGTCACGGGATCAACTCCGGGTGGTCGTCGACGACCAGGGCGAGGACGGCGCCGACCAGCACCGCCCCGTCCAGTTCGCGGTACTCGGTGCGCTCGGAGAGGCGGGCGGCCAGCCCGGCGCGCGCCCGGAACCGCGGATCCGCCTCGTACCGGCGGACGGCCTCGGCCACCAGCGCGTCGGCCTGGGCGTCGTCGACGTCGATCGTCTCCACGTCGGGCAGGTGGAGGACGTCGACGGCGTGACCGAGGGGCAGGGACAGGGTGCGGGCCTGCCCGTCGTCCTCGGTGAACGTCACCGAGGCGTACACGCTGGACACGTCCGAGGGGCCGACGTCGTCCAGCCGGCCCTCGAAAGTCTGCCCGCGGGCGGGCCGGTCACCGATCCGGCCGGGGTGGTCGACGGTGAGCCGGATCCGGCGGCCGACGTGCCGGGCGAGCAGGCCGAGGGACGCGGGCCGCCAGTCGCCGAGGTCGATCGGCGCGGTGACCGGCTCAGCCACGGGGCTGGGACGGGTCGAAGATCAGCCAGCCGCGGGCGACCAACTCATCGGCGACGGCGGCGACCGCGCGGGTAGCCCCGAGCCGGTACAGGTCGGCGGGCGAGACGACGCCGGTCGCGTCGGGGATCACGTCGGCCAGTGTGCCGATCCGGGTCTCCACCGCGCGCACGAACTCCTCGCCGAGAGGGACCGCGTCGATCGGCAGGTCGGGGCCGGGCTCGGTGCGCGGGGACGGCGCGGCGGCAACGTCGACGTGCAGCCAGGCGCCCCAGCCGTACCGGATCCGCTGCCGGCCGCGGCGGTCGGTCTCGGGCACCTCGGCGGCCCACGCCCGACACTGGCCGGCGCAGCCGCCGAGCTCGGCGGGGACGTGGCACTCGTCCAGCGTGTAGTGCTCGAAGTCCGGGCCCCAGGCGACGCACCGGGCGGAGTCGTGCGGGCAGCGGGTGTGCGGGCACGGGCCGAGGACGGGGGCCGCGGCCTTCCCGGGGAACCACGACACCTCGCCGGGGTGGTCCAGGCTCGGCTCAGCCACGCGGCGGCACCTCCTCGGGGCGCGGGGTCAGCAGGGCCAGCAGCCCGTCGACGACGACGACGATCACGGCGGCGAGGTTACGGACCAGGCTCACAGATCCTCACCGGCCACGGCGCGGACGACCAGGCCCTCGAGCCAGCGGGTGACCGCGTCCCGGGTCACCAGGTGGACGGGGTCGCCGTCGCCGGTGTGGACGGTGGCCGGCTGGAGCTCGTCGCCGGCGAGGACGACCAGCCGGCGGAGGAACGCGGCCCGCGATCGACGTTCCGCGGCGACCGGGTCGGTGGTGAGGTCCGGCGGCGGGTCCGCGGGGACGGGCAGCGTCGGGGTGATCAGGTACCGGCCGCCGTCGACCTGGGGCAGGTTCTCGACGACCGCGCGCACCAGGTGGTCGGCGACGTCCTCCGGGGTGCCGGCCCAGGCGTTGCCGGCGATGCCGACCAGGTGGTCGGTCGTGACCCGGCCCCAGACTCGGATGATCGGGTCGCGGGTGTAGCCCTCGGGGCGGGACAGGGCGGCGACGATCACCCGGTGGAGCGGGTGCCGGCGGGCCTCCTCGTCGGGCTCGGTGCGCGTCGACGGGGGCGGGGTCTGGTCGCCGAGGACGGCGGGCCGGTGCTCGGCGCGGATCCGCTCGGCGTCGTCCCTGCAGGTGTCGCAGATCCGGACGCCGCCGCAGCGGTGGACGGGCGGGCGGTCGGCGGGGTTGGCGGGGGCCACGGTGACGCCGGGCACGGGGTGGCCGTGCCGGGTCCAGGGCCCGCCGGCGTCGGTGTCAGGCACGGCGGATCTCCGATCGGGTGAGGCGGACGCGGATCCGGTCCGGGACGCCGTCGGGGTACCGGGCGGCCACCCGGTACGGGGTGCCGTCGACCAGCACCTCGGCGCCGACGTCGGGGGAGTCGTCCAGGTAGGAGAACCAGGCGGCGGGCCAGGTGGTCTCGACCTGGTCGGCGGGCAGCGGCGGGGCGACGGTGAGCAGCGGGGCCAGTTCGGCGGCCCACGCCTCGGCGATTTTCCGGACGTCGTCCCCGGGAGGGCCGGCGGTCTCCCGGTCCAGCAGGCCGGCCAGGCGCTCGACCAGCGCGGCCGGCACCTCGGCCGGCTGGCCGACGGGCGGGTGGTGCCGCATCGCGGCGATCCGGGCCGAGCGGCGCCGCGGGTGACCCTCGCCCTGGCCGACGATCTCTCCGTTCCGGGCCTGGACGTGCCACCGCCAGTCGATCAGGCGGCCGAGCGCGCCGGCCTGCCAGACGGTGACCCGGTCGCCGTGGGCCGTCGTCCAGCGCTGCCCGGTCATGGCCGGGGACAGGCCTTCCGGCGCCGGCAGGGTCTCGATCAGGGGCGCGGTCTCGGTCATCGTCGTCTCCTCCACTGGGTCACTCTCCCGCGCCGGACGGCGGGGTGTCAGGTGAGGCCGCCGGCGCGGCGGCCTTCTGCTCGGCGGTGAGCCGCCGCTGGGCCTCGGCGATCAGTTCGGCCAGCCGCGCGGCCTTCTCCTCCGGGGTCATGCCGGATACGTCGACCGGGATCGGCCCGCCGTCGGGGCCGGAATGCTGGACGACCTGGGGCCCGTCCAGGCCCAGCAGCCGCGCGCGCCGCTCGGCCACCCGCAGCGCCCGATCGACCGCCCCGAGCTTCCCGGCGATCACCTGGGGCCACAGCGCCCGCAGCATCAGGTCCAGGCGTTGCGTCTCCAACTCGATCAGTTCCCGGGTCGGTTCCCGCACCGCTTCCCGGAGCGCCTGCTCGACCGCCCGGTACGCGGTGCCCTTGTTCGAGTACAGACGACGCCCGTCCGCACCGTGGGCCGCGGCGATCTCCTCGAAGGTAGCGCCGGCCTTCCGGAGCTCGACGGCCTGCCGTCGCTTCTCGGCCGCGGTGACCTTCACGGTGGAGCCGGCGCCGTTGGGTCGCTTCCCGGTCGGGGTTGCTTCCCCAGGGTTGGTGGGGGTGGTCACTGGGAGGCCTTGCGGGCGAGGGCGTAGTCGCGCTGGGTGCCGGGGTCTGGGGGGAGGCCGAGCAGCCAGCGGGCGAGGGGTCCGAGGGGGCTCCGGAAGGTGGGGAGCGGGGTGCCGCATCGGCGGCAGGTGAGGCCGGCGGGGTCGTGGGGTGGGCAGGTCGGCGGGGTGTGCGGGTCAGTCACCGGGAAGCCTTCCGGGTGCGGGGGTGCGGGGTGGGGTGTTGCTTTCCGTCCAGTGTGCGGGTGACTCCTCCGGAAGCCTTCCGGGCGAGGGTGGACAGGTCGTCGGGGAGGGTGCCGGCGTCCAGGTGTCGGCGGATCTCGGAGGCGTCGATCGCGCCGGTGTGGGCGTCGGCGGCTCGGCGGCGTGCGGTGCTCGGGGGCGGCGGGAGGATGCGGCGGTAGGCGACGACGGCGAGGGCGGCGAGGGCGGCGCACTCGGCGAGCACCAGCAGGGTGAGCAGGAAGCCGGTCATCGGCGTGCCTTTCCGGGTCGGCGCTTGGGAGTGCGGGTGATCCTGGGGCGGTCGGTCGCGCAGGTGGCGGCGACGATGTAGCCGAGCGGGTGGTCGGCCAGGAAGGCGGCCATCTCGTCGGCGACCTGGGCGGCTTCCGGGGTGTGGAGGTGTTCCCGGAGGTTGGCGAGGCCGGCGTCGCGGGTCCAGACGGCCCACTGGACGGGGCCGGCTCGGCGGGGTCCGGCGATCTCGACGACGCGGTCGTGGGTCAGTTGCTTGGCCGTCTCGACGTCCAGCAGGGAGCGGACGGCGGCGAACTTGAGCGGGGTGTCGCCGTCGCCGCGGTGGCCGTGCCAGACCGGGAGGCCGGTCACCGGGCCAACTCCGGGTGAGCGACGCGGTCGGTGGTGCCGGCGGGCTGCCGGATCGGGGTCGTGCCGGTGTGCTCGGCGTACCGGCGGGCGATCACGTCGCAGTAGGCGGGCTCGAGCTCGATCGCCAGGACGGTGCGGCCGAGGTGGTGGCCGGCGATCAGTTCGGGGCAGGTGCCGGCGAAGGGGACGCCGACGGTGCCGCCGGGTGGGGTGCTGGACTTGATGGCGCGCTCGACCATGGCGACGGGCTTGGGGGTGGCGTGGCCGTGCCGGTCGTCGCCGTGGACGCGGGGGAAGGTCCAGACGTCGCGCATGGTGTCGTGGGTGTTGTCGAAGTAGGTCCGGCCCTCGCGGAGTTGGGCGGCGAGGCGGCGGCGTAGGGCGTTGGCGTCGCCGTCGAAGTCGGGGAACAGGTCGCCGAGCAGTTCGGCGTAGGGCTTGACGAACGCGCGGCCGTCGGCGGCGGCCTGGAGGGTCTCGTAGTGGTTGGCGGTGATCGGGAGGAACTGGGAGCGGGTGAACCAGTGGCCGGCCATCTGGGTTCCGGTCAGGGCGTTGACGTCGCGGTTGGTCCAGCCCATGCGGTCGCGTTCGGCGACCAGCCAGGCGCGTAGGGGCTCGTTCTCCTCTTGGTACTCGTCGGTGTTGACGTTGCCGAGGAACTGCCGGCCGCGCATCAGGAACAGGCAGCGCTCGGAGGCGACCGGGTAGGAGTGCCGGTCGGCGGAGCGCTGGCCCATGCCGCTGCCCTTGTCCCAGACGACCTCGTTGCGGACCATCAGGTCGGGGTCCTTGCCGAGGCCGCCGACCCACCAGAGGCGCCAGAGGTCGGCGGCCTGCCCCCAGACGTAGGCCGAGCCGTTCTCGGCGAGCACGGGCAGCCACGCGGCCCACCAGGACACCTGGAACCGATCCAACTTGGGCCCGTACAGGTTGTCGTTGGCGATCCCGTCGGCCTCCTTGCCCATGCCGTAGGGCGGGTCGGCGTGGATCAGGTCCAGCGCCTCGGTGACGCCCTCGACCAGGCGGAGGACGTCGTCGGCTCGGGTGGAGTCGCCGCAGAGCAGGCGGTGCGGGCCGAGGTGCCAGAGGTCGCCGGGGCGGGTGACGGCGTCGGCGGGGGCGATCGGCTCGGGGATCTCGTCGGGGTCGGTGAGGGCGACGGGGCTGCCGCCGTCGGTGGCGGGGGCGATCGCGCGCTGGAGCTCGGCGAGGTCGTCGGGGGTGTAGCCGGTGCCGGCGAGGTCGGGGAGGCCGCCGAGCAGGGCGAGCAGGCCGGCGGAGTCGTAGCCGCCGACGTCGCTGGTCCGGTTGTCGGCGAGCAGGATCCGGCGGGCTTCCTCGTCGTCGACGTCGCGGAACACGGCGTCGATCGCGGTCGCGCCCTCGGCGATGAGGGCCTTCCGGGTGTGGTTGCCGGCGAGGACGTAGCCGGTGGACTGCTGGACGACGATCGGCTTGTACTGGCCGAACTCTCGCAGGCTCTCCCGGATCTTCTCGACGTTGCCGACGCGCGGGTTCTCGGGGTGCGGGGTGACCGAGTCGATCGGCACGCGCTGGACGGTCAGCGGGGCGGTGTCAGGCACGGCGGGTCTCCTCGGCGGTCAGGCGGTCGATCAGGTCGCGCGGCGGTGTCCAGAGTCCCAGCGCGCCGCGGGCGGGGATGGGCTCGGGGAGGGCGCGGGGCTGCTCGAGTACCAGGTGGTGAACGGTGCGGACGGTGCGGCCGTTGGCCTCGGAGTACTCGGCCTCGCCCCAGGGCTCGCAGCAGCCGGCCGCGGGATGGGCGTCGACCAGGTCGACGACGCCGATCACCGCGCCGGCCGGGAAGTCGTCGGGGCCCCAGCCGCGGCCGAGGCCAGCCGGATCCCAGGCGGCGAGCACGCGCGGATCCGAGGCGCCGCGGGCGGACCAGGTCAGGGCGGCGTGGATCGCCAGCGGGCCGCGGTAGGTGGTGCCGCGTGACCGGTTCTCCACGTGTTTGCCGCCCTCGACGATCGCCCACGCCCACGGCTGCCGGACGGTGAGCGCCCTCACCGGGGGCCGCCGGGCAGGTCGCGGGTGCCGTCCAGCGGGACGGACGACCGGGCGGAGACGCCGGCGAGGTCGACGCGCGTCCCGACGTCGTCGACGGCCTCGCCGGCGGCGAGGTGCCAGGGTCCGGGCCACCAGCCGGCGCCGCGGACGTAGATCCACGTCGCCACCTCGGTGGGCTCGGGCCGCGCCGTGCCGACGGCCTTCCGCGGGTCGGTGGCCTGCTCGGCGCGCGCGGCGTTCTCCTCGTGGGCCTCAATCGCCCGCTGCCGGTCGTGCCAGGTGTTCAGCGTGTCCAGCACGATGCCGCGGACCTGGCCGAGCGTCGACGGGCCGAGGTGGATCCGGTTGCCGATCAGCCGGTCGATGCGGTGCAGGGCCAGCGCTTCCGGGGTGAGCGGCTGGTCGTGGCCGGCCGAGGCGTGCAGCCCGGCGAGCTCGTCCGCGTCGTCGACGTCGATCGTCTCCGGTTCGCCGATGGGCTCAGCGTCGACGACGGGCAGCACCCGCCAGCCGTTCTCGGCGAGGACGTCCCGGAGGGTCTGGGCGAAGTCGACGCCGCCGAGGTTCTCGAGCCGGTCGTCGTTCAGGGCGTCGGCGATCGCGGCCTCGGCGAGCTCGTCGGGGCCCGGCGCGGTGACGGCTTCCACCGCCTCGACGACGTCGACGCCCTGCTCGACCAGGTCGGCGATCGCCTCGACCTCCTCGGGGGCCCAGTCGTCGGGCAGCGGGGCGCCGCAGTCCGCGCACTTGACCGGGCGCCCGGTGCTCGACTGCTCCCAGGCGAGGTGCCGGCAGTCGTCGGCGCCCGGCTCGGCGAGCAGCGGGGCGGGACCGGTGGGTCGGTCGGGGGCCTCGCCCTGCTCGACGACGTCGCGGCGCTGCTCGGGGCGCTCTCGCTCCCAGCCGTCCCAGTGGCCGTCGCGGTCCAGGTTGCGGAACTCGATATCGTCGCCGTTCTCCCGCTGGACGGCGGCCAGGAACTTGGCGGCCGGGGTGCGCTGGACGCCGGCGGAGACGTACACGACCGCGCCCTCGGGGAGGGCGTAGTCGACGGGCTGGGAGATCTCCCGGGCGGCGTTGTGCCCGTCCAGGGTCCAAATCCTCGGGACGGGGATCCACGGCGCCGAGGTGGCGATCGCGCCGCGGACGCGGCGGGACTCGGCGAGGTCTAGGGCGAGCAGGGCGGTGGTGCGGGCGTTCATCATGCGGAACTCCTCGATGGGGTGCGGGTGGTGTGGCGCCGGCGGGCGATCCGGCAGGGGGCGCAGGTGACGACGCCGGCCAGCGCGGTGGCCCAGTACCGGCGCGGGTGGACGTGCGGGGCTAGGTGGACGCGGAGGTGCCCGCCGGCGAGGCCGACGGCGAGCAGGGCGGCCACCTCGGGGCGGACACCGACGGCGAGCAGGTGCGAGTACTCGGCCCAGGCGTCGCGGTCAGGTAGGGGCCGCACCGGGGGTCTCGCGCATCAGGTCCAGGGCCTCGAGCAGGGAGCCGGCGAGCATGGCGGCGCCGGAGGTGGTCAGCGCCGCGGTGACGGTGATCGGCTCGGTGGTGCCGTTGACGTGTCCGCGGAGCGTGAGCACGGCGGCCAACTGGTCGACGACCGCCCCGTCGCCCTCCCGGACCTTGGTCGCGGCCACCTGGACGCGGATCGCCTCGGCAACCAGCAGCCCCGGCGGGGGGGCGTCGGCCGGGGTCACGCGGCGCCATCCAGCAGTTCGCGGGCGGTCTGCAGCCGGAGCCACTTCCCGACGTCGCCGCCGGTGTCGGGGTGCAGCCGGGCGGCGGCCTTCCGGTACAGGGCTCGGCGGAGGTCGGCGTTGCGAGGCACCTCGGTGAGGTCGACGTCGGGGACGCCGGAGGCGGCCACCAGCACGCCGACGGCCTCCTCCACGGTCATGGCGGGCGGGGGGGTGCCGGTGCCGGCGCCGATCGCCCGGTAGCCGGCGTACTGGGCGCCGCGCTGGACGCCGTAGCGGTCGATCATGCGGAGGGCTTCCAGGGTCTTGACGATCGCGCGCACGTTGGAGTGCCAGCCGACGGCGCCCCGGCCGCCGAACTCGTCGGTGGCCAGCACCAGGGCGCCGTGCTTGGTCTGGGCGACCAGGCGGACGGCCGGGGAGTAGACCAGCGCGCCGGCGCGGAGCTGGCCGTCTTGCCGGATCGACGACTCGGGCACGTCCAGTTCCAGGGTCACCGCGGTGGCCCGCAGGGCGGTGAGTTCGCGGCGGAGCTCGTCCAGGGTGGTGGACCAGGGCGCGGCGAACGGGGACGGCCGGCCCTTGCCGGTGAGGCCTTCCCGGGTGCTCAGCGGGCGCACGGTGTAGAGGGCGGTCATGGTGCGGGTCTCGGTTCCATCGGTCTCTCCTCCACGAGAGGTCAGCGGATCAGGTCGCGGGACGGCCACAGGCAGCCGTCCAGGGCGGTGACGTTGCGAGGCGGGACGGAGGCGCGGGGCTGGCCAAGCCACTGGCAGCCCATCGCGGCGAGGATCACCGCGTCGGCCTCGTTGTCGTTGTGGATCGTGGCCGGGTAGGCGTTCATCGCCGCGGCCATGACCGTGGGCTTGTTGGCGTTGCCCTTCCCGGTGGCGAACTGGGCGCGGCTCTTGGGTGGCACCAGGGCAATCGGGTGGCCCCAGTCGCGGATCCCGAGCAGCACCGCCCACCACAGGCCGCCGCGGTCCCAGGTGCCCGGGGTGTTACTGCCGTAAGAAGGGGCCTCCAGGACGACCAGGTCGACGTCGAAGGGCACGGCGTTGGCGACCAGCCGGAGCACCTGCCGGATCCGGGCCTCCCGCTCGGGGTAGCCGTCGCCCTTCCGGCCGCGGGTCTCGAGCGTCTCGGTGGTGATCGGGCCGGTGGCGCGGGCCACGGCCACGCCGGTAGACGCCAGGGACAGGTCCAGGCCCATGACGGTGCTCACAGGTACCGCACCGGCGGCGGGGGCTGCTCCTCGCCGGCCAGCCGGTCGCCGAACCCGACGAACCGGCCGTCGAACGTGCCGACGATGCGGGCCACGGTCCGGTCGACGTCGACCAGCACCCCGGGGAAGCCGGCGGCGAGGCCGACGGCGAGCGCGGCCAGTTGCCCGGTCAGGCGGGCCCAGGCTTCCCGGTCGCGGTCCCGCTGGGCTTCCCGGTCGCGGACGGCGTCCAGTATCCGCCAGACCTCCGGGCGGTCCCAGCGGGCGACGCGGGCCGCCCACCGCCGGTTCCGGATCTCCCGGATGCCGACGGTGAGCAGCCACGCGCACGCGGCGGCGAGCGCCAGGAACGCGGCCCAGTACTGGCCGGTCACCGCGGCGAGCACGCCGCCGGCGGTCAGTCCGGCGAGGCCGAGCAGCAGGCGGGCCGGCGGGTCACTGACCACTGGTCTGGAACGGCGACCGGAACGCCCGGACGTTGCCCGGCTCCTCCTCGGTGGGCTCGGCGTCGGGCTTGCCCTCGGGGTAGCCGTCCTCCCACTCGGCCGGGGCGTCCAGGTCCGCGGCCGGCGGGATCTCCGGCAGGTCGCCGCCGATCGCGTCGCCGTCGTCGGTGAGGCTGCCGGCGTCGGGCAGGTCCGGGCGGTCGGCGAGGGTGACCCGCTCGGCGTCCTGGGTCATCTCGAAGGGGAGCTCGACCTTCCCGGTGCGCTGCTCGAACGCCCGCCGGAGCGCGGCCGAGACAGCGGCGATGTCCTCGGCGGTGGTCAGCGGCTCGATCGCCCGGATCCGGACCAGCGGGGTCTGCGTCTCGTCGTCGGTGTTCACCGTCAACTGCTTGCAGTCCAGGACGACGACGGCGACGTGGGCGGCGTGCGGGTCGTCGATCAGTTGCGACGTGATCCGGACCAGGCCGTTGCGGTCGCCGGCGGGCAGTTGGCCGCCGAGGCGGATCCCTTGGGTCATGGTGGCGCGTCCTCTCGTGGGGTGGTGCTGGACGGTAGCCCCGACGGTCGCCGGGGCCGAGGACGGTCCCGGGAGGGCGACGGGGGCACCTCCCGGGACCGCGCTCAGGTGGTCCGGGGAGGTCCAGCAGCACGCCGAGAGGCCCGCGCCAGGGAAGGGGCGAGGGCATGGCGAACGGGCATGGTGCGGGCTCCTCCACGAGACCGGGTGTACAGGTGGACCCTACACGAGGGAGAGCCGGCCGGGGTGCAGGAAGTCGACTTGTGGCGCCTCGCCGTGGTGCCAGCCGTAGTTACCGTCGTCGTCCAGCAGCCACCAGCCGGAGCCGTACAGCACCGAGAGCCAGACGGGCGCCGCGGCGTGGTCGGTGTAGCGCGGGACCAGCAGGCCGAGGACGCCGGCGTGGGTCGGGTTGTGGCCGAT
>Ga0194112_10000694_pt1 | contig 48900 bp, 30 predicted proteins | sample TA2MahC400mmetaG_FD_146191 | JGI IMG/M metagenome (GOLD analysis project Ga0194112, IMG submission 146191) | Freshwater microbial communities from Lake Tanganyika, Tanzania - TA2015016 Mahale Deep Cast 400m | ecosystem: Environmental > Aquatic > Freshwater > Lake | place: Tanzania: Lake... | reverse complement strand
CTGCCCGCCGCCTGCCCGACGCGGCTCGCGGCGGGGGGGGCGGGAGGGGGGGCGGGCAGCGGGCCACAGGGGGTGTGGGGGGCCGACGCTACGGCGGCCCCCCAAAGGGCGGGCCTGGGACGTAGAACGTGGAAGGGTGGGGCCGGGGTGGATGAAGCCCAAGAATTATTTGTAAGGGGGGTATCCCCTTCACTCCAGTAGCCACAACAGGTTGTGGTGTACGTGCCAACGTGCAGAACAGCCCAACTGACCGCAACATCGCGGCCAAAGAGCCGATTTGGCGTTCAAGACGGCCTCCTTCCCCAGGGCCACCCATTGAGGTCACTGGAGTCAAGGAGATAGCCCCATTATTTGTAAAAGATTGTAACGTCTTCTGGCTCTTTCGGCGACCGGCTGTTGGCCTCAGCCCTCTTGCCTTCTTGTTTTGTTTCTTTGTTTGGAAAAGACAAAATCGGAAACGTACACCAGGCGACGCGGACAGGATGGTCCCACACTTGTACAAGTATACAATCATGGTCCAGCACCCCTTCCTGCGAGAGATGACCGTCATGGAACTCCCCGTAGGTCCCTCGTGCCCGGTAGTCGGCCAGTCGCTGGAGGCATCGGCGCGCTGCGTTGCTCGACCCGGGGAGAGGGGTTTCACACTTGTACAAGTGTGAAATCACCTCCGCGCCAGCCAGTGTCAGGGCGAACAGGCCGGGGGAATGCGGGAGTTCCCCTATCGACTTCTGCAGAAGCAATGCAACACGGCCGGCAGCATAGGAGTCGGTCTTGTAGCCCGCGAGGTGGGCGACCCAGCCGCAGCCCAGAGCCTGCCCTGAGCGAAGTCGCAGGGTTGGGCATACCATATAGTTTCTGTTGCGGAGAGTGGTTCTGCGGACACGCCCAAACAAGTTTGGGCGTGGCACCCACGGTTCTCCTCGAAGCAAGAGGGGGTGCCACGGACAAACTCGTTTGTCCGTGTCTTCCGCAACAGGAACTGTATGGGCCTTAGCTACGTTCGCACGGGCTCCTTGCCGCCTTTACCCAGTTCAGAGCCTTCAGATAGCTGAAGTCTTACGCGGCAAGCGTCCCGCTTGCCGACCGGGAGCTGTCGGTCCAGTTCCACAAGCGAGACGCTTGTGGCTACGTCGAGCGGGGCTCGTGACGGGTTATGTGGAAAGCAAGGCCGGCCCGCTGGGTTTGCTTTCGTCTTCCTTGGGGCCACGCCGAACCGCGTAGCTGGGGCGCTTATTGAACCGACCGCGGAGCCGGTCGGTTCAAGAGGGTGTGCCCACCTGCACAAGTCTGTTACTGCGCCCGAGTGCCCAGCGCCGCTTGACTACGGGTGCCGAAGCGCTATCATTGAAGGGCGCACCCGGATGGGAGATTGCCATCGGGGCCGATGGTGGGATATGGCGTGAGAGCCACTGACCGGAAGCAGCCGTTCGCATGCGAGGCCATCGTGGCAGCGCTCTTGGCGTTGCACGGGGTCTGCCTGGCGGCCTCCAAGCCACCCAAAGACAGGGACAGGGAGCGGCAGCCAGGGCACGGGCCGGAGACGCAGCTCTCCAACGAGGAGTTCAAGGCGCTCGACACCTTCGAGGGCCACGCGCTGACGAAGGCCGACAAGGTGTTCGCGTCGCGGGACTTCAAGCGGGCGGCGGCGGAGTACGACAGCTTCATCCTGGAGTTCCCGAAGTCGCGGGCCACGGCCTATGCCCTCCTGCGCAAGGCCCGCTGCCTGCACCTGGCCCAGAAGCGCTTCGAGGCGATCAAGGAGTACCAGGAGGTCCTGGACTACTTCCCCAACGTGGTGAAGTACGCTGCGGCAGCGCTCTACTACATCGGGCTGTGCCACTGGGAGAACGCGGACGAGGAGGAGGCGACGAAGGCGTGGGCCAAGCTGGCCGCCGACGCGGGCTACAGCCAGCACCCGCTCGCGGCGGCGGCAATCTGCCACCTGGCCGACCACATCGCGAAGGAGGGACAGCTCCAGAAGGCCATCGTCTACTACGAGCAGGTGGCGACCACCTTCCGGCGCAGCAACCCGGAGGTGGCCCACTACGCGATTGACCAGGTGGCGAGCTATCACATCCGCGTGGAGCCCGACGAGGCGAAGCTGCGCGCATTCCACCTGAAGGTGGGCGGCTTCGGGCCGACCCCGCAGCCAGCCGAGGCCGACATGGAGAAGAGCCGGGGCTACTGGGGCAGCCTGGGCTGGGACGTGCGCCGCCACGGACAGTTCCCCGACTCCGAGGCCGCCGCCCGCGACCGCTACTTCCGCTACTGGGCCGGCGTGCTCGAAGGCAAGTTCCCCGAATGGGACGACTTCCAGCTCAACGTCGCACACCTCAAGCTCGCCTACGAGAAGGACGCGGCGAAGTGGGTCCAGCGCCTCGACCAGCTCTTCGAGCGGAACCAGAAGCCGGGCGACTACGCGCGCGTGATCCGCTGGATCGGCCTCTTCACGGGCAACAAGGCCAAGGTGATGGACTACTACGGCAAGCTGCACTTCGAGAAGATGAAGAACAGCGAAATCCGCGAGCTGATGAAGTTCTTCTACGAGAAGGGGGGCGACCCGAAGCTGGCGCGGAATCTCTTCGGCAAGCTCCGCATCCACGAGATGCACGACGGCGAGAAGGGCGACCTGGCGAAGTTCTTCTGGCCGCGCGACGCGGGCCTGGTGAGGGACATCTGCATGAGCTTCGAGGACAAGGAGCTCGGGCAGATGGAGTACCTGCGCTTCCACCACTCGCGGAAGGACGCTACGGCCGGCGTGCCGCTGGCCGACCAGATGGCCAAGGTCGCGCGGTTCGCCAGGGACGCCCTGTGGCTGAAGGCCCAGCTCCTGCACTGGACGCAGCAGTATCCGCAGGCGATAGCCACGTATCAGCAGTGCGACAACCCGCCCGAGAACATCTGGGCGATAGCCGACTGCTACGTGAAGCTGGGGAAGGTGGAGCAGGCGGTGGCCCAGCTCCGCGAGATCGAGGCGTTCTTCAAGTCCCACGCGCCCGAGGCGGCGCTCCGCATCGCACACCTCTACCGCGAGGCCGGCATGCGGCCCCAGCAGATCGCCGCACTCAGGGCCATCCTCAAGAAATACCCTGAGAGCAGCCAGTCCAGCTCCGCCCATCAGGACCTCGAGCGCATGGGCATAAAGATGGGGGGAGGGGTGGACGCACAGTGAAGGCATTTTCGATTCTCGATTTTCGATTTTTGACTTTTGACTTTTGACCTTTGACTTTTGACTTTTGACTTCTGATCGCAGTGACAGGAGCCCTCTGGATGAAGCACTTCCTTCAGGCTTGGCACTCCGCACTCGTCCTGGCCATTGCGTACTCCCTCGGTGGCGTCGCCTGGGCGGGGATGAAGGGGGGCAAGGCGCCGAAGGAGGAACGGGTGCCCGTTGCCGGCAACGGGCACCCGAAGGCGCCAGGGGAGGGCCGGGCGGCGAAGGGGGCGGAAGATGAGTTCGCGGCCCGACGCCTCCTCAAGCGCGCTCAGGACCTCCTCCTCGCACGCGAGGTCGAACGCGGCGTCAAGATGCTCGAGTCCATCATCGAGCAATACCCCAACGACCCGATCCGCTTCGAGGCGTACCTGGCGCTCGGCAAGCAGTTCATCGAGGCCCGCGACCAGGCCACGGCCGTCAACTACCTGCGCCACCTCAACGAGATCAAGAAGGGCGATGAGGAGCCGACGGGCCAGGCGAAGGAGATGTACCTGGAAGGGCTCTACCTCACGGGCGTGGCGCACTTCCAGATGCGCCAGTATGCCGCCGCATTCCCCATCCTGCGCAAGATAACGAACAACTATCCGAACACCCTCTGGGCGAACCAGTCGTATTACTACATCGGCCTGTGCCACTTCGCGCAGGGGAACTGGAACAAGGCGATCCAGGCCCTCAGCCTGGTGGGGACGTTTGTGGACCCCAACAGCCCGGCCATCGAGTATGCCGAGGCGGGGAGGCGCTTCTACGTGAAGGTGGAGGACAGCGACCTGCCCGTGATACACAAGCTGGGCAAGGCGGTGGAGGTGACGCTCACGACGCAGAGCGGGGACAAGGAGACGGTCGCCTGCATCCCCCTGGCGGTCGAGCAGGGCATCTTCATCTGCTCCGTGCCCACCGACCTCGCGACGGCCAAGCCCGGCGACGGAGTTCTCCAGGTGGTCGGCGGCGACACGATCACGACGACGTACCGCGACGCGAACACGAAGGAGGGCCGGCCAGACGTCGCGCGGGAGAAGAAGGTGAAGGTGGTCTCCACGGCCACCCTCCGCTTCACCCTTGGCACCTTCGAGTCGAGGGCCAACGCCGCCTTCCTCGGCCAGCCGCTCTTCGTGCTGCTCAACGACCTCGATCAGGACACGACGGCGAAGGCCGACAGCGTGGGGGTGCGCCTGGTCTCGCGCTATCGGGAGGCCGTGGACGACGCGGCCGCGGGCGAGGGGCCGGCCGCCGGCGAGCAAGAGGCGCGCTACGTGGTCCGCGACGAGCTGACCCTCACGCTCAGCGAGATGCCCCAGTCGCCCGAGGCGAAAGGCGAGGTCCACACGGGACGCTTCGGGGGGAGCGTGCAGGCCGAGCCCTTCCGCGAGGGGCAGCCCATAGACAAGACCGACCAGGTGCTCTCCTGCGCGACGAACGACGAGATCGTGGCCATCTACGCGGACGAGTTGCACGCCGGGGGCGCAATGTCCCGCGAAGTGACCGCGACCATCCGCGTGGTCGGCGAGATTGACAGCCGCCCGCGGGCCACCCAGAACGTCGTGCCCGACCCGGTCATCCGCGCCAAGAAGGACCTCGTGGAGGCCACGGCCTACCTCGAGCTGGCCAAGATATTCAAGAGCATGGGCCTAACCAAGGGCGCCAAGGAGAAGAGCATCGAGGGCCTCGACCGCGTTGACGCGATCATCCGCATCGAGAGCCCCATACCGTCGGCACTCAAGGAGGAGGCATTCAAGCTCAAGTGGGAGCTCTACATCGCTCAGGACAACTTCCCCGAGGCGGTGGCGACGTGTCGGCTCTTCAACCGCCTCTACCCCAACTCGCCCTTCGTGGACCAGGCCCTGATGGGCATCGGCACGATCAAGCAGGACAACCTGGACTACCCCGAGGCGATCAAGGTCTACCAGCAGATTCTCACGATGCCGAACTCGCAGGCGAAGTCCGAGGCCCAGTTCCGCATCGCCCAGTGCATCGAGGCCCAGGGCGAAGGCAAGCTCGAGGCCGCCATCCAGCAATACAAGCTGTGCGCCGACCGCTACCCCGAGAGCGCCTTCGCCGGCCAGTCCCTCGCCAAGCTCGTGGACTACCAGGTGGAGAACAAGGACTACGCCCAAGCCGACGACCTGCTCACACAGGTCTTCCAGGACTATCCCGACGGCGATTTCCTCGACGGCATGCTCCTCAAGTGGGTGATCGTGGCCTACCGGATGAACGACTTCCAGAAGGCCTACGACAAGTGCTCCCAACTCCTCTTCGAGTACCCGGCCAGCCCTCACGCCAAGAAGGCGAAGGAAATCCTGCCCAAGATCGAGGGCAAGATAAAGGGCAAGGATGAGAAAGTGGAGGAGGAGAAGAAGGAAGATTGACGCGTGACCCGTGACGCGTGAGAAGAGACGACCCGTGCCGCGTCCCGCGTGCCAAGAGGCAGAGGCCGTGGGGCGGGCATTTGTCCCTTTGGTCCCTGAGGTCCCTTTGGTCCCTTCCGACAAGGAATGGCAAATGCGCAAGCCTCATTTCGGATTTCGGATTTCGGATTTCGGATTTCAATCCGCAATCCGCAATCGCCAATCCGCAATCGCCGTGCTGCTCCTAGCTTCCGCCCTGGCGCTGGCGGGCCAACCGAAGGCTAAGGAGAAGGGTCCGGCGGAGCCGCCGCCGAAGGCGAAGGCCACAGCCGAACCCGCGCCCAAGGCGGCGCCCGCGCCCGACAGCCCCTTCGACCAGCTCCTGCTGAAGGTGCAGACCGACCCGGCCGGCGTGACGGAGGAGCAGGTGAAGGAGCTGCTGACGACCGGGCGGCGGCTGGGCCGCTGCTACGCGGCCTCCATCGCGGTGAAGGCGTACCTCGCCCAGAACTTCCGCCCGTCGCCGCCCATCCTCCGCATGGCCGCCGAGGGCGCGTTCCTGGCCGGCGACCTCCGCTCCGCCGCCGCGCGCTACAAGCAGTTCCTCGCCGCCAACCCGCCCGCCCCCGACGCCTCCGACGGGGCTGCGGCGCTCTATGCCATCCTGGCCGACTTCCTCGACGCGCCCGGCGAGCTCTACGAGACCATGACCACCCTGGGCGAGAAGTGCAGGGCGAAGGTGGCCGCACGGAAGTTCGACTCCTGGTATCTCGACACGGCGCGGCGCAAGCGCGACTTCGCGGGCGGCGCCCGCTGGCTCACAATCGTCCTCAGCCAGCCCGCCCTGCCGCTCGAGCAGGAACGCCTCTACTTCCAGGAACACCTCGACTGGCTGATGGCCGAGGCCGTGCGGGGCCAGCAGGAGCACTTCGCCGCGCTGCCACACTGCCGCAAGCTGCTCGGCATGGTGCGCGGGGACAAGCGCCGCCAGCTCCGCTTCGCGCTCCACGTGGCGAACCTGGAGTTCAAGGCCGGCGCCGCCGGCAAGGACAAGCCGACCCTCGACAAGGCATTCGAGGCCGTGGCCATCGCAGCCGGGGCCTACCTCGACGCCTTCCCCAGCGCCGCCACGCTCAAGGACATCGTCCACGCCTTCACCGACGGCGGCGTGGGCGAGGGCATTGACGAAGCGGCCTGGCGCCAGCAGGAGCAGCAGAAGAGCGAGTTCTTCGTCCAGGCATTCCAGAAGCTCTCGGACGCCGACCGCCAGGCGGTGCTCGAGTGGCGCCTGCCGCGCGGCGGCTACGTCGCCCGCCTCCTCGCCAGCCGCGAGCAGTGGGCGGACCTCGGCGCGAAGCACCCCGACCTCTTCCGCAAGAGCCAGGCCACGCGCCACCTGCGCTTCGTCACCAGGCCCGAGACGCGCGACCTCTACAGGAAGCAGGCCGCCTTCCTCCAGGGCGTTCCCTCGCGCGACGCCGCGGCAATCAACTCCATGGCCGCAAGCGACGACCCGCTCAAGTGCGTCGAGCACCTCATCCGCAACGAGTCGTGGCACCTGGGGTTCGGCGAGGCATACGAGCTCCTCGACGGCGAGATGCTGCCCGCCTTGCGCGCCCTCGCCGAGAAGGAGGGGAGGAAGCTGCCCGACAACTTCCACCATCAGGTGGTGGCCCACTTCGGGGCCGAGCTGGCCAGCACCCCCGGCGCGCTCGACCCCCGCTCGATGGGGGCCTACCTGGAAGCCGCCTGGGAGCTGGGCTCAGGCGCGGACCGCAACGATAAGTCCAAGATGATCGCCGTCGCAGGCTCCTTCCAGTGGGTGCCCTACGACAAGCGCGAGCGCAGGGACATGGTGAACAAGGTCCACCCGCGCTTCCGTGACTGGGCGGAGTGGCTGCGCCGCGAGTCGCGCGCCAAGGGCTCAACCGTCAAGCCCGAGCTCATCAAGCAGATCGTCCCCGTCGAGGAGGCGATGCGCAAGGCGGCCGACTCGGAGGGCGAGCCGAAGAAGGCCCCGAACCCGCTGTGCCAGGCCCTCGCCGCCGCCCTGCTCGCCGAGCACAACCGCAACCAGGACGAGTTCCTCGCCCAGGCCCGCGCCCTCTACCCGCTCCTGCGGGACTACGAGGCGAAGAAGACCCCGTTCGGGCGCGCCGCCCTCCTCGCCGTGCTCGCCAACCGTCAGGACGGCATCGAGAAAGCGGAGGTCCAGGCCGAAGTTCTTGCTGATCAGCTCGCGCGCTACGACCCCGCCGCGCCCAACCCGCGCATCGAGGAGCTCTGCGAGACCGCGGCCAGGGTGCAGGGCGACAAGGGCTTCGGGCGCGCACCCAGGCAGTTCCGCGAGCGCACACTCGTCCTCAACGGCGCCCTCGGGCGCGCACTCGCCGCGCTCCTGGACAAGGGGCGCTTCTCCCCCTTCCTCTTCGACGCCTTCCGCGGCACGCGGCAGGGCGACGGCTGGACCGCGCCCCAGCAGGGCGAGTCGGTCATGGCCGCCATCGTCGAGAAGCGGGCGTTCGCTATCCTCCCGCAGGGTCCAAACCTGCGGGACGTTCCGACCCGCAGCGCCACCTGCACCTACCAGTGGCTCATCCGCAACGAGTTCCCGCGCCTCAACGACAAGTTCCCCGTCGAGCGCTACTTCGACGACATGTTCGTCGAGGAGGCCAACAGGACGAAGTACCTGGACTGGCGCTACTGGGACTTTGGCCTCGACGAGAAGAAGAAGGTCGTGAACGCCGCCGCCAAGCTCCTCCAGGGCTTCGACACCCTTCCCTCGTTCTCGTCGTCATCGTCGAGTCCTATCGGCTCCGACGCCGATGGCCCGGTCTACTCGCGCGGCGATTTCTGGAACTGGCAGGCCCGCGCCCAGGGCGCCGAGCCGGCGGCACGCGACGCCATGCTCGCCAGGCTCGAGGCCGCCTATGGCAAGACCCGCTTCGACACCTACGCGATGGGCCGCGCCTGGTTCGTGGCACAGCCGCCCGCGGCTGTGGAGACGCCGCAGGGCCGCAAGGACTTCTTCGCCCGCCTCGCCACCTACGCCGACCGCGTGCGCAACACGCCCGAGCGGATCGGCCCGCCCCTCCTCACCCAGCTCGACAAGCTCGGTGACCCTAAGAAACTCGCCAAAGATGAGCTCGACGTCCTTCTCGGTCTCTTCCCCTCCTGCGTGCCGGCCTCGTGGCCCGACCGCTGGGGCTTCGACCTCCTGGCCTCCACGCTCATCCAGGGCTGCCTGGCCCAGGAGCGCGGCGCCGACCTCTACGCCGTCGTGCCCCACGCCTGGAAGATCGCCAAGGACACCCGCAGCGTGCAGTTCCAGCACGACCTCGCGCGCCTGGCCGGACAACTTGTGGACGCCGCGCAGGGGGCCTCGGCCGTGCCGCAGGACCTCGGCCTCGTCTTCGCCTCGGTGGGCCTCGACCTCGTGGGCGCCGACCTGCCCTTGGAGGCACGCTCCGCCCTCAACGCCACACGCACCAAGACCCTCTCCACGGTCGGAAGCGTCATCCCCGTCCCGCGCGACGACCGCCGCTACCCGCTCTTCTCCGCTCAGGTGGCCTACCTGTCCGGCCGCCTCCAGAACGCCTGGGAACTCTACCTCCCGCGGCGGGCGGTAGTCCTCGCCAGCTACAAGGAGCTCGACCCGGCGTTCACCACGTGGCTGATAGACAAGAACACGGAGGTGGGCGACTACGACGCGGCGGAGGCCCTGGCACGCCAGATGATCCAGTGGTTCGACTCCGTGGCCGACGGCTTCGCGCCTGAGACGCGCGCCCGCCTGCTCCTCGCCTACGCGAGCATCTCGCTCGGGCGCCAGGAATATCCAAAGGCCAGGGCGCTCTTCGAGCGCATCGCCACGGGCAAGGAGTTCGACGGCACGGGCGGCCAGGTGGACGCGGAGATCAAGGTGGCCGAGGTGGACAGGTTGACCCGCCGCTTCGATGAGGCCATCAAGCGCCTCGAGAAGCTCACCCACCACAAGGACAAGGCGGTCCAGGCCGAGAGCTTCTACCACCTCGCGCTCGTGAAGTTCGACCAGGAGGAGTACCGCGAGGTCCTCGAACAGGTTGACCAGGTGCTCTCCCGCGTGCCCGACCACGCGCTCGGCCGCATCCTCGAAGGCCGCACGAAGGTCCGCCTCCGCAAGCTCGAAGAGCCCACCGAGCTACAGGTCGGCACCGCCACCGCTCGCCGCTTCATCGTGCCCGGCAAGCCCCTCAAGGTGAACCTCGAGGACCGCAACCTGGCAGTCGTCGGCACCTCCGCGCACATCGAGATTCGCGCCTGGTCGGACTCCGGGGATGAGGAGCACTTCACCCTGACCCCGTTCGGGGACTCCAAGACCCGGTTCGTCGGGCAGATTCCGACCGAGCTGGCGCCCACAGCGAAGGGCGACGGCAAGCTCCAGCTCCTCGGCAAGGACACTACCCACTACGACTACTCGGAGAAGTTCAAGAGGGAGCACAAGCTGGTCATGGCCGAGCCGCAGACCCTCAGCGTGGCCACGGACTCCGACCTCTACGTCTCCTCCGGCAGAATCCTCTCGAAGGAGGAGATCGAGGCCAAGGCGCTCGAGGACATGATCCGCAGCAAGCTCAAGGAGGTGGAGACCGAGAAGCCCGTGAAGGAGGACGTCGCGCTCAGCACCGTCCGCGCCGCCAACCAGCTCAAGCCGGGCAGCAAGTTCAACATCCGCGTGATCGACCCCGACCGCAGCGAGACCGCGGGCAGGGACAAGCTCGCCGTCCGCGTGGCCACCTCCAGCGGCGACGCCATCTCCGCCTTCCCGCTCGAAGAGACAGGCTCCCACACCGGCGTCTTCGAGGGCGTCGTCCAGACCAGCGCCGGGCAGCCCATCGCCTTCGCCTCCGACTCCGAGGACGGCAAGGACCCCAACTTCGCCATCTCGAAGGGCGACTACCCGGCCTGGGTCGGCCTCAACGACCTCTCCACGCCCAAGCTCTTCAGCATTGACCTCAACGACAACGTGGCCCTCGGCAAGATGGCCATCCAGGCGAGCGTGCCCGGCCGCAAGCTCAAGAGGTTCTTCCTCCAGACCTCGCTCAACGGCAGGGACTTCACGACGCTTGCCCAGTGGCCCGGCGAGCTCAAGCCCTGGGAGGGCGCCCTGACCCTCGAACTGGTCAAGCACGGGCCGGTGACCGGCGGCCCGGCCACATTCGCCGACTTCCGCCAATACCTCGAAATCGGCTACCTCAAGAACAACACCCCCAAGACCGTCGTCCCGGCCAAGGCGTTCGCCGCCAAGTGGGACGCCTCGCTTGAGGGGCAGGCCCACTCGATGGGCCTGGCCGAGGACGGGCCGGGCAGCTTCTACATCGCCCACCTCTACGGCGCCTTCTACCAGCCCCTCCGCAAGGTGCGCACCCTGGAGATCGTCCCCGTGGAAGAAGCGGCGAAGGAGAAAGAGCCGAAGGAGAAGGCGCCTAAGGAGAAAGCGCCCGAGAAGAAGCCCGCTGGCGGTGGCACAGGCGTCCCGCCTGTGATCCGCTACGTCCTCACCGTGGACGGCCAGCCGGGCGACTCGCCCACCAGGGTGCGCCGCTCGCTGGGCAAGGGGGCGCACCGTGTGGACCTCTACGTCTTCGCCAGCCGCAAGGCCGAGCCGGCCTTCGAGCTCCAGGCCGACGCCGACGAGCCGCCCTTCATGCGGCCAGTCCCCGCCGAGATGTTCGACGCCGCCAAGAACCCCCAGGTCCGCGAGGGGGTCGCCCTCAAGCCCGCCAAGATCGCCGCGGGGCAGGACAACGCGGCCTTCGACATCACCTTCCCGCCCGAGGCCCGCGCACGCGTCGTCCGCCTCATCCTTGCCGACTTCGAGACCGACGCCCCGGCCATCAACCGCATCACGCTCGCCGACGCCGCCGGCGCCACGCTCCTCCCCACCAAGGAGGACTTCGCCGCCCTGCGCAAGAACCAGGTCCTCGAAGTTGTCCCTGGCGACAAGATCACAGTGACCTACGAGGACCCGCGGGTTATCACGGAGGGCCGCGAGGTCCACGAGGCCAGCCTCGCCGCCACGTTCCACAATGCCGCGCTGAGCGCCTGCTTCGTCGAGTTCAGCGGCGAAGGGGCGAATCGCCGCCCGCGCTACATCCCCATGCGGCGCTTCAAGCCGGGCGACAAGATAAACGTCTACATCAACGACCCCGACTGCGACACGACGGCGAAGCCTGACACCGTGAAGTTCACGGCGCGGACGCAGGAGGGCAAGCCGGTCGAGTGCGCCGCACTCGAGACCGCCGAGCACTCGGGCGTCTTCGTCGGCGGCATCTTCCCGGTCGCCGCCGACCCCAAGCGCGAGAGCGAGCTCAAGGTCGCCCAGGGCGACGACGTCCTCGTGGCCTACCAGGACAAGGAGAACACCGACCCCGGCATCCCGTGGGACCGCGTGGCGACGGTGGAGCAAACGGTCTGGGCGCCCCCGCGCCTGGCCGTCTACGAGGTCACGTCCCGGCCTCTCACCGAGGAAGAACGCCCCGCCACTGGTCTGCCTGCCCAGGGCACAGGCAAGATGCCTGTGCCACCGCGCCCCGTGAGTGGCGCAGGCGTTGGTGGCACAGGTATTGGTGGCACAGGCGTCCCGCGTGTGGCCCCGCCCACCGCGGCCGAAGAAGAAGTGCCCGTCACCCGCGCACTCACCGCCTCCTGGCCCGAGAAGCCCGACCCCGCGAAGCCCGCCACCGTCTTCATCGGCGGACCGATCATCGTCGAGCTCATGTTCCCCTACATCGCGCAGTCGCCCGAGAGCGCCGCCGCGCTATACGTCCAGACCTCCTCGGGCCGCAAGGCCCTCGGCAAGCCGGCGGAGGGCGCCTTCGACCTCAAGGTGCCAGGCACCTTGAAGCTCGAGGCCAGGCCGGGCAACGCCGCCGCCGGCGGCCCAGCCCCGCCTGGCTACAAGAGCGTGACCGTGAAGGCCAGCCCGTTCGCAGGCGACGCCCTTGAGGACGGCCGCTTCACCTTCTCCATCCCCGCCGAGCTGGGCAAGCTGCCCGAAAGGCCCCTCGTGGACCTCGACCCCGAGGGCAAGGAGCGGCCAGTCCTGGCCATCAAGGGCAACGACGAGCTCTTCATCGGCTTCGAGGCCAAGGACCCCGCCGGCAAGAGCCACTGGGCCACCGCACGCGCCGTCCTCCAGGCCGACGCCTTCTTCGACGTCACCGACCCGCGCTTCCGCGAGACGGTCGAGACCGCCTACGTGGGCGAGAGCCTCCACTTCCGCGTGATTGACCCCATCCGCGACACATCGGACGAGAAGGACGCCGTGCCCGTCACCCTCAGGGTCGCCTCCGGCGCCACCCAGGAGCTCAACCTCAGCGAGACCTTCACCCACTCCGGCACCTTCAAGGGCTCGGTCAAGCTTGCCTTCAAGGGCGATAAGGGCGAGGGCGCCGCCGCCGTACAGGTCGCCTACGGCGACGCCGTCACCGCCGTCTACACCCGCGCCGCGCCCGCGGGGCGGGCACCCGAGGAGAAGCTCGAGCACACCGTGGCCATCCACAAGGGCAGCGACGGCCAGGTGGTCCCCTTCACCAAGCGCTTCTCCGACCCCCAGATCGCCGTCCAGACCCAGTTCTCCATCGCCGAGGCCTACTTCGAGCTGGCCAAGCGCCACCGCGAGCTGGGCCAGGAGGACCTCGCCCGCTCCGAGATCGCCCAGGGCAAGAAGCTCCTCGAGGAGGCCGTGCGCGACTTCCCCGACACCGAGGCCCGCGCCCAGGCCGACTACCTCCTGGCCGACCTGGCACTCGAGTCCGCAAACGAGGCGAAGGACGCCGACGTGAAGAAGAAGAGCTACCTCGAGGCCGCGGGGCGCTTCACCGACATCGTGGCCGCCTACCCCGACAGCCCCTACGCGCCCAAGGCCCAGTACAAGAAGGCCCTCGTCTACGAGAAGATGGGCCTCATTGACCAGGCCTGCGAGGAGTACGTCAAGCTATCCTACCGCTACCCCGACAACGAGCTCGTGGCCGAGACCATCGCCCGCCTGGGCCAGTACTTCCTCTCGAAGGGCAAGGAGATCAAGGCCAAGGCCACCCCAGAGGTGCCCCCCGTCGAGCGCGAGAAGATCGAGATGCAGGCCCGCGAGATGCACAAGACCGCCGCCCAGGTGTTCGGCCGCCTCGCCGTCCGCTTCCCCAACCATCGCCTCGCGGGGCGCACGCTCCTCCTCAGCGCCCAGTGCTACATGCAGGCCGAGGACCACACCAAGGCCATCGAAGTCCTCAAGGGCGTGACCGGAAACGCCAAGCTCGAGCCCGACCTCATCGCCGAGGCCATGTACTGGTGCGGCGACACCCATCTCAAGCGCGGTGACCCCGTGAACGCCTATCGCCAGTTCAAGCGCCTCACGTGGGACTACCCGGCCAGCAAGTGGGCCAAGTTCGCCCGCGGCCGCCTCACCGAGGAAGCCCTCATGCGCATCAGCGACACTGAGGATGGAAAGTGACGATTTCTGATTTACGATTTTTGATTTTCGATTTTCGATCTCCTCTCGGTCGCGCTGCGGGCCTGAGCCCCAGGCTTTCGACTTCAATCAAAAATCGAAAATCGAAAATGCCTCATGGCAGATGACCGCCTCCATGCTTACCACCGAGCTCCCCTCTGCGCTCACCACCCGGCTCGAAAGCCCGGGCGGGGCGTTCGCCGCCATGTCCAGGGCCGAGCGGCAGTTGGCCGAGGACTTCCTCGGAGCCGAGGAGGTGTTCCTCGCCGTGAGGACAGATAGCCGCGTGGACGTAGGGAGCTGGCTCGGCCCAGGCCGGCTGTGGGCCTTCGCGCTGCGCCGCGAGCTGGCCCTCGTGGCCCACGGGCCGCGGCCCCACACTGAGCGTATCCCCTTCTCCCGCCTTCAGGAGAGCACCTACAACCCCGTCACCGGCGAGCTGGTCCTGGCCCCGGCGCAGCACCACCACGCCCGCGGCCTCCGAATGCCCCCGGTCGAGGGCTATCAACTGCTGGCCCAGATACTGGCAGACCGCACCACCGAATGAGGGGATGAATGGATGAATGGATGCTTGGATGAATGCAAGACCAGTGCCTCGATTCTGACATCCATCCACCCATCCATTCATCCATTCATCCTCCCCTGACAAACAGGAGAACGCTCCCTATGTTGCAGTTGCTCATTGACGGCGGCACGATGATGGTGCCGCTGCTGCTGTGCAGCATCTTCACGATCGCGGTGCTGATTGACCGCGGCCTGGCCTTCTACCGGCACAACAAGACCGACACCCGCGCGCTGCGCGCCAAGGTGCTGGACATGATCGAGGAGGAGCGGGTGGACGAGGCGGCGGCGCTCTGCGCCACCACGCCCAGCCCAGTCGCAGCCGTCCTCCTCGCGGGCCTACAGTCCTACGCCAAGCACCACCCGCTCGCCTCCCGCGTCGAATCGCTCCTCGCCATCATGGAGAAGGCGATGGGCGACTACACCCAGCACGCAATGAACGCCGTCGAGAAGCGCTTCACCGTCCTCACCACCGTCGGCAGCGCCGCCCCGCTCTTCGGCATGACGGGCACCGTGACGGGCATGATCACGTCGTTCGGCGCGCTCTCCGCCGCGGGCGTCGAGGCCAGCGGCGTGGCCTCCGGCATCGCCGAGGCACTCATCACCACCGCGGCGGGACTCCTCATCGCCCTCGCCGCCGTCATCCCCTACAACATCTTCACCGCAATGTCCAACCGCATCGAGCTCGAGATTGACGAAGCCTCCTCCGAGCTCCTCGACCTGATTGCCACGAGAGCCGGAGTGAGGCAGTGACCGAGGAGAGGATGAATGGATGGGTGGATGAATGGATGGGTGAAAGAACAGGCCAAGCAGCCCGCTTGCTCTTGCATTCATCCATACATCCATTCATCCACCCATCCCGTGCCCCGTTTACCAGACTCTAGCAAGGCACTGTTCCATGGCTCGCCGCCAGAAGGCACATATGGGGGTTGACGACATCCCGGTGTCGTCGTTCTCCGACATCGCCTTCCTCCTTATCATCTTCTTCATCCTCACCACCACGCTCGTGGCCACGCGGGGCCTCCTCACCGAGTTCCCCTCCGGCGAGCGCTCCGAGAAGCAGGAGAAGAAGACCACCACCGTCTGCCTGCGCGACGGCAGGCTCACCCTCAACGACGCGGAGGTGGACCTCCCGCGTCTCCGCCGCGAGCTCGCCGCACTCAAGCTCGCCGACCGCACGGGACAGGACAAGGTGGTCATCCTCGAATCCGCCGGCCGGGTGGAGTACCAGGACTACTTCGAGGTGATGGCCAGCATCACCCAGGCGGGCGGCACCATCTGCATCGTGCGGGAGACGGGAGGCGGCCAATGAAGCGCCCGCGCAAGCGCCGCCGCCGCGCCAGAATCGTCATCCCCGTGGCGAGCATGGCCGACATCGCCTTCCAGCTCATCATCTTCTTCATGATTTGCAGCAACTTCGCGCGCGAGGCCGGCATCCCGGTGAAGCCCCCCACCGCGCCCAACCTGGACCGCCTCCGCGAGAGCAACACAGCCGTCTCGATCGACTCGCGCGGCCAGATATACGTCCAGGGCCGCCGCGTGCCCGACGCGCTCTCGGTCGAGGCCGAGCTGCCCGGCCTGCTGCGCAACGCCCGCACCACGGAGGCCAGAGTGGTCCTCTTCCGCTGCGACCGCGCCGTCGGCCGCGAGGTCTTCGAGCCGGTCCTCGACGCCATCGCGCGCGGCGGCGGCATCGTCGCCGCCATCGGCGAACGCGACGACAGGAAGAAGTGAGAATGAGACATGAACGCACCGCGCCAACTCCCCGCGTTGACGCCGGCCCAGCCCCCGCAAGGGGCGACATTGCTGTTGCCGCCGTCGGCCGCAGGGCCCGCCGGCCCAGCCCCCGCAGGGGGCGATAGCTCGATAGCCACGGGCGTAAGCCCGTGGGACACGGCGTTGGCGCCACCCCAGCCCCCGCAGGGGGCGGCAGAAGCCCCAGGAACCCAGGAGACCCGCCATGCCAAGTGACCCGCAGGACATCCTCAAGCACTCGCCCGACAAGTTGCTCACCGGCTTCTCGAAGACCAGAGTGGCCTGGTACTTCCTCGTCGCCGTGGCCATCCACATCGTGGCCACGGCCGCCACCTCCATCGGCTACATCCGCGACCGCTGGATTGACCCCGAGGGCGCCGCGGCCCGCCGGGCCGCCCAACTCGAGGCTGCGAAGACCCAGGAGCAGGCCCCCAAGCCCAGGGTCTCCGTCCCAACGCCCGAGCCGCCGCGCCCCGAGCCCAAGGAGGCCAAGGCCCCCGACGACCCCCGCAAGAAGGCGCCCGTGGTCAAGGAGATCACCGAGCTCCCCAAGAAGGGCGAAATCCCCAAGCAGCCCGACGACCTCGGCATCTCGATTGATGAGACAAACAAGTAGACGTGCCGCGTGCCCCGTCCCGCGTGCCCAGAGAAGACCCCAACCGCCGCTTCCCTCTGGGCACGCGGGACGTGGCACGCGGCACGCATCAACGAAGAACATGCGGCGAACCTCGTATCATCTGCTGCCCGCGATTCTCTCCCTCCCCTTCGGCATCGCCGCGGGCGTGCTGGCGCACTACGCCGTCATCCTCCCGTGGCTCTGCCGCGCGAGGATGGCTGAACAGCGGGCCTTTGAGCAGGCATTCAGGGCGGCGGCAATCCCCGGCCTCGTCTCGTTTTTCGCGGTCGTCTGCGGCGTGGGGGCGGCCTGCCTGCTCGCGGCCAGCCTGCTGGGCCTCGTGCGGCGGCCCTGGGCGCTCGCCCTCCTGCGCAAGGCCTGCATCGCCGTCTACGCCCTCGCCGTCCTCTACGCCTACGTGGTCTGGCGGGTCACTGATGCGGCCTGCGTGGCCCGCACGAGTCCCGAGGGCTACGCCCCGAGCGCGATGGCGGTGATGGGCTGGCGCTGGCAATACCTCTGGCCCGCCCTTTGTGCGCTGGTGGCCTTCGCCGCGCTCCACGTCACCGCCCTCCGCCGAGTCGCCGTCGCCGCCTACACCGGCGCCGCGCCCCCCGAGCCGCTCCTGGGCGACCGCATAGTTGAGAACATCCGCACCCACGGCTACGACCCGCCCTATCGCAAGAGCCTCATCACGAGCGTGGCCACCCACCTCGCCGTCATCGTCGTCCCGCTCCTCCTCGAGGCCTACGGCTGCGTGCGCGACTACCTCATCCCCTTCGGCAGCGGCAGGCCCTCCGTCGCCGTCGTCACAGCCGTCCAGCGCCGCCCAAAGAAGAAGAAACGCTTCGTCCTCAACCCCAACTCCGCCATCTACTTCCACGTGCCCGACCTCGATGACTCGGACAACCTGCGCCAAGTGCGGGAGTTGACGGAGCTCCAGTACGTCACCGACCCCGGCGCCGTCCACGGCAAGATGGGCGCGGGCGGCGGAAAGACCCGCGGCTGGCCCGACGGCACAGGCCGCGAGCCTATCCGCTTCATCCGACTCGAATACGACGGCGAGGGCTGGGACGACGGCATGGACCCGCGCACCCGCGCCGACATCAACTTCCTCCAGGAGTTCCGCCGCGTCACCGGCTTCAGGGTCGCGCTCCGCTCCGAGAGCCACCCCATCCGCCTCCTCCGCAAGTACACCAAGGGCTACGCCCCGCCCTTCGTCTACATGACCGGCTCGGGCCGCCTCTACGTCCCTCCCGCAGACCAGGCGACGCTCCGCGAGTACCTCCTCGACGGCGGCATGCTGTTCGCCGACGCCGGCAGCCCGCAATGGAACGGGGACTTCCGCAGCTTCGCCAAGGCCCTCTTCCCCGACAAGCGCCTCGTGCCCATCTCCGACGACGACCCCATCTTCCAGATGCCCTACGTCTTCCCCAACGGCGCCCCGCCCCTCTGGCACCACGGCGGCATGGACGCCCTCGGCGTCAAGCACAAGGGGCGGTGGGTCATCTTCTACCATCCCGGCGACATCAACGACGCCTGGAAGACCGGCCACTCCGGCCTCGCCCCCGACCTCGCCAAGGGCGCCTTCCAGATGGGAATCAACATCACCTACTACGCCTTCACCCACTACCTCGAAGCCACGAGGAAGTACAGAAAGTGAGAGGGAGAGGGAGAGGGAAAGGGAAAGGGAAAGGGAGAGTGAGAGTGAGAGTGAGAGTGAGAGTGAAAAGTGAAGAGTGAAGCCCTCTCGTTCCCACGCTCTGCGTGGGAACGCAGGCGGCGGGACGCTCCGCGTCCCGTGTGCGCGACGCGGAGCGTGGGAGCGAGACAAGCAAGGGGCGAGCGGGAGTGATGGGAAGCGATGGATAAGCTGTGCAGCTATTTCGGGGCGGTGGGGATTGGCTCCATTGTGGGGTGGGGAATGGCGCTGTTTCTGCTCGCCGCCTGCGCCACGAGCCGAAGAAGAACCACGGCTTACGTGGTGGCGCTGGTGCTCTCGATCCTCGGCTTCATCCTGGCCAAGATCAACTCCCACAACATCAGCCAGATCGAAGTAGATCGCTCCCCTGTGGGCGGGGCGTCCCTGCCCCGCGACGACGTCCCCAAACCCGGCGACCCGAAGGGGGTCCCCAGCCCCTCCTACCGCGACGCCGGCAAGCAGAAGCGCGATGAGAGCGCCAAGCTCAAGCGCCCCGAGCTCAGCGCCATCGCCGAGGACGCCGAGGTCTCCGTCGCGCGCCGCCTGCCCGAGGCCGACCTCCTGCGCGCCGACGCCTACGACCGCCTCAACCTCTTCTTCGCGCGCATCGTCCCCTGGCTCGCCCTCGCCCTCGTCTGCTTCGACTACCTCAGCCGCTTCAACCGCACCCTCGGCTACCTCCCGCCCATCCCCATCGCGGGCCGGGCAGTTGACGCCCTCTCCCGCAAGACCCGCGCCGCCCACCTCCAGACCTCCGACCCGGCCGTCGTGCGCCGCTACCTGGCCGGCGTGGTGCGGAAGGGCGAGACCTTCATCTACCTCGGCCCAGAGGACCCCATCCCCGCCGGCGAGCTCCACCGCTGGGCGTTCGGCCCCTGGCGCTGGCGTCCCCTCAAGAAGCTCCTCTTCACCGGCGAAGGCTTCCCCACCAGCGACTTCGTCTTCGACTCCGCCTGGTTCGGCCGCTACTGTTTCGTCGCCACCCGCCCCGACGCCGCGGGCGGCCTCCTCGCCGACCTCGCCGACTACCTCAGGGCCAGGACCGTGCCCCGTGCCGCCGCGCGCCGCACCGTCAACGTCGTCTGGGCCTCCCCCGAGCCTCTCCTCGCCCGAAGGCTCCGCGACCTCGCCGCCCTCGCCCGCGAGACCAACTTCAAGCTCCTCGTCATCTCCCCCGATCCCCCGCCCGACACCCTTGCGCCCCTCTTCGACGAGCGGCTGCGCCAGCCGTCTTCATCGTGCCTGTCACGTTGACGACCGGTCGGCTTGTCGCCGCCCTACCACAAGGCGTCCACCCGCAAGGCCTGGCTTTGTGCCTCTATGGGCTGGGCGGCGTTGGCCGGTTGGCGGGGCAAGGTCTGTCGCGCAACAGAAGCACTGGCCTGAGACCGCTCGAGCCCCTTCTGCCAGGGGCTTCGCTGGGCACGATGGGTGCGTGTGTGCCGCGATGGCGCCCATCCGGCGAGGGGGCGGCCTTGCGGGGTTGTCTTGGCCGCTCCGCTTCCTGCTGACGCCCTCGATGGTGGCTTTGCAGCGGCATCAAGCGCCGGCCGAAGCGGACGCCCTTGCGGACCGCCCAGGGGGGGTTGGGGGGCCTGCCACAGGCCCTCCAACAGGATCGGCGCAGATGGGAGAGGCCCACATACGCCGACGACGAGCAACCACTCGCCCGCTTCGGGCGATGGGGGACCAACGTGACAGGCACGTTGACCTTTTCAGCTGCGGTTCACCGCCTGGCTCCCTTCGCTGACGCTGCTCTCGATGGCATTCTACCGCCGCTACGCCGCGAAGTCAACTGCCCCGGCCACGCCTCCCCACGGCCCCCGCCGGTTTACCTTCTCAGTGTGGCCTCTGTGCTACAAACATGCAGAATCTTGTTTTCCGGAAAGATTTTTCCTCCGCGTTTGGTTGCGGCTTGCCGCGATGGGCCCTCTGTGGTGAGACATCTTCCTGAACCGCCAAGACGCCAAGCCCGCCATCAGTGAAGAAGAAACCCCACCACGGATTGCACGGATGAGCACGGATAGGAACCCCGCTCCTAGCTACAGGCCTCTTCCTCTATACCCGACTTGACTCGTCCCCGTTGTCTTGGAAACCAGACGCCCGCTAGCCATACTGCATCACCTCCCCCGCCGCTGCGACGTGATTCAGTATGGCGCTTTGGCGATCCGGGCGGCTCCACGGCCTCGCTCGCCATACTGTATCACTTCTCTCCCCCCGGGGGTGATACAGTATGGGCGCTCTGGCCATCCGGGGGCTCTTCTCCTGCCTTCCTGCATTCCTCATAGACCCCTCTTCTCTGTGCCCTCTGTGCCTCTGTGGCAGAGCTCTTCTGACCGCGAATCACGCGAATCCCCCCGAATCCTGAACGCGAAACGCGAAACCCGAAACGCGAAACCCGAAACGCGAAACCGACTTCTCACGCAGAGGCACATGAGGCCGCAGAGAAGAGGCAACTCCCACCTCGGATTACGCGGATGGGCGCGGATAACAACCCCAATCTCAGGCCCTGCCATCTTCTTCCGTACACGAGAACCGAACACCGATCACCGAACACCTCTCTTCCGTCCGCCGCCGAGCCGCCAAGCCCGCCAGGGATCGCGACGTAGACACGGGGAGCAGGAGAGCTGCTCAAGGGTCCCGAGCGCGAGTGGCGCGTTGGTCACACAGGCGTCTGCGGTCGCGGTGTCGCCCCATGTCGGGCCACTCGGCCTCTCACCTCGCTGCACGGTGTTCACCGTGGGCTTTCTCCGCCGCATGGCTCGCTACTCGTCTCTCCTTGTAGGATCTTACCGCCCTGATGTCCTCATGCAACCTTACCGCATCTCTCGCCACGGTTTCCCGTTCTCTTTCCTTCAGCACGACGTTTCTCACTGTTCCCAGGTAGAGACCGAAGAGCAGGTACAGCAAGGCGCATAGAGTGAACGACAGAGCAATCCCCTGGGCGTACGTGCCGCGCTCTACGGAGGCGTAAGCGAAGAGATAGACGAGGCCATACGTAAGCGCAAGGATGACACCGATGCCTAAGCACGAGAAGACACCCCTCACGGGGAAGTCAGAGGTTGGACGAGCAGCTATCGGTTGCTGCTGCCGGAAGCGACAGACATCATCGGCAAACGCCGCGGCGGTTGGGTAGCGGCGGGAAGGCTCCTTGGAGAGCGCCTTGAGGCAGATGGTCTCCATGTCCCGGGGGATGGAGCGGTCGAGGCGGCGTGGAGGTACTGGTTCTTGCTCGACGATCATCCACAGTAGTTCGGGCAGGTTGCCCGCCCGGAAGGGGGCATGCCCGATGAGCACTTCGTACAGAATAGCGCCGAGGGAGTAAACGTCGCTGCGGGCATCGGCCTGCTTCGAGCGGCCACGGGCCTGCTCGGGGGACATGTAACTGGGGGTCCCCATGATGGCGCCGGTCATGGAGAGGCTGAAGTCGGTCTCGAGGTCCTTGGCGAGGCCGAAGTCGGTGACGAGCGGCTCGCCGCGGGTGTCCACGAGGATGTTGCCGGGCTTGAGGTCGCGGTGGACGATTCGCTCGGTGTGGGCGTAGTGGACGGCGCGGGCGACTTTCTCCAGGAGCTCGAGCCGCTGGGCGAGGGGGAGCTTGCCCTCGCGCAGCACGCCGCTCAGCGACGAGCCGTCCACAAGGTCCATCGTGAAGAAGTGCTGGCCCTGGTGGACGCCGACGTGGTGGACGGAGACGATGTTGGGGTGTCGGAGCCGTGCGGCGGCCTGGGCTTCGACGAGGAAGCGCTGGATGGCCTCGTGGGTGATGATGCCTGAGGGCTTGATGAGCTTGAGGGCGACGTGGCGGCTGAGGCTCTTCTGCCAGGCCTTGTAGACCTCGCCCATCCCGCCCTGGGCGATACGCTCGACGAGCTCGAAGTCGTCGCCGAACGGGCGCGGGAGGGCGAAGGGATCAGCCCCCGCCGCCGCGTCGGGCAGCTCGTCGGGCTTCTGGCTCAGCGTGGGGGTCGAGCTGCCCGTGTGGTCGGGGGGGAGCGGCCTCGTCTCGTCGCTGGCGTGCCCCACGGACGTCTCCCCGTGAGCTCTCCCCAACGGAGACAGAGTATAGCCTCTAGCCAAGCAGACTTCAAGGGTGGAGGAGCTCTGACAGCCCCGCGGAGCCAGAAGGGGCAAGGCTCGTTGGGCGTCATTCTCACATTCTGTAGAATGTGGGAATGACGTTGAACGAGAGCCGCGGACGCGATACACTGCGGAGCGCGGGAAGGGAGGTTTCGAGGACGAAGGACGAGGACGAGGGACGAGGACGAGAAGATGATTGATGTTCACACGCACATCGGGCGGCTCAGGCGGGGGCAGGCGTGGCTCACGGCAGGCAGACTGGTCCACTGGATGAACCGCCAGGGGATCGAGAAGGCGGTCGTCCTCTCGGTGGAGAACCCCGAGGAACTGGACTACTGTGTGCCGACGACCTACGTGCTGAAGTCGTGCCGCCGGTTCCCCGACCGCCTGATTCCGTTCTGCAACGTGGACCCGCGCATCGAGAACTCAAGCCCGAAGACGGACTTCTACTCGCTCATCAAGGACTACGCGGAGCAAGGGGCGCGGGGCTTCGGCGAATCGCTCTCGGGCCTGCCGGTGGACGATCCGCGCCTGATGGCGATCTACCAGGCCGCGGGACGCCTCGGGCTGCCGGTGACGCTGCACATTGACCACCTCCGCGGCACCGACTCGCTCGGCCTGCCAGGGCTGAGGCGCGTCCTCGCGGCGTGCCCCGACACGGTCTTCTTCGCCCACGCGCTGCACTGGTGGTCAGAAATCAGCGCCGACATGCGCGAGGAGGACCGTGGCGGCTACCCGAAGCGCCCGGTCGTCCCCGGCGGGGCCGTCGAGCAAATCCTCGATCAGTTCCCGAACGTCTACGGCGACCTCTCGGCCGGCTCGGGCTACAATGCGCTCACCCGCGACCCCGAGTTCGGCCGCGGCTTCCTCGAACGCTGGGCCGACCGCCTCTGCTTCGGAACCGACTACCTGATGCCCGGCCAAGAATGCCCCATCATCAAGTTCATCCGCGAGGTGGACATCAGCCGCTCCGCCCGCCGCAAGATCACGCGCGACAACGCCCGGCGGCTGCTGAGGCTGGAGTAGGGTCGGCCGACAGAAACCCGGTTTGCCGACGTACCGCACTTTACTCCAGGGCTCCGTGGAACCCGTGTAGCCGCCGCGAGAGTTGATGCAGGATCGGCTGGGGCCGGCATGCGAAACGAGACCCTCACACAGGTGTCATGCTAGGGGGAGGCCAAGAGCGGACCCTCACACATCTGGCCCCCAAGCGAAGGAGCGCTGTTGGCTTTCAGCTCTATTGATGGTTGGCCAGAACACTCCTATCACCACCCAAGCGTTGGGGTGAGCGAGAACGGTCCCCACAAATAAGTGCGTCTCCTTGTCCGGCCCGCACAGCTCGTCCAGGAGCTTCTCGCGCACTCTCTGAGCGGCGTCCTCATGTGAGGCGCCTTTGTCCACTACTCTCCAAAACAAGGCGCCCACTTCCCAGTCCTCAATCATCATCTCGTGGCCTTTGCACCGCGCATCGTCGCACTCGAAGCTATAGGGGAACTTGAAAGGCACTTTTCGGGGTGGTTCCCTGCTGACCGTACGATCCTCCCAGAGCCGAGCTTGCTTGAGGGCCTCCTTGAACGCCGGCTTCCAGTCAGGGTCGTCGGGGGTGATCAAGAGGTCCTTCACCTTCCTAGGCCTCAGCACGCCCAGCGATGTCTGGTCCACCCTTTGCCTGTCGTACAGGTCCTCCATCGACTGGGCTTTCTTTGCGAGCGCGAACCGCGCTCGCTCAGACCAGTCGCCACGCTTTGTCGTGATTGGCTCGCCCAGGATCCTGATCGACTCGCAGTGAGGCCGGTAGCTCTCTTTGCGGACGTCCCGCCCCCGGTGCCTTTCGACGATGACCTCGATCCACTGGCGTTTTCTGTACTGCTTGCTGAAGGGCAAGTCACGGAAGTTGATTGGGTAGAGCCGAACGAAGTCGCCCGCCTCAGTGACGCCGGCGGTACAAACGAGTTCGTCGTACTTTGCCGAAGGGATGGGGTACGTCTTGACCGTGATCGGGACTCTGAGCGTCTGTTTGGCTGTGCCGCAATCGTTCATAGGTTCACGACGTCCAAGCCACTGATGCGCGAAACGGACAAGGCGAGACGACTGCGGTGACAACACCGTTCATCCTTCTCCACGCATACCAGGATGGCCGGTTTCTCCAGCATGAGTTGGGCGATCTCCCGGATCGTCTCGGCCTCGGACGGGAGTGTCTGGCTCTCATACTGGTCAAGCAAGCTTTGGTACGAATCGAACGAAGTCAGGTTCGCGCGCTGTTTGCTGGGAATCCCAAGGCTGGGAACGTGACGGTACTCAAGGCCGACCTTGGGCGCGATCTCACCCAATACCTTCCTCGAGAAGCCATATGTGCGCGAGACGGGGTTCGCTCTGACGTCAACCACGACTTGGATGCCGAAGCGGAGCAGCTCGTTCAGGAACGCGTCCACGGACTTTCCGCCATAGCCAACAGTATAGACGGCCAACTTGGCAACAGGCTTGGGGTGTGAGGGTGCCGGGCCTCCTTGGGTCATTTGGCTCATCGTTGCATACCATGGATATCGCTTGTAGACTGCGGCAACAAGAGACTTCTGATCGAGCCTCCCATAGCGCTTCACTATGCAGGCCACGGACTCACGGACCTCTTCGGGGATTTCCCTAGCCTTTGGGGTTGCCAGCGCTAGACAGTGCGCCACCTGCTCCTTGCCAGCCGTCACGTAGCCCGCCCGCTTAAGGCAGGCCAACTCCCAGTACAGGGTGAATGAAAAGGGACCGTACTTGTACGGCACGAAGTCGTAGAAAGCTCGGTCCGCCGCTAGCTTGGTCTCGTGGCGGAGAAGAAACACTAGCTTCACAAAAACGGTTGGGCTTAGCGGGCGGCCAAGTTGCTCAAGCAGTGCAAGCACTACCTTCTGACGGCTCAGCACAAGGGCTTCTCCTGTGCGGGGGTTTCGGGACAAGGCAAGGGCCGGCAGCAGACACGAGTCCTGATCGTGTGGCCGGCCGTCATCCCCACACGCCCGCCACTCGAGGCCAGTCGGCTTGCAGAGATTCGTTCTGCACACCACACCCCGGGAGCGCAATGGCTGAGGGGAAGACTGGCACGGGGAACCAAGGTCTTCTTCGGATATGCTACTCAATTGGGCGGGCATGTCAAGCCCAATCGAGGGTGTTCCGTATTGCCGCATCAAAAGTGTCTTTGTGTAGCCGCCACAGGGTCTGCCTCGACCTTGATCGCGCTTGGCCGGACCCGAGGCGCAGCGGGAAGGCTTGGGGGCTTTGCCCCCAAACCCCCAGGATTTACCGCTTTACAGCCGCCGGCACACCTGGTAAGATTGGGGTGCTGCCGCGGAGGATAGGGCTCCGGTGGGAACCGACCTGAGCGCCGTGGCAGTGCCATACGGCACAGGCGGCGCTTTTCGGAGCGCCGCCTGCTTTTCTTGTGCCGGTGGCCGGAAAGCGGTAAATCCCAGGGGGGTCTGGGGGGCTGGTTCCCCCAGGGCTTTCGCCCAACACAGTGGGAGCACCTAGAAGGAACCCGAAACGGTGTGATAGTCGAGTTGGCTATCCCCGAAGGCCAAGTGGTGGCAGTTGGGCGCGCCGGCCCAGGCTAGGTTTGCCGCGGTGGGGCGATGGTGGGAAGCCACCCCGTGACCGCCACCAACCCCGCCCCCTTTCCCGGTGCGTGTCGTCTGGCATAACTCGCCCCGCCGACACTCGGTTGGCGGGGCGGTGAACTCAGGAGCAACATGCTCCCCAAAGAACGCGTCGCGGCCATCTTCGAGCACAGGGCGGCGGACAAGGTGCCCATCTACATGGGCAGCTTCTCGTCGCGGGTGGCCTCGGCCATTCTCGGCAGGCCGAATGCCTGCGTGGGCGGAGGGATCAACCAGTACTATGAATCGCGGGCCCTCTGGAAAGGGCCGGACGCCCATGCGGAGTTCGCCGAGCGGGCGTTCCGCGACGCGATGGACTTGCCGCGCGTGCTCGACCTGGACTACGTGCGGCCCTCATATTGGCGAATGGGCGAGAGGCCGACGCGGCGGATTGACGAGTTCACTTTCCTATATGGCAATCCCGATGGCGCCTATCGCGTGATGCGGCTCGACCCCGAAACGGAGCTCTACCAGGTCATTGACCAGCGGCCGCGCCGCGAGACGACTATCGAGGAGATCGAGAGGCACGTGGCCGAGATGGAGAGGGGGCTTGCAGACTACGCGCCGCCCGAATCGCTGGTGCGGGACTGGCGTCGCGCGATGGCCGTCCACGGCGCCACGCGAGCCGTCCACGCCTTCGGCATCGCCGTGGGCATCCCGAACCAGGACGCTGCGTGGCTGATGGCGGTGGCGCTCCGGGCCGACCTCATCCGCCGCTACCTGGACGCCCAGGCCGAGCGCGCCTGCCGCAACGCCGAGCTGCTGGGCCGCGCGGGGGCGCACTACGCCCACGGCGGCGGCGACTTCGCAGGCTCCCACGGCCCGAACTACTCGCCCCGCGCCTTCCGCGAGCTCATGCTGCCCGCCCTCCAAAAGGTCTCGGATGCCTGCCACCGCTACGGCGTCTACCACATGTTCGCAAGCGATGGCAACCTCTGGCCCGTGGCCGGCGACCTTTTCGGGGCATCCGGGGTTGATGCCTACTATGAGATTGACCTGCGGGCGGGCATGGAGCTTTGGCGTCTCCGCGAGCGCTTCCCCCACCTCACCCTCCTCGGCGGCATCAACTCCCACACCATCCACCGCGGCACGCGGGACGACGTTGTGCTGGAGACCCTGGCCGCCCTGGATGCGGCGAAGGAGCTGGGCAGCATCATGGTCGGCTGCTCAAACCTCATCGTCTGCCAGACCCCGATGGAGAACTTCTGGGCGATGATGAAGACGTTGGGACAGAGTCGGTAGGCTGCGTTCTTCCTATCTGACCGCGCTCAGGAGTCCTCATTGCCTTGCTTCCCGAGGGGAGATGACTTGACGAAATCGCCATCACATGATATACAGTTTGGGAGGGGGGATAGCGCTGTAAAGGGCGACACATGCGTAGGCAAGCTAGACCACGAAAGATCACAAAGGCGCCTGATCATGGCCAAGCACCGATGGCTGGACGAGCGAAGCGGCGGGAGCTTATTGCCGCCATCGAGGAAACACGGAGGTCGCGTGTCATCTCGTACATTACAAGCGACCGTAGCGAAGCATCAGGCCAGCTGGCACAGGACGCTCTTTGGTTCATCCGTGATCAGCTCCTGAGGCTACGGCTGAGGCAGGAAAAGATCCCGAGGCTCGATCTTTTCCTCTATAGTAGAGGTGGCGATGCGAGCGTTCCTTGGCCGTTGGTTTCGATGGTACGCGATTTCGCTGATGAGTTCAACGTACTGGTTCCCTTCCGCGCCCATAGCGCTGCTACCTCGATCTGCCTGGGGGCGGACGCCATTGTCATGGCACCTGAGGGACAACTTGGACCCGTTGACGTGACGTATGACGTCCGCGCTGGTGAGGGAAAGGCGTTCCGCCTCAGCGTGGAAGATGTGATGGGGTACATAAGGCTCCTCAAGGAGACGGTTGGCCTGACGGACCAAGACCAAGTTGCCTCTGTGTTCGCGAGGCTCGTTGACAAGCTCCCAGACCCAGTTATCCTTGGGCGGGTTGCGCGTGAGCTCAACCAGACGCGGTATGTTGCGACGGGTTTGCTGGGGCAGCGCCGGCGGAAGAAGAGGCAGGCGGAGATAGAGCGGATCGTGGAGCGCATCGCGGGGTCAGACATTAAGCACGAGCATTGCATCAGTCGGAAAGAGGCGCGGCAGATGGGACTTCATGTCCAAGACGCCAGCCCCAAGATCGAGGGCGACATGAGGAATCTCCTCGCGGAGTACGAGACCTTGATGCAATTGAGGCAGCCACTGACTCCACCCCGCGAGCTCTACGCAAGGCAGGCGGATGAGGTCCACATGGAGTTGACACTCGCAAGCGTTGAGACGACAGAAGCGGCGTGGGAGTTCCGCCAAACGTGCCGATGCTGGCGCAGTGCGGCCCTGCCTCAGGTGCCGTCCTTCCAGATTCACGTTGGGGTTCCGGCGTTGCCGCCCGATCTCGCCCCTCAAGATATGCAGGTAATGCTCAAGGGCATGGCAGATCAGATCGCCCAGCAGTTGAAGGACCAAATCTGCCGAACCCTCGCAGTGGGCGTACCCACACAGATTGGGCGGGAGATCGTCCAGATGGGTTGGGTAGAAACCAGCTGATGGGGCTACCGTGACGACGGCGATGGTTGCAGAGCTGAAACATTGGTTTCGCGTCTGGCGCGCTGGAACCGCTCATTGTCGAACCGCCAGGCGTTTTGCGGCGGGATCTGGGGCAGAGCAACGACCTGCCTCGACTCGGCTCGGCATACGACCCTGCCTTCGTGAACCAGAGCGACCTCAACGCTGATATTCATTGTGGGGCCCCTTTCTCCTGTATCAGATTGTAGACGCATTTGCGTTCCCATGTCAAGCGCAATCCGATCCGAAAGCCTTTAGCACCAAGTGCTTGGGGTCATGCTGTGGGCACCACCGAGCCCTTGTGGGCACAGGAACCAGTCGAATGCTTGCGTGCTACAGCCCCAGGATCGCGAAGAAGCCGATGAGGAGGACGAAGAACAGGAGCGCGAGGAGGTTGAAGTAGCGGTCAATGAAGCGCTTGACGGGCTCGCCGAAGGCGAAGATGAGGCCCCCGACGAGGAAGAACCGCATCGAACGGCCGATGACGGATGCGAGAAGGAACGGGACGAACTGCATCTGCATGAGGCCGCTGAGGATGGTGAAGACCTTGTAGGGGATGGGGGTGAAGGCGGCGGCGAAGACGATCCAGAAGTCGTATCTCTCGTAGAGGGCGCGCGCCTGGTGGTAGGTGTCGGTCATCAGGTAGGCAGCGCCGTCCGCGGCGAGAGGGGAGGTCGTTTGCTCGACCTCGTACTGCCAGTTGCCGACGGGTGGGGTGCCGGGCGGCCTGTCGCGGTGGAGGAGGCCGCGGTGGACTGCGGCCGTGACGCCCCCGTCGGCATCCAAGGGCCGGGCTATCCCCAGCCACTTCGACCACTGGCTCGCGTGCAGCGACACCCCCTCGGGGGTGCCGACCGTGGCCATGCTCCCCTCCACGCTCCGCACGATCACCTGCTGGTGCCCGGCGTGGAGGAGGCCAAGCGACCTCAGGATGGGCGCGCCCACGGGGTTCCAGAGCGCCAGGCCGATGAGGTAGCCGAACATCCCGCCGAGCACAGAGGCAATCGAGCAGACGGTGGCATAGTAGAAGGAGCGCTTGGGCCTCGCAATCCCGAGGGCCATCAGCAACACGTCGGGCGGGATGGGGAAGAACGACGATTCGGTGAAGGCGAGCACCACGAGCGCCGGCGTGCCGTAGGGGGTGTGGGCCCAGTGGAGCACCCAGTCGTAGAGGCGGCGGTGGAGGTGCCAGCGGGGGACCGGCTTCGATGAGGGGGCGGCGGCCGCTTGGTTGCCACTCTCCGTCATTGCAGTGGTTCCCTTGCTCGTGACCCGTGACGCGTGACGCGTGACCGGAAAAGGCAACCGCAAGTGGGGGCTTCTCTTGTCACGCGGCACGCGGCACGCGGCACGGGTTTCACATCTGCTCCGGCGCCTCGATGCCGAGGAGGGCGAGGCCCTGCTGAAGGACGACTTGGACGGCCCGGCAGAGCTCGAGGCGGGCGGCCGCAAGGCCAGGGCTCTCCGCCTGGAGCACAGGGTTGTCGTGGTAGAATTGGGCGAAGGCGCGGGCGAACTCGAGGAGGTGGCTGGCCAGGCGCTGCGGGTTGCAGGTCTCGGCCGCGAGCCGCACGGCGGAGGGGAATTGGACGAGGAGGAGGCCGAGACGGGTCTCGTCGTCGTTGCCGAAGGTCTGGTTTTCTATCGTCCTCGTCCCTCGTCCTCGTCCCTCGTCCTCGATCCCCCTGGCCTGGGGAAGAGAAGAGTCGGGGACGAGGGACGAGGACGAGGACGATTGGGAAGACGCCTTTCGCAGGATGCCGCAGATGCGGGTGTGAGAGTACTGGATGTAGGGGCCGGTGTCGCCTTCGAAGCTCACGCTCGCCTTGGGGTCGAAGTAGATGTCCTTTTCGAGGTTGACGTTGAGGAGGTAGAACTTGATGGCGCCGAGGGCGATCTGGCGCTTGCGGCGGGCGAGCTCGTCGCCCGCGATGTCGGGGTGCTTCTCGATGACCGCCTCGGCGCTGAGGGCCTCCACCTCGTCCATCAGGGCGTCGGCGTCAACCACCTTCCCCTCGCGGCTCTTCATCTTGCCCTCGGGCAGGTAGACCATGCCGTAGGAGACGTGTCGGCAGCGCTCGGCCCAGGCGTAGCCGAAGCGGCGCAGGAGGGCGAAGAGGACGCGGAAGTGGTGGATCTGCTCGGAGGCCACGACGTAGTACATGCGGTCGAAGGCGAGCTCCTCGTGGCGGGCGACCGCGGTGCCGAGGTCCTGGGTGATATAGACGCTGGTGCCGTCGCGGCGGAGGAGGATTTTCTTTTCGAGGCCGTCGGCGGTCAGGTCGGCCTCCACTGCGCCGTCGGGCAGGCGGTGGCAGTGGCCCGCCGCGAGCGCCTTGAGCACGATGTCGCGGCCGTGGCGATAGGTCTCGCTCTCGTGGTAGACGCGGTCGAAGCCCACGCCCAGGCGGCGATAGGTTTCGGCGAAGCCGTCGTAGACCCAGGCGTTCATCTGGCGCCAGAGGGCTATGACCTCGGGGTCGCCCTGCTCCCAGCGGACCAGGAGCTCCTGGGCCTGCTGGGTGAGGGCGGGGTCATGCTCGGCCGCGCGGGCGAAGCGGACGTAGTGGTCGCCCACGAAGTGGTCGCCCTTGCGCGCGGTGGATTGCGGGGTGGCCCCCTCGCCCCAGCGCTGGTAGGCGAGCATGGACTGGCAGATGTGGACGCCGCGGTCGTTGATGAGGTTGACCTTTGTGACCCTGTAGCCGACGGCCTCGTGGATGCGGGCGAGGGCCATGCCGAGGACGTTGTTGCGGATGTGGCCGAGGTGCTGCGGCTTGTTGGTGTTGGGGGAGGAGAACTCGAGGACGAGGCGCTGGCCGCCGCCGAGCGTGGCGTCCCAGTAGCCCTGGGGGTGGGCGGCCAATATGTCCTTGCATGCCGCGGCCAGGAAGGCGGAGCGGTCGAGGAAGAGGTTGAGGTACGGCCCGACCGCCTGGGCCTTGCGGAAGGGCGGGGGGAGGTGGATGGCCTCGGCGAGGCGAGCGGCGAGCTCGTGCGGCTTGCGACGCAGCAGCTTGGCGAGCGGGAAGCACCCGAAGCCCAGGTCGCCCACCTTGAAGTCGGGCGTGGGCACGAGCTCGACCGGCACGGCGCTGAGGCTGGCCTCCCCGAAGGCCTGCCTCGCCGCGTCCGTCAGGGCGGACCGAAAAAGGCTGACGAGCTCTTCGCCGAGCATCAGTTGCACTCCAGATCGGGAAGCCACTATTATCCCGAAGCGGCGATTCCTTGCAAGCGTGGAACATCATCCGAGGAGCCAGCGATTACGAGGACGAGGGACGAGGACGAGGACGATTGGGAGGCGAGCAAGAATCCGGGGCATTTGGGCTTGACATGGCTCCGCCCGCGGCGGTAGAATACGGGGCACTGGCTGGGCGTGGGCAGCACGCCCACGGGTCTGGACCCTGGCATAGGAGCTCGTGCAATGGCTACCCGGCGGATCGCGCGCGGCGGTCAACGTGGCTCGCCCGTCCCCATCATCATCCTCTCGGTGCTCCTGGTGGGGCTGCTCGCCAGCACGGTGGTCCTGGGGCTGACCGTGGGCGACGTTGAGAAGAAGCTGGGGCAGACGCAGGATGACCTCCAGAAGGAGAGGAAGAAGGCTGCGGAGCAGTTGGACAAGTTCGGCAAGTACGAGGCGCGCGTCGGGTTGACGCAGGAGACCGTAGAAGAGGCCTTCGTGACGCTCAAGAAGGACCTCGAGGAGAAGACCCCCGTGTCCCAGGTGGTGGGCGTGGAGCCGGAGGGTGCGCCCAAGGCGTTCCTGACCGTCAGGCTGCTCCTCGAGGGCTACGCCAGCCGCTGCCTCGTGCTTGAGAAGGCCCTGGCCGAGCTCCAGCGGCAACTCGACACGGCAAAGGACGGGCGCGTGACCGCCGAGACCGACCGCGACGCCACGGCCAAGGCGAAGGACGACCAGCTCAAGATCGAGACCAAAGCGGTCGCCGACGCGCGCAAGTCGGAGGCGGACGCGAAGGAGACCCTGAGCAAAACGAAGGATGGCCTCACCGCGGAAGTCGAGGCGCTCAAGGGCGACAAGGCCAAGTCCTCGACCGAGCTCACGGCGGCTCAGAAGGACGTCCGTGTCCGCGACGAGAAGATCGCCAAGCTCCAGGAGCGGATCAAGGAGTTGGAGAACCCGAAGAAGCCGGGGGGCAGCCTCTCAGGAGGGCAAGTGCCGGAGCCCGCGGACGCCAAGGTGCTCACTGTGGAGCCCGACGGCAAGAACGTGATGGTGGACGTCGGCCGCAAGGACTGGGTGGAGGTCGGCATGATCTTCACCGTCTTCGAGAAGGGCGGCGAGGCCGAGGGCCGCCGCGAGAAGGGCAAGGTCCAGATACGCCAGGTCTACGACGAAATCTCGCGCGCCAAGGTCATCAAGCTCCAGGACGAGCTCGACCCCATCCTGCCTGGCATGGTCCTCGTCAACCCGGCATTCAAGCGGGGCACGAAGCTCGAGTTCCGCCTGATCGGCCGCTTCCTCGAACCGCGCATCGAGCAAATCCTCCTTCGCTACCCCTGCACCATCGTGGACAAGGTGACGCGGACGACCGACTACGTGATCCTGGGCGACGCGAAGCCCGACGAGACGAAGGGCGAGACGGCCTGGGATGACAACGAAGAGGTCCGCGAGGCCAGGAACCCGGACTACCGGGCGACGATCATGAGGGAGCGCGACCTGCTGAACTACCTCGGCGAGCGGTAGCCCGCATTTCCCACCAACGATTGGTGAGGAATGCGGGAAGCACCAAACGACAAGCACCAAGACCCAAACAATGCCCAAACTCCAATCCCCAATCACCCAGACCGAGAGGACACTGTGCTCTCGTCGAAGGTCGGGGTGCTGTTTCGGTCATTGAGCCTTTGGGGCTTGAGGGTTGTTTGGTGCTTGGTGATTGGCGCTTGAGATTTCCCGCATTTCGTGAGAAATGCGGGCCGGTCCGGTTGCCGCTTGACTTCCACCGGCGGTTCCCTATATCATGAGCGTGTGTCCGAGTAGGTCCTGCCGGGCGGCGGGCAGAGGCCCGCTGCCGGAGCCGGGAGAAGTTTGCTTGCGCACTAGCCAACGGGGCGACCTTCTGAGACCGAGGCTGCTGCGCCTCGCCGCCCTCGGCGCCATCCTGGGCGTCCTCGGCCCCGTCGTGGCCGCGGAGACGCCTGAGCAGCTCCTCGCCGGCGCAAGGCAGGCGATGGAGCGCAAGGAGTACCGCAGCGCGCGCCGCCTCGCGGAGCGCGTGGTGAGCCGCCACGCCGCCTCGCCCGTGGTGGTGGACGCCTGGCTCGTGGCGATTGACGCGCGGATAGCGCAGCAGAGCTGGGTGCGCGCCTTCGAGGAGTGCGAGAAGCTCCTCGCCGCACACCCGCAGGCGCCGCAGCGCACGGCGGTCCTGCGCCGCGAGGTCCAGATCGGCGAAGCAATCGCCGCCAGCCACGTCAATCTCCTCCTCTTCCGCCTCAAGCGCCTCGAAGAGGGCGTGAAGGTGCTCGAACGCGTCATCGAGCACGCCCCGTTCGGGCCGCTCGCCGACCGCGCGCTCTATGCAATCGGCGAGGCATACTTCAAGGACGGCGACTACCAGGCGGCCCACGACGCCTACGAGCGCCTCCTCAAGCAGTACCCGAACAGCGACCTTGTGATACGGGCGCGGGTGCGGCGCGCCACGGCCAACCAGCGCCTGGCCGAGGGGCCGGCCTACGACCTCGCCCCCGCCCAGGCCGCACGCCGCGACATGGAAGACCTCGCACGCCAGAGCGGCTCCGAGCGCGTGGCCGGCTACGCACGCGACCTACGCGACGTCATGGCACGCAGCGACTACGACTCCGGCCTCTTCTACTTCAACCGCTTCAGCATAGACGGCGGCGTGCGCTACATGAAGGCAGTCATGGCCCGCTACCCCGACTCGGAGTACGCCGAGCGGGCCGAACGCATCCTGGCACTCGTCAAGCGCCTGACCGCCGATGCCCAGAGCGAGGGAGCCCCATGATGACGCGGAAGCTCGCCGCCCCCACGACTCTCATCCTCCTCCTCGCAGGCTGCGGCTACAAGGCGAAGTTCGACCTCCCGCCCCACATCCGCACCTTCTGCGTCAACACCTTCCGCAACAAGACCCTCGAGCGGAACCTCGACTTCGAGTTCACCGAGGCCCTCATCCACGAGGTGCTGGCGCGGACCAACCTGCGGGTGGCCAAGCCTGGCGAGGCCGACATCGAGATCAACGGCGAGATCGAGGCCTTCGACCGCCACGTCCTGCGCCGCAAGCGCTTCGACGAGAAGTTCGAGATGCGCAACCTCCTCTCCGTCAACGTCGAGGTGCGCGACACCCGCAAGAACGTCCTCCTCTTCGAGGGCAAGCGCATCGTGGAGCGGGTGGAGTTCAGCCTGAACCTGGGCGAGACGCCGCGCGAGGCCCGCGACGAGGTGGTGAGGGAGCTCGCCCGCCGCGTGGTGGCCCTCGCCTTCGAGCCCTGGCCCTACAAGCAACCGGAGACCAAGGCCAGTGGCGGATAATCGCCGGAACCGCATGCCCCGCCGCACTGGCGGGGACGACGACGAAGGCGGCCCGCCGCTGCACCGCCAGCGCGGGCTGCTCGTCTGGCTGCTCCTCATCGGCGGCGTCATCCTCATCGTCAGCCTCGCCCCCACCAGGATGGGCCGCAGCAGCCGCCGCGAGCCGTCCTTCGACGAGGTCCTCGAGGCCGTGCGCGCCGGGCGCATCGAGAGCCTGCTCGTCCACGGCACCACCCTCTACGTCACTCCCCGCGAGGGCGCGCCCCCAGGGCGCATCGCCGGCGACAAGTTCGACGTCATCATCCCGCCCGACGTCAAGGAGTACCTCCTCAAGGCCGTCGAAGAGCACAACAAGGGGCGCCCCGAGCTCGACCGCGTGCGCCTCTCCTACGGCGAGCCGAGCCTGCTCATCACCAACCTCCTCAGCATGCTCCCCTGGATCGTCATCCTCGCACTCCTCTACTGGATGTTCATCCGCCAGCTCCGCTCGGCGGGGGCCGGGGTGCTCAGCTTCGGCCGCGCACGCGCGCGCACCGCAAACCCCGAACAGACCAAGATCACCTTCGACGACGTGGCCGGCATTGACGAGGCGAAGGACGAGGTGGTGGAGATCATCGAGTTCCTGCGGAACCCCGAGAAGTTCCGAAGGCTCGGCGGGCGGGTGCCGCGCGGCGTGCTCCTCGTCGGGCCGCCGGGCGCCGGCAAGACCCTGCTCGCCAAGGCCATCGCGGGCGAGGCGGGGCGCCCATTCTTCTCCATCAGCGGCTCCGACTTCGTCGAGATGTTCGTCGGCGTCGGCGCCTCGCGCGTCCGCGACCTCTTCAAGCAGGCCAAAGACCACGCCCCCTGCATCATCTTCCTCGACGAGATAGACGCGGTCGGGCGGCGGCGCGGCACCGGCCTCGGCGGCGGACACGACGAGCGCGAGCAGACCCTCAACGCCATCCTGGTGGAGATGGACGGCTTCGATTCCGACCTGGGCGTCATCGTCGTGGCGGCGACGAACCGCCCCGACGTCCTCGACCCCGCCCTCCTGCGGCCTGGGCGCTTCGACCGCCGCATCGTCGTGGACCTCCCCGACGTGAAGGGCCGCGAGGCCATCCTGCGAGTCCACGCCCGAAAGGTCAAGCTCGCGCTCGACGTTGACCTCAAGCTCATCGCCCGCGGCACCCCCTACTTCAGCGGCGCTGACCTCGAGAACCTCCTCAACGAGGCCGCGCTGCTGGCAGTCCGCCGCAACCTCGACGCCATCGGCATGCCCGAGCTCGAAGAGGCCCGCGACAAGGTGCTCTGGGGGCCGGCGAAGAAGAGCCGCGTCATCGCCGAAGAAGAGAAGCGCCTCACCGCCTACCACGAGACCGGCCACGCCGTCGTCTCCAAGCAGCTCCCCGAGGTCGAGCCCATCCACAAGGTGGCCATCGTCGCGCGCGGCATGGCCCTCGGAGCCACCATGTACCTGCCCGAGAAGGACCGCTACATCATCCCGCGCCGGCGCATCCTCGGCGAGATCACCTCGCTGCTGGGCGGCCGCGCGGCCGAGGAGCTCTTCTGCGACGACATCACCTCCGGCGCCCAGAACGACTTCGAGCGCGCCACGGAGCTGGCCCGAATGATGGTCTGCCGCTGGGGCATGAGCAAGGACCTCGGCCCCATCTCCTACACCGAGAACGAGGAGCACCTCTTCCTCGGCCGCGAGATCACGCGGGTCAAGTCCATCAGCGACGCCACCGCCGTCGCCATAGACGGCGAGATACGCCAGATCATAGACCGGTGCCACGCCCACGCCAAGGAGCTCCTCAACACGCGCCGCGAAGGCGTCGAGCGCGTCGTCGCCGCTCTCCTCAAGTACGAATCCCTCGATGGCGCGGAGGTTGACACCCTACTCGCCGGCGGCGAGCTCCACCGCGAGGAGAACAACGGCAACCACGCGCTGCCTGCTGGCGCGCCACCGCACGAGTCTAGCCTCTGATCTTGGGGTCCCAATCGTCCTCGTCCTCGTCCCTCGTCCTCGATTCCCCTCGCTGGCGCAGTGGAGAAGAGTCGAGGACGAGGACGAGGGACGAGGACGAGGACGATTCAAGAGCAACCACATCAGAGGGCAAGCAAGTCCCACTCCCCATGAGCATCTTCAAGGCCTGCGACATCCGAGGGGCCTATCCCGCCGAGCTGGATGAGCGCCTCTACGCCGACCTGGGCCGCGCCATCGGCACCGTCCTCCGCGAGAGGGCCGATGCCCCCAGCGTGGTCGTGGCGGGGGACGTGCGCCCCAGCACGCCATCGCTCCAGCGGGCACTCGTCGAGGGCCTCGCCGCCACAGGCTGCCGCGTGACTGACCTCGGCATGGCCCCCACCCCCGCCGCTTACTTCGCCGCCCGACGCCTCCGCCCCGACGGCCTCGCCATCGTGACCGCCTCCCACAACCCCGCGGGCGACAACGGCCTCAAGCTCGCCCTCGGCCCGATGCCCGTCACCGAGGAGGAGATGGCTCGCGTGGAGCAGGCCCTCGCCGCCCGTCGCTTCGCCGCGGGGCACGGGAGCGTGCGGCGCCTCGCGGTGGACGCCGACTACGCCGGCTGGCTCCGCTCCACCGCCCGGCAGGGCCGCGGGCTGCGGCTCGCCCTCGACTGCGGCAACGGCGCCTTCTCCGAGCTGGCGCCCCGCGTGTTGCGGCCACTCGGCTACGACGTGTCCGAGCTCTTCTGCACCCCCGACGGCACATTCCCCAACCGTCCGCCCAACCCCTCGGTGCGCGAGAACCTCGGCGCCTTGTGCGACGCCGTGCCCCGGTGCCGCGCCGCACTCGGCGTCGCCCTCGACGGCGACGGCGACCGCCTGGCCATCGTGGACGACCTCGGCCGCCCCCTCACCGGCGACCAGGCCATCATCCTCCTCGCCCAGCATCTGCTCGGAAAAGAAAGCCGCGAGCCGCGAGCTGCGAGCTGCGAGCCTCAGGAGGCAGGAAGCTCGAAGCTCGTGGCTCGAAGCTCGGAGCGTGTTGTGCTCGACATCAAGTGCTCGCGGGCGGTGCTCGACGCGGTGGCGGCCGGCGGCGCCACGCCGCTCCTGGAGCGCTCCGGCCACACATTCATCAAGACCCGGATGATCGCCGAGGCCGCGGCCTTCGGCGGCGAGCTCAGCGGCCACTTCTTCTACCGCGAGCTCGAGGGCGGCGACGACGGCCTCTACAGCATCCTCCGCGCCGCCGAGCTGGCCGGGCAGTGCGGCCAGCCGCTCTCGGCACTCGTGGACGCCATGCCGCGCTACGCCACGACGCCCGACATCAGGGTGCCCTACGCCGCGGGCGACGGCCCCGCCCGCCTCGACCAGCTCGCCGCCGCCGCGACCGGCGAGGTCACGCGGCTTGACGGCGTCCGCGTCGCCTACCCCGACGGCTGGGCACTCGCCCGCTGCTCCGTGACCGAGCCGCTCCTGACCTTTCGCTTCGAGGCGTTCGACGGCTCGCCGCGCCGCATCGCCGAGCGTTTCCTCGCCCCCGCGCCCGACCTGCTCCGCGCCGTCCTCGCACGACTCCAGAACCCCTGACCAGGAGGCACTTCGCCAATGGCCCAAGCCAGACGCCCTGCGTTGCTCTTACTCGCCCTGGCCGCCCGCGCGTTGTGCGGCGCCGCCGACCCCGCGCTCGACGCCGTCGTGCAGAAGCACCTCGGCGAGCGCCACTGGTACGGCGTCTACGTCAGCGGCACCAAGTCCGGCTACGCCCTCATCGAGTGCCAGCCGGGCAAAGTGGGCGACAAGGAGGCCGTCGTCGTTGACCTCAAGATGCGTCTGAAAATCGTAGCCCTCGGCCAGAAGCAGGACATGCGGGTCTTCCAGAAACGCACCTACCTCCGCTCAGGCGAGCTCCACGAGGTCACGTGCCGCATGTTCACCGAGACCACGGAGTCCGAGGCCACGGCAATCGTGAAGGGCGACAAGACGCTCGTGACCATGCAGATGGCCGGGCTCGCCTCGCCGCCCAAGGAGCTCCCGAAGCCCAAGGAGAGCCTCGGCGACTGGCTCGCCGCCGAACGCCTCTCCGCCCCCGACACCAAGCTCGGCGAGAAGATCACCCTCTGGACCCTCGAACCCCTCATGCTCAAGGAGTTCCAGGGCGAGATCATCCTCAACGAGCGCAAGGAGATCGTCTTCAACGGCGTTCCCACCAAAGTGGCCGTGATGAGCCATGCCTGCAAGGAGTTGGGGATGGACGGCACGGTGGTGGTGGACGAACGCGGAGTTGTCCTCGAGCAAACGGTCGGCCAGATGTTCGTCCTGCGCCTCGAGTCCGAGAAGCAGGCGAAGGACGTGCAGTACTCCGCCGACCTCGTCCGCGTCGGCTGCGTGAAGCTCGACCCGCCTCCGAAGAACGCGGCTGCGCTCCGCAAGGCCCGCCTCCAGATGACCGGGATCGAAGACCCCGCCCTCCTCCTGAACGACGCGCGCCAGCGCTGGACCAAGCAGGCCGATGGCTCCCAGGTGGTGGAGGTCAGCGTGGAGGCCGTGCCGGCCCAGAAGCTGGCCAAGCTGCCCGTGGACAAGGCGAAGTTCGCCGACGACCTTGCCCCAACGGTCTTCGTCCAGAGCGAGGACCCTGGCATCAGGGCTCTGGCCGCGCAGATCGTCGGGGCCGAGCGCGACGCCTACGCCGCCGCGAAGAAGCTCAACGCCTGGGTCTTCACCAACATCCGCAAGGTCGGCACCGCCGCACTCTCCAACGCCGCCGAGGTCCTCAAGACCCGTGAGGGCGACTGCACGGAGCACACCGTGCTCTTCGTCGCCCTGGCGCGGGCGGCGGGGATACCTGCACGTGAGGTCGCGGGCGTCACCGCCATCGAGCGCGGCGAGGGCCTCTACTACCACGCCTGGCCCGAAGTCTGGGTGGGCGAATGGCTCGCCATGGACCCCACGCTGGGCCAGGACCTCGCCGACGCGACCCACATCAAGTTCGCCCAGGGCGGCGCCGACCAGGTCTACCGCATCATGGCCATCTTCGGCCGTCTCAAGGCCAAGCCCCTGGACGGCGCGGCCAGGTAGGCCCGCAAAGGAGCGCATCGTGACCGACGGGCGGTTGTGCAGGTGGCTCGTTGCCTTTCTCTGGCTCACGGTTGCCGCGGCCCGCGGCGCTGAGTTCACCAAGCCCATCCTGAGCAACCAGAGCTCGTGGCGGTGCTACTTCGTCACCCGCAGGCCCGCCCTGCGGGTTGGAGGGGAGATCAAGGAACTCCTCCTCCACGGCTACAGCGGCGTCTGGATGCTCGCCGACGGCGGGAAGGAGCTGATGCCCGCCGTGGAAACCCCCGCGCCGCCGGCGAACTGGACGGCTCCTGATTTCGATGACCGGGCGTGGACGCGCTCGCCCGGCCCCTTCTTCCCCAGCCACCACGGCCACGCCTATTGCAGGGAGGTGGAGGACGCGGGCTACCTCTTCTTCGAGGGCGCCTATCCCACCCTGGCCGCCATCTGCCTCCGCGGCAGGTTCCTGGTGACTGACCCCGCGGCGGCGGGAGACCCTTCGGCTCCGCTCAGGGCAGGCATGAAGCTCGCGCTCGCTTATCGCGGCGGCATCGTGGCCTACCTGAACGGCCAGGAGTTTGCCCGCGCCCACGTCCCCGATGCCGAGAGGGCCAAGGGCATCGAGGCGCTTGCCGAGGACTACCCGAAGGAAGTCTTCGTCAAGGAGGACGGCAAGCTCATCAGTTGGGGCTTCGGCGACCCCGTGAAGTGCCACGCGCAGCTCCAGAAGCGCATCCGCAAGCTCACCGACGTGGCCGTCCCCGCCAGGCTCCTCCGCAAGGGCGTGAACGTCCTGGCCATCGAGGCCCACCGTGCGCCCTACCACGAAGCCATCATCGGCCAGGGCCGCGGGGCCAAGGGCTACGACATCAACTGGGTGCCGGTGGGCGTCACGCGTGTGGAGCTCGTCGCAGGCCCGGGTGTGGCCCCGAACATCGCTCGGCCCTCGGGGGTCCAGGTGTGGAACCAGGACGTGGCCCGGCGGACGAAGGCAAGCGACTACGGCGACCCGTGCGAGCCGCTGAGGCCGATTCGGCTGTTCGGCGCGCGGAACGGCGCCTTCTCCGGCGCCGTCGCCGTCGGCTCGCCGGAGCCGCTGCGGGGCCTCAAGGCCATCGCAGGCGACCTCGCCGGGCCGGGCACGATTCCCGCCTCCGCCGTTCAGGTGCGCTACGCCCTGGCGGACAGGGAGAACGGCCAGCCCTTCGAGGTCCTGGTGCCCGAGCCGCCAGCGGAGATCGCGCCCGACAAGGGCGGCGGCGCTGTCATGCCGGTCTGGGTCACTGTGAAGGTGCCGCGCGACGCGAAGCCGGGCGACTACAGGGGCACCCTGACCATATCCGTCGAGAGCGCCAAACCTGTTGTGGTGCCTATCGAGCTGCGCGTCGCAGACTGGACCCTGGCGGAGCCAAAGGACTTCGCCAGCCACGTCGGCCTCACCCAGTCGCCGGAGTCCGTGGCCCTGCGCTACAAGGTGCCCCTCTGGTCGCCAGAGCACTGGCGGCTCCTGGAGAGATCGTTCGAGTTGATGGGCCAGGCGGGCGCCGACGACGTTTTCATCACGGCCCTTCGCCGCACGCACTACGGCAACGAGCACGCGATGGTCCGATGGGCCAAGCAGCCGAACGGCCCGCCGAAGCCCGACCTGAGCATCGCGGAGAAATACCTGGACCTCGCCGTCAGGCACCTGGGCAAGGTGCCCGTGGTCTGCCTCTACTGCTGGGAGCCGTTCACGGGCTCCAACTACGGGGGCAGGGTGTCCCCGGAGAGCCAGGGCATGCCCTACACGGTGGTGGACCCCGCCACGGGCAAGCTGGAGGAAGCCGTGGGGCCGAAGTGGGGCACGTCGGAGGTCAGAGAGTTCTGGCGGCCGGTCTTCGACGGGATGCGTGACATGCTGAAGAAGCGCGGCCTGGAGGGCTCGCTCATGGTCGGCGTGGCCGGCGACTCGCAGCCGAACAAGGACGCCGTGGAGGACCTGCGGGCCGTGGCCCCCGAGGCCAAGTGGGTGGTCCAGGCCCACGCCCAGACCTCCAAGCTCTTCGGCCAGCCCGTGGGCTACCTGGCGGACGTTTGGGGCTCGCCCATCGCGCCCGACCCCGCCCAGAAGCGGCTCTATGGTTGGAAGGCCGAGTTCCTGCGCACCACCTTCCCACGCGAGGGGAGCAGCACGGTGATGGCCATGCGAACCTTCTCGCCACTCGTCCAGCACCGCGTGGCCCTGGAGGGGATGGCCGCGGCCGGCCTCCGCGGCCTCGGACGCGTGGGAGCCGACTTCTGGGACGTCCTTGCGCCCACCGACCCGCTGCGCAGCACCTACAGCCGCAGCCTCAACCTCCTAGGCCGCTATCCCCAGAGCAACTGGGGACAGCTCTACGTGGGCAACTCGACGCCCTACATCCTGGCCCCTGGGCCGCAGGGCGCGCTGGCCACCGTCCGCTTCGAGATGCTCCGCGAAGGGGCGCAGGACCTCGAGGCCCGCATCTTCCTCGAGAAGGCCCTCCTTGACCCCGCCCTGCGCGCCAGGCTTGGCGACGGCCTTGCCCAGCGCGCCCAGCAGCTCCTCGATGACCGCACCCGAGCCGTGCTCCTCGGGCGGACCAGTTGGCTCCTCTTCGCCGGCGGCCAGGAGCGTCTGGAACGGCTCTACGCCCTGGCCGGCGAAGCCGCCGCCAAGCTCGGCAGCAGGGATGCGAGCCTCAGCGGGAGCCGCGAACAGTGAATCGCGCAGCAGGAGCGCGCGTGGGAGTTCCCGACATGGGCGATGCGGAGTTCGAGACCCTCTCCGCGGCGCTGGAACGTGAGGGGCCACTGCCGAGCGAACGGGCGATGGCTCTGCGGCGCGTGGGGAACCCGTGAGCGACTGTTCGACGCAAGTGCTTGTCACACATAGCCTTACGAAGGAAAAGGTGAGGGCGACCTGGCTTCGGGCAGATGCGGCGGCCAGACAAAGAGCACTGCCACAGCGCTTGTGTCCGTGACCGGTATGTTGACTTCTCGCAACATGACAACATGAGTGGTATGCGCGCCACGCGCCAGAGACGAACACAGGAACGGGTGCAGGTAGGGGTGTTGCCGGAGCATCGCCGGGGGGAGTACGTTGTGGACCGACAAGACTGACGAGACTGACAAACTCTACAGTTTGTGGATTGATTTCCGTTGAACGCTACGGGTAGTATGCAGACACCGTGCCGTTAGAACCGGCTTGCGCGGAATAGGCCCTGAGCAGCACTTTCCAGGCATGCGCGGGCGCGACAACCGAACGGAGTGAGGGGCGCCACCTGAAGTTGAGGGATTGTGTTGAGAGAGGCGTGGCGCTTTACTTCACTGGCTACGGCCCACGGACCGCGGGTTGCGCCGTTCGGGGTTCCGGCAGGTGCCAGGGCTCGCGCATGGGCTGGTCAACGAGGCGGTTGGCCGCCTCGTCGCCGACGATCTGCTCCTTGACGGGGTCGAAGCGGACCCTGCGTCCGACGCGGATGGCGATGTTGGCGAGGTGGAGCGCGGTCACGCCGCGGTGGGCGGCCTCGGCGTTGCCGCCGGCCTGCTTGCGGGTCCTGATGGCTTCGGCGAAGCTCACGAGCGGCTCGGGGTTTGGCAACTCGGCGAGCTTCTTGCGGCCTTCGTCGTCAAGGTCCTTGGCGGTGACTGTCTGGCGCGGGGCGGGGCGGTCGTACTTGTTGCCCCACTTGCCGCTCTCGATGATGAACCTGAGGCCGTCGGCGTAGGTGAGCTCGACCCAGCCCCAGGGTCCGACGGCGTCGTCGTGGGCGGGCGGGGCGTGGGGCTCGGCCGCCACGGGCGCCGTGTCATCCTTGGCAAACGTCCAGGTGAACGGGTCAACCCTGTGTGCGCCGAAGTTCGTCAGGTCGCCCCCCTCGTAGTCCCAGTAGAAGCGGTTGCTGTAGTGCACCCGCGCTGCGTTGTAGGGCTTGAAGGGCGCGGGGCCGAGCCAAAGGTCATAGTCCAGGTTCGCCGGCACCGGCTGCGGCGCGAGGTTCACCCGCCCGACCCGCATGGGCACGGTGCCGCGCTGGACCACGCCCCTGAGCTCCTTGAGGAGGCCGTGCTTGATGAGCTTGTGGTTCTCGAGGGAGGGGCCGGCCCTCGCTTGGCCGTAGCGTCCGAACGTGCCGATCTGGAAGACGACGCCGTAGCGCTTGACGGCATTGACGACCGCCCGGCCCTCGGCGATGAACTTGGTCATCGGCTTCTCGCAGAAGATGTCCTTGCCCGCCTGCGCCGCGGCGATGCAGATGAGGGCGTGCCAGTGGGGCGGCGTGGCGATGCACACCACGTCGAGGTCCTTCATCTCCATCAGCCGGCGGAAGTCGGTGACCTTGGCCACCTTCTCCGCTTCCTCGGGTGGCATCTTGAATGCCTTGGGGTCCGCCACGACCCGCTTGTAGTCAACGTCGCAGATGGCGAGGAGGCGGCAGCCCCTGATGCCCATTGCGCCCCAGGAGCCCTTGCCCTGGCCGCCATTCCCGATAAGCGCGCCCGTCACCGTGTCGCTGGGGGGTGTCGCCTCGCCGCCCAGGGCGTTTCTGGGCACCACGGCCAGCGCCCCCGCCGTGGCAAGGAATCCGCGCCGCGTCAGGTTTTCCGGGAAGCCCATCGTCTCGCCTCCTTCAATGGATCGCCTCGCCCAAGATAGTATAGCTTTGTCTGGGGCGGGTCAACCCAGATCCGCAGTTCCGTCAGGCCCTCGCCGAGCTTCCGGCGGGCGATGAGGTCCCAGACGGTTGAGGGCTTCGGCAGCTTGATGGTCCGCCGGCCGGGGCGGACGGAGTGGACGGCGAGGGTGCAGGAGTCGGCGAAGACGAGGTCGTCGTCCGACTCGCTGTAGACGTGGGTGCCGCTGTAGCGTGCCAGCTCGCGGAGCAGGGGCGCGGGCAGCGGCATGGCGCAGGTGAAGACGGATGTCCAGCCCTTCATCTGGCGAATGACCAGCCCCGCCCCGTCGCGTGCCGTGGGCCACTGGATGCCGCCGAGGCGTTTCACGTGGGGGTGCTCCTGAGGGACGAGGAGCGGGCCGTAGGGGAGCGAATCGCCGTAGTCGAGCCGCGAGGCGAACGAGTTGGTGATGGGATGGTCGAAGCGGTCAATGGTGACGAAGCGGGGGGATTCTTTGCGGACGAGCTCCAGCGGGATACCTGTCAGCTCAGTGGCGGTTTCGGCGGAGAGGCGGCGGCCATCTGTGATGCCGCTCGCGGGGCCGAAGATGGCGACGTTGCCGTTGCGGAACACCTTGCGCCGCAACAGCTCCAGCCGTTCGGGTGTCACGCAAAACAGGTTCGGGAAGAGGAAGACCTTGTGGCAGGAGGGGAAGTCGTCGCGCGCGAGGTCCTCGAACAGGTGAAGGCGGAAGGGCACGCCGCATCTCGACAGGCCGTAGAGCCGCTGGTGGATGACGGCAAGGTACTGGTAGCCGATCGTGAAGTCCTCGTGGATAACGCTTGAGTCGTCCACCACCATCACGAAGCAGGGCACCTCGCGGCGGGGCCAGTCGAGGGCGGCCTCGTGGACGATGCGGCGGGCGGCGAGGACCTCCTGGATGCCGTCGTCCATGAAAAAGCTCGGGCCGCAGACGTCCATCGGATAGGTGTTGTAGCCGCGTGAGAGCGAGGAGCCGAGGTTGCGCCACAGCCCCGCCCTCGCCTCTTTCATGTCTTTCAGGTAGTTCCAGCGGCCAGCTTCGGAAAGGGATAACGTGCGCTGGTCTTCCTCGACGAAGAAGAGCTTGCCGTGGGCGACGACGGAGTCGCCGATGCCCTCGCCCTCGTAGCCGAAGCCCATGCCGCGGTGAAGGTAGTCGTGTGGGGTCACGACGACGTCGAGGTCGGGGAGGTCGAGGAGTTCGGCCAGGGCGAATGCGCCGCTGACCGGGTGCATGGCGCCGCCGTGTGTCTGGTAGTCGCCGACCCAGCGGGCGACGAGGGGCCAGCCGAGGAGGGTCTGCTTGAAGGCGTCAATGCCGGCGAGCTTGCTCGGCGCGGCGCGCTTGACGGCGGCGAGGATGGTGCGGAAGTTGCGGCCCGTCAGCTCGCGCATGTAGAGGCAATAGTCGCGCTCGGCGGCGGTTTCCTGGGGCTCGGGCCAGTGGAGGCGGCGGGGGATGCGCTCGATCTTCTTGCCATCGGTCGAGACCTCGGCGTGGCGGGTCTTGCCGCGCTCGTGGAAGTCGCGGTCGTCGGGAACCTGCGAATCGATTGAGTCGATTGAATCGAGCGAATCGAGCGAATCGAGCGAATCGGCTCGGTGTTTCCGAGCCAGATATTCGCGAAAGCCCTTCTGCATCGCGGGGCTGCGGTCGAAGAGATAGCCGTCGCAGGTGAGCTGGGTCGTGCCCTCGCCGAGGGGGTAGACCAGGTAGCCGATGACCCGCTCGCCCCAGGGCTGGCGCTCGCAGAAGCGGACGGTGTTCTCGATGAAGCGGGCGAGCTGGGTGTTGTAGCTCTCGGAGGCGAGCGACGCTTCGTCGTAGACCTTGCCGAAGCTGTTCAAGAGCAGGTCGCCGGGGTGCTTCTCGCGCCAGCGCTTGGGCGGGCTGCTCCCGAAGCGCACCCAGAGCAGCGCGTCGGGCACGGCCTTGAGCACCTCGTGAACCATCTCGCCCACGAAGTACTCGGCCTCGTCCGCCGACACGTCGGGAAACACGCCATCATCGGTCCAGAACGGCGTCGTCCAGTAGTCGTTCTCCACCCCGCCGCGGACTGGCACCATGAAGACCTTGCAGCCGTTGGCAGCGAACTTAGCGATGATCTCCCGCGCCCCCTTCCACTCCATCGCCCCGCAGTAGTTGTAGCAGAAGGCAGGAATCGGCCTGCCGTCCCGCATCACCACCGGCTTGCCGCGGTGCTGGCGAACGCAGTAGGTGGGGAGCCGCCGTCTGGCCTGGCCCAAAGTCGTGCGCCTGTCCTGACTCTGTTGAAGTAACGAGAGCGCTACCTGGCTACCGGTTCCGGGCGCCGGATTGGGCGTTTGGGCGGAAAGGAGACGACCTTTCGCCCGCTCTTCGCCTGCTCCTCCCGCAAGTCGCGCACGATCGCGTCGAGATCATAGTTGAACTTGGCGGCGTGCGCCTGGCGAACCCGACGGACTTCCTCAACGATTGGGTCCTTCCACATGGCCCAAACCTCCTGTCAGTTCCTCCGGAGTACAGATGATGGGAAGGCGAAACCCGTGCTCGGTGCAGACTTTCTCCACCGCGGCGCGCAATTGGGCATTCGCGATGTGCGCACAGTTCCACGTCACCAGGTAGTCCATGCCATGAACGGTGGCAACCGCGATGTGGAGGGCATCCTCGGTGTGAGCGACAGGGATGACCCCTCTATCGGTAAGAGCCTTGCCAAGCGCGGTCGCGGCATCTGTGATGTCCAACAGGGGGATGCCCTTACTCGCCTCCAGGCGCTCCTGAGCCGCTTCGGGATCTCCGGCGCTTGCTTCGCGGATGACCACCTGCGAGATATAGAGGTCGAACCTGTCGCGATCTCGCTCCCACCATTCCCGCGTGATCTGCTGGTGCGCGAGGACGATGACGTCCCTTGACGGCTTGGCAGTCAGGTAACTGATTACTGACGTCTCGACATAAACTCTTGGCTTCATCGCTCAGCCTCCAGTCAGTAACCAGTGGCCGCGCTCCCAAGCGTATTATACCGCGGCCCGGAGCGTTGCTTCAAGCCCTTCCTCATTGCTCCGCGGACGCCGCATAGCTCAGGCCATCGGTGACGGGGAAGCCGTAGTCGTCGCCCAGGCGGAAGTAGAAGGCCCAGCCCTCCCAGCCGCCGATGGAGCGAAGAAGAAGGGTGTTCTCGCCCTTCTTGAGGGCGACCTTGGTCTTGTCCTGGTCGGGCTCGGCGGCACGGTAGAGGGTGCGGTCGAGGACCTTCTGGCCGTTGAGCCAGAGGGCGAGGCACTGGTCGCTGCCGGTGTAGAGCGTGACCTCGCGGTCGCGGTCGGAGACGATCCTGGTGTAGGCGAAGGCGCACGCGCCCCGTGTGGGCGCCATCAGCTCCGCCAGGCTCACCGGCCCCGGCCCCAATGCCGGCTGGCCGGGCTTGAGCACCCGCTGCCAGCGAACTGGCACCTCGACCTCCTTGCCGTCCACGCGGTTCATCCCCGTGTAGGTCGCCTTGAGGTCAACGCCCTGCTCAGGCGGCCAGGTGGCCTTGACGCCCGCCCAGAGCCGTTCGTCATCCTTCACGGCGAAGGGGCCGACGACCTGCCAGTCATGGAGAAAAGGGCCGCGTCCCCCCTTCTGCATCGCCGACAGGGCATCCTTCGCGCGGCGGAGGCGTTCCTGGACACGCGGGGCGAGTGTCTTGCCATCGAGAGGGATGTACCAGGTAGTCTTCCTGTCCACCATAGCATCCAGACACCTCGGTTCCAC
>Ga0194112_10000693_pt1 | contig 48927 bp, 45 predicted proteins | sample TA2MahC400mmetaG_FD_146191 | JGI IMG/M metagenome (GOLD analysis project Ga0194112, IMG submission 146191) | Freshwater microbial communities from Lake Tanganyika, Tanzania - TA2015016 Mahale Deep Cast 400m | ecosystem: Environmental > Aquatic > Freshwater > Lake | place: Tanzania: Lake... | reverse complement strand
TCTATGTAAGCCACATGAAAACCCCGCGGCGGGTCGTCTGTGGCTTGCTCTGGACACAAAGAGCGGCACGAGAGGTGGCAAAACTGCTCTCGCACCCCCCCCGACCTGTACCACTCACGGATTATGGCCCCATGAGGGCGGTTGACAATTTACCAATTACGACTGATAATAACCTAAACAGGTGTAACGATGGTAAAGATAAGATTACGACGGGTAGGGGCGAAGAATAGGCCAAGTTACCGGGTAGTGGTGACAGACTCTCGTGCCCCTCGGGATGGTGCCTACATTGAGAAAATCGGGCTTTACAATCCTTTGACTGAGCCGGAGACCGTGGTTATTGAGGAGGAGAAGGCTCTCAAGTGGCTTCGTGACGGCGCTCAGCCGACGGAGGCAGTGGCTAGATTGCTTTCGAAGCTAGGAATTACAGAGAAGTTCAAGGCTGAAAAAGAAGTAGCCACAGATCGGGGGTAACATGAAAGAGCTTGTGGAGTTTATCGCCAAGTCGATTGTAACCATGCCTGATGCGGTTGTGGTTAGTGAGGAAACCAACTCAGATGGCACTATTCTTAAGCTACAAGTTGCTCCTGAGGATAGAGGTAGGGTCATCGGCAAGCAGGGTAAGGTTGCTCAGGCAATGCGCACTCTGCTAAGGATAGCGGCGATAAGAGAAGGTGTTCGAGTCCAGCTAGAGATAGTCTAGCTGTAGGATACCACTAAGGTATTCTCTTTTCCCTCCTTCTTCTCCGTTCAGCAACTTTCAGACGCGCCAGAGAGCGGCGTAGAGCTGCTTCGGCACGGGCATGATCGGCATCAGTCACACCGGCCTTAAGCCTTTCCTGGGCGCGTTCTTTGGCTGCTGTAGCGCGGGCCAAGTCAATATCCTCAGCCCTCTCTGCCGCGTCAGCCAGGATGACCACCCTGTTGTCGAGCACCTCAAGAAATCCCCCGGTAATAGCGATGAAGCTTTCCTCACCACCTTTCCTGATGCACAGCTCCCCTGGTTCCAGCATGGTCATCAGGGGGGCGTGGTGGGGCAAGATGGCCAATTGTCCGGCAGCGCCGGGCGCGATGACTATATCCACTTCGCCAGAGTAGGTCATTCGCTCTGCTGTAACTATTTCTAGTTTCAAGGTAGCCACGGTTACATCCCTAGCTTATTGGCCTTTTCCACTGCCTCCTCTATCGTCCCCACCATGAAGAAGGCCTGCTCAGGTAATGCATCATGCTTGCCTTCCAGGACTTCCTTGAAGCCACGCACTGTTTCCTTGATGGGCACGTACTTCCCTGCGGTGCCAGTGAAGGCTTCGGCGACGAACATCGGCTGGGAAAGAAACCTCTGAATACGCCGGGCCCGGGTTACGGTGAGCTTGTCCTCCTCCGACAGTTCCTCAATGCCGAGGATGGCAATGATGTCCTGAAGCTCTTTATATCTTTGCAGTACCCTCTGCACCCCTCTGGCCACTTTGTAGTGTTCTTCGCCTACGATCCTCGGATCCAGAATGCGGGAGGTGGAGGCTAAGGGGTCTACAGCAGGATAAATTCCTAGCTCTGCAATGGAGCGCTCCAGAGCGATGACTGCATCCAAGTGACCGAAGGTGCTCACTATGCCAGGATCGGTATAGTCGTCGGCCGGTACATAGATGGCCTGGAAGGAGGTGATAGACCCCTTTTTGGTCGAGGTAATTCGTTCCTCCAGTTCGCCCACCTCTGTAGCCAGGGTTGGCTGGTAACCCACGGCTGATGGCATGCGCCCCAGAAGTGCTGAGACCTCCATTCCAGCCAGAACGTAGCGGTAGATATTGTCAATAAAAAGCAGAACGTCTTGCCCTTCAACGTCGCGGAAGTATTCTGCCATGGTCAAGCCAGTGAGGCCAACGCGTGCTCGAACTCCTGGAGGCTCGTTCATCTGCCCAAAGACCAGAGCTGTTTTTTCAATAACGCCGGAGCCTTTCATCTCCAGCCAGAGGTCATTTCCCTCACGGGAACGCTCGCCCACACCGGCAAAAACGGAGTAACCACCGTGGACAGTGGCGATAGTGTGGATAAGTTCTAGAATGATCACCGTCTTTCCTACTCCTGCGCCACCGTAAGCTCCTATCTTGCCGCCTCTGGTGAAAGGCGTGATGAGGTCAATCACCTTGAGTCCAGTCTCCAGCATCTGGGTAGTGGTCTCCTGCTCCTGAAGGGAGGGAGGAGGGCGATGAATCGGCCAATGTTCTTCAGATTTGACCTCGCCCAGATTATCTAGCGGTTCGCCCAAAACGTTGAACAGTCGACCCAAGGTAGCCTTTCCTACAGGTACACTCAGGGGTGCCCCAGTGTCAATCGCTTCGACGCCGCGTTGCAAGCCCTCTGTGGGGGAAAGGGACAAACACCTTACCCAATTATTGCCGATGTGATGTTGAACCTCGAGTACAATCTTGTTTCCGTCCTGATAGATCTCGACAGCATTGAAAAGCCCTGGTAATTCCTCCGGTGGGAATTCGATGTCAACAACTGTCCCGATTACTTGAGCTACCTTACCCTTGGCCACTCTTACCTCCTAAGCTAGCGCCTCTGCTCCTCCGGTGATATCAAGAAGTTCAGTGGTGATCATTTCTTGCCGCGCCTTGTTGTACATCACGGTCAAGTCCCGCACCAACTCATTGGCATTATCGGTAGCATTGCGCATGGCTACCATTCTGGCTGATTGCTCGCTGGCAATGGATTCTAGCAGAGCGTGGTACACCTCCATCTCCACAAAGCGGGGCAGGAGTTCCGCTAGAACCATCTTACTGCTGGGCTCGTAAATGTACTCTATCTCACCACGATGCGTTACCTTCGCGGGCTCCACGGGGAGCAACTGGCGGAGCACGGGTCGCTGGGTCATCGTGGTGACAAACTCAGTGTATGCTAGATAGACCAGATCGACGAAGCCGTTGCTGTAGTCATCGATGACAATTCTAGATATAGGGAGAGTATCCGCCAGGGACGGGCGATCGCTGATTCCGGTAAACTCAGCCCGAACCTCGCGCCTGTAACGCATCATGTAGTCTCTCCCTTTGCGGCCCACCGTTATAAGCACAGAAGGGTCAACATGTTGCAGGATGAAGTTAGCTGTGCTTCGGTTCATGTTGATGTTGAGGCCACCGCACAGACCACGGTCAGCGGTGATGTGAATTATCTCGATCCTCTTCGTTTCTCGGCGCTCCAGTAAGGGATGAGCGACACCTCTTGGCTGTGCAGCCAGGTCCGCCAGCACCTGTTGTATCTTTTCAGCATAAGGTCTACCAGCCAAATCGGCCTCTTGAGCTCGCCTCATCTTGGAGGCAGCTATCGTTTCCATAGCTTTGGTAATCTTGGCTGTGGATTGGATGCTACGGATGCGCCGGCGAAGCAAACGGATATTAGCCACTACTCTCTACCTGTTCCCAGTTTAGCCCTTCTTCATAGCTCGGTGTTCTTTCCCCGGGCACAATGCCGTGGTTAGAAAAGCCTTGCTCTATCTTATTCTTCTTCCTAATAGACGCTACTTTGCTTGAACTCGAGGATCGATTTTTTCAGCGCTTCTTCTGTTTCCGGCCTGAGATCCTTGGTCTTGGCGATATCTTTACCTATTTCAGGGTGGTTGGTTTCCATAAACCGGTGTAAGCTATTCTCGAAAGACGCTATCTTGTCCAGGGGCACATCGTCCAGATAGCCATTGGTGACGGCATACAGGATGGTTACTTCCTTCTCCAGGGACATGGGGCTGTATTGGGGCTGCTTTAGGACCTCGGTGATCCTTTGCCCGCGTTCTAGCTGTGCCCTGGTTGCTTTGTCAAGATCGGCAGTGCCAAACTGAGCAAAAGCAGCCAACTCGCGGTACTGGGCTAGTTCTAGTCTCACCCTTCCGGCTACCTTTCTCATGGCCTTGGTCTGTGCTGATCCACCTACTCTTGATACAGATAGCCCCACGTTCATGGCAGGGCGAATCCCGGAATTGAACAGATCCGTTTCCAGGTATATCTGGCCATCAGTAATAGAAATGACGTTAGTGGGGATATAGGCTGATAGATCACCCAACTGGGTCTCAATAATAGGCAAAGCGGTGAGTGAACCACCTCCATGTTCTGAGGAAAGCTTGGCTGCCCTCTCCAGGAGACGGCTATGAAGATAGAAGATGTCACCAGGGTAAGCCTCTCGACCAGGGGGGCGGCGCAACAACAAGGAGATCTGGCGGTAGGACCAGGCATGCTTCGAGAGGTCGTCATAGATCACTAGCGCGTCCTTGCCCAGCTCCATAAACTCCTCCCCTACAGCGCAGGCAGCATAAGGGCAAAGGTACTGTAGAGGGGCCGGGTCTGAGGCATTAGCCGAAACCACTATGGTGTGTTGCATGGCACCATAGGACTCCAGTGTAGCCACCACCTGGGCTACTTTTGAAGTCTTCTGCCCAATGGCTGCGTAGATGCAGATGAGGTCTCCACCCTTCTGGTTGATGATGGTGTCCACACAGATGGCTGATTTGCCAGTGAAGCGGTCGCCGATTATCAACTCACGCTGTCCCCGCCCGATGGGTATCATGCTGTCTATAGCCTTAATTCCCGTTTGTACGGGGACGCTAACCGGAGCACGTAAAACTACGTTCGGGGCCACCCTTTCCAAGGGGCGTGTCTTCTGATACCTGATAGTGCCTTTGCCATCAAGCGGCCGTCCCAAGGGATCAATCACCCGTCCGATGAGTCCCTCGCCTACGGGCACCTCCAGGATACGTCCTGTACAGCGTACCTCATCACCCTCCTTAATCTCTGAACAATCGCCGAGAACTACCGCTCCGACGCTGTCTTCCTCCAGGTTCAATGCTATCCCTATGATGCCTTTGGGAAACTCCAGTAGCTCGTTATATCTGACACCGGAAAGCCCGTGGATATGCGCCAAACCGTCAGCTACCTCCACCACCGTGCCTACGTCCACCATAGCTACTTGTGTGCCGAACTGCTCGATTTGCTGCTTGATGATAGATACAATATCTTCACCGCGGGTTACCATCTATCTTACCTCCTCTGACCACGCTTTCGTTTCGTCAAGGGGGGGCCCCACCAGGCTAAGGCGTCCTCGGAAACCCAGCATCACAATAAGTTGTAAAGACCCTTTCACGTATCTACCTCTCCTGAAAGTAGAGGTGTTGCCTTCACGTATCTCAAGTATCTCAAGATATTTCTGTCCAACAAGCTGTGGCCAACTTTGTCAGGTCTGGGCCAGGCTCCTTCTTAAATCCTGAAGCCTGGTGCGTATGCTACCGTCAACCAACTTGTCTCCGACCCTGGCCACCAGACCACCCTCGATTTCAGGATTGACCTTAAGCGTAAGCACCAACTCCTTACCCACGAGGGCGGCCAGTCTTTTCTTGATCCTGTCCCTGTCTTCATCGCTGATGGGAACTGCAGTAACCACCTCGGCTACTTCTCTCCCATGGTAGGCATTTAGCAAGCGCCTAAATTCAGCCAGCAGGTCTGGCAAGATACGGAGGCGGTTCTTGGCCACCAGGAAGTAAGCTAGATTCATTGCTGCAGGTGTTATGCCTGGCAAAATAGCTTCCAGAACCCTCCTCTTTTCCTCGAGCCTGAGCTTAGGACTTTCCAGCATGGCAGTAATCTCGGGACTCTTGAGTGTGCCCGCTATCGTCTCCAAATCACTCTGCCATCGCTCCAGTTGTTTGCCTTCCAGAGCGATTTGGAACACTGCTTGAGCATGCCTTTTCGCAGAAATACCCTTCGGCATCGTCTCTTGTGGCTTACTCTTTCCTGGCAGTCAGGCCTTCCTCTAGAACCTTCTCAATTAGCTGCTGGTGCGCTTTCTTGTCCAGGGCTTGGCCAATCACCTTCTCCGCTGCCAGGACAGCCAGATCGGCAAATTCCTGACGTAACTGGTTAACGCTCTCTTCTCTTTCTCTGTCGATTTCAACGCGGGCTTTGGCAATAAGGGCTTCTGCTTCCTGTCTCGCCTCAGCTCTGGCCTCTTCCTTGAGCTTCTCAGCGGTTTGTGCCGCCTGATTTATCAGCGCTTGACCCTCCCTGCGTCCGGCCTCTATCTCTGCTTTCACCGTTTCCTCAGCGCGGACTGATTCCTGCTTTATGCGCTCGGCCTGTTCCAGACTTTCCTTTATTTTGGCGGAACGCTGGTCAAGCATCCTGGTGACCGGCCTGTACAGGACCAGTGTTAGCAGCCCCAGCAGAATAAAGAAGTTGATCAAGAAGGCGATCAGGCTTGGTGCATCAATGCCAAGTTTATCCAGCATTTCGGCTCCCTTTAGGAGATTCGCAGACTATCCGGTCGGCGTTGCCACTGCATGGGTAATAATTGACGATACGACCCATCCCACGAATCCGAGCGCTCCTAGAATCACCACGGCGATGATAATCGCTATGGAAATTGGCAAACCATCATTTCCCATGGCTTCCTCCTTTCTCCATTTGCCACCATTATGCTACCATGGCAAGGATGATCGATACGATCAGAGCGTAGATTCCAATGGCTTCAGTGAGAGCTGCCACCAATATCATGTTAGTCAATATGGCTGGTCTGGCCTCCGGGTTGCGTCCCAGGGCTGTTACCGTGGCATAGCCGATTAGCCCCAGTCCCAACGCTGGACCCAGGAGCCCCAGACCTGCTGCCATTCCTGCGGCGAGCATTTTCATTGTTTCTGCGTCCATTTATTTAACCTCCTTCCTTACCTAACCTAAGTTGTTTGATGCTCTTCGCTGGTTTCAGCCACAGCCATAGTGGCCCATACCAGAGTCAATCCTGCGAAAATAAGTGCTTGAATAAACCCGATGAGAAGCTCAAGTCCGTAAAACGGGATGGCCATCATCCATGGGATGAGAAACGTGGCTGACAGGAGCAGTATTTCCCCCGCAGTCATGTTGCCAAAGAGACGGAAGGCGAAACTGATCATGCGTGTAGCGTGGCTTATTACTTCTATGACACCCATGAATACATTGATCACCCCGGTGACAATCGCCATTGGGGCTGCAGCTATCTTCCCTTGGAACAACATCTTGATGCCCCTGGTTAGCTCCCCGAAATTGAGATACTCACTCAGGTAATGACGCCGCCCCCTTGATCTCAATCCCCATAATTCGATGGACAAGACAGCCACAAGAGCCAGGGCCAGGGTCATATTGATATCTGTGTTAGCAGACCGAAAAAGTGGTGGCTTGTTCTTGATTGAGGCCACTGAAGCATTGGCAGAAACGGCATCGCCTTCCCCTATATCGAGATGTATGTGGCCACTCATAGGAGCTTCGATTTCCTCCCCGGTGTCCAGACGCAGGATTATATCGCCTTTCTTGACCTTCTCCTGACCTGTAACCAGGACTTCGGTGACAGTACCAGTGCTGGCCGCATGTACCGCCTCTTGCTCAGTGACATGAATACCAGGGCCAAAAATAGGCATCAGAGCGAGGTAGGCATTGAATATAACGAAGATGAATATAGTAGCCACCACAGGGAAGAATCTTCGGCCGTCTTTCTTACCAGCCACACTTTCCACAAAGCCTAACAGAGCCTCTGCTGCTACCTCTACCATACCTTGCAGGCGGCCAGGGATAACTTTCATCTTGCGGGTAGCCACAAAGGCAATAGCTACAACCAAAATGACCGTAAGCCAAGAGGCAATCATGGTGTTGGAGATGGTGAAGTTTCCGGATCCAAAAAGCGCATCGCCTCGGAAGAAGTTGTGGACCTCAAGCATGGGCACGTGGAGGAAGCCTGGCGAGTCTATCTCAAGAGCGCGACCGATGGCTCCACCAATCAGCCCAACAATGAAAAGGACAGCGACAGCCAGCAGGATTACAACCAGTAACCTGGTAGAGCAGCCGAGCTGGGACACTAATCGTCCTCCTTGCGCTTGCTTGACTGCTCTTTCAACAATGGAGATATCATGCGATAACTACCAAGGGCTGCCACCCCTAGGCCGAGGAATAGCCCGACCAGCGTAAATAATATAGAAGTGTCAAACTTCTTGTCAAGCCAAATCCCCAGAAATATGCCACCCGCAATGGATATACCGATGTACCATCCAATGCCCAGTAGCCTGGCGGCTACCACCCACTTGTCCATCAGTGTTTTGCCCCCTCAAGCATGCAGTCGCCTGACAGCAGGAAAGACGCTGCCTAGAGTGCTTGATTGGTACTTTCTACCTTTCCCCTTATTTTAACGGCTTTCGGTCCGACTGGCCATAGGTGTGTCCTGGGATGCCAAGGGTGTCAGCGGGTAAGTCGAAGTCCCTGCTCCAGCAGATGGGGTGCTAATCCTTGGGACAGGAAGCTAGTGGCCGCCAGGTCTTGCTGAGTCCTGCTTTGAACCCCTTTGCAACCCACGAATGAGATACCTTATAATGTCGCTACCAGGTAGCCGCGAAATGAGCAAAAGATTAGAAAGCATCACGCAACAGCGTTTGGATAAGCTCCACGCTCTTCTTGAGCGTGGCGTCAATCCCTATCCTAATCGCTACCACCGCACCCACGCTGTGCAGCAGGCGAAAGACCTGTTTGAGCAGGGCAAGATCGCTGCCGATGAGGTGCTGAGCCTTGCTGGTCGCATCGTCGCTCAGCGAGACATGGGAAAGGCGGCCTTCGCTGATATCCGCGACGGTACGGGGAAGATTCAAACCTACTTCCGCAGGGATGATCTCGGAGAGGAAAAGTACGCCATAGTGCAGGATTTGGATCTTGGCGACTTCATTGGGGTCAGCGGAGCGCTATTCAGGACAAGAAGCGGTGAGGTCACCGTGCGGGTGTCCGATTTCACAGTGCTGGCCAAATCACTGGAGCCTCTGCCCGAGAAATGGCACGGACTGGTTGATGTAGAGAAGCGTTACCGGCAGCGTTACCTCGACCTCATCTCTAACGAATCGGCCAGGGACACCTTCCTGGTACGCAGCCGGGTCGTCGCTGCTATGCGGCGCTTTCTGGATAGCCGTGGCTTCATCGAGGTGGAGACGCCCATGCTTCATGCCACACCCGGCGGGGCCAGGGCCCGCCCTTTCGTTACGCATCATCAAGCCCTGGATGAGGATTTGTACCTGCGCATTGCTACCGAGCTTCACCTCAAAAGGCTCATCGTTGGCGGCTTTGATAAGGTCTACGAGATTGGCCGTATCTTCCGCAACGAGGGCATCTCTACCAGGCATAATCCTGAGTTCACTACGCTGGAAAGCTACGAAGCCTATGCGGACTACAATGATGTCATGAAAATGGCTGAGGAAATGGTTTCCCAGGTAGCTCAGGAGGTTGTGGGTACTATGAAGACAAGCTTCGGGGAGAACACCATCGACTTTGCTCCTCCCTGGCAGCGTATCACCCTACGAGATGCTGTTCTTCAAGCCTGCGACATCGACATTGTGAAGTGCCTGCAAGGCGGGGCCCAAGGCCTGCGTGATGCGATGCAGGCGATTGGCATGGGACTGGAGGAGACGCTGAGTCCCGCCTACCTCATTGATAAGCTGCTTTCTACCTATGTTGAACCTAAACTTGTTCAACCTACATTCTTGATGGACTATCCCGTGGATACCACGCCGCTGGCCAAAAGAAAACCAGGAAACGAAATGCTCGTGGAGCGGTTTGAAATCTTCGTCGCTGGGATGGAGATCGGCAACGCCTTTACCGAGCTTAACGACCCGATAGAGCAGGCCGCCCGATTTGCTGCCCAGGAGGAGTGGCGGGTAAAGTTTGGAGATCAGGAAGCGGAACAGTACCAGGAAGATTTCATTCTGGCCATGAGATACGGGATGCCGCCGACCGGGGGGTTGGGGGTGGGCATTGACCGATTGGTGATGCTTCTCACTAATCAGCAGTCTATCAGAGAGGTAATCCTCTTTCCACAGTTGAAGACAAAACAATAAGCCGTTTCCCAAAGAGATGTTAAGTATTCAATCCATTCGACAGAACCCTGACCTGGTTCGAGAGGCGCTGGAGAAGCGGCGCGATAGCGCGCCACTCGGTGAGATACTGGCTCTGGATGAGCAGCGCCGCAGGTTGATAACCGAAGCGGAAACGCTGCGTGCCCAGCAGAAGCAGGAGAGCAAGAAGTACGCCCGCTTGAAAGCGGCAGCCTCTGAGGGAGAGACCGCAGAACTGGATAGACTCGCCCAGACCCTGGGTGACATGAGGGAGAGGGGCAAGTCTCTGGAGGCTGAGGCTGAGAAGGCGGAGCAAAGTCTACAGGATCTTCTACTACGCCTGCCGAACATCCCTGACCCCAGTGTTCCCGTGGGAAAGGATGAAAGCGACAATGTTGTGTTGCGGACGTGGGGAGAGATTCCGCGCTTCGATTTCAAACCGCGGCCTCACTGGGAGTTAGGGGAGGCACTGGATATTATTGATTTTGCCCGAGGGGTGAAGCTGAGCGGCTCCCGCTTTTACCTGCTCAAGGGAGCCGGCGCGCTGCTACAGCGGGCGCTGATCACTTTCATGCTGGACCTTCATGTCAAAGAGCATAAGTATACCGAGATCTATCCTCCTTATATGGTTAGGCGCGAATGCATGATAGGCTCGTCCAATCTGCCGAAGTTTGCCGATAACCTCTATCACGATCAGGAGGATGATTTCTGGTTCGTTCCCACAGCCGAGGTACCCCTGACCAATATCTACCGTGAAGAGATCCTTGACCCGGATACCTTGCCCCTTTATTATGTGGCCTACACCGCCTGCTTCCGCCGTGAGAAGATGGCGGCTGGCAAGGATGTCCGTGGTATCAAGCGGGGACATCAGTTCGACAAAGTCGAGCTCTACAAGTTCACCGAGCCAGATCGTTCTATGGAAGAGCTGGAGAAGATGGTGGCGGACGCCGAGGACGTCTGCCGCAGGCTAGGCCTTCCCTACCGTGTGGTGCAGCTATGCACTGCTGATCTGGGTTTTGCCTCAGCTAAGTCTTATGACATCGAAATATGGGCCTCAGGCTGCCAGGAATGGCTGGAGGTTAGCAGTTGCAGCAACTGCACCGATTTCCAGGCGCGGAGAGCCAATATCCGCTACCGGCCGGAGCCTGGCGCAAAGCCCCAGTTTGTTCACACCCTCAATGGTTCAGGGGTGGCTCTTCCCCGCATTTTCATTGCTGTGCTGGAAAACTACCAGCAGCCTGACGGCACAATACGGGTGCCCCAGGCACTGCTCCCCTATATGAGAGGGATAGAGGCCATCAAGAAGGCCGAATAGGCTGCCTCTGGGCACGCGGTTGATTGCAGTGGTTGCTATCGCAAGAGCAAGTGGGGATGCTTTGTCTTCATGTTAGAAGCTGTCCGCAAACCATGGGTAGGTTGGGACAGATGCTCCAACTTCGTCTAGGAGTGTGTGCAAGTAGTGGTGGAGGCAAAGCTGGCGGGCACTGCGAAGCGATCTGGCTCAGGCGCGACATTTGAAGGTCTCCCGCAGGCGCCTAGCATACAAGCTGTATAGGCTGATCCCGCGCAATAACGGAGATTCCACATATGGATGCTACCACGCTGAACATAGCGAAGGGTCTCATTTTACGAAGCACCGGTAGGACGCTGCAGACATGTATTCACTGCTGCGGCGACAAGGCCCTTGACCACACCCACCTCTTGGCTATGGCGTATCTGATAATAAACACAATAAGTATTGCCATTGCTGCGGCAGGCACTGGTGGTAGCTTGCAGTAGTCTACCAGAGCATACAGAAACATGATGTCGAGGCATAAGGTAACCAGAGCCATAGACATATACCTCACAAAGCCCAGCCGTCGCTCCTTCCAACCCTTGAATGTCCAGACCTTGTTCAGTTCATAGTTGCTTACTATGGCCAGCAGAGAGGAGATAACAAAGGGTGGAAGGTAGAAATGCTGCCCCAGGAATCTTACTTCGGTCTCAAAGACTGGAGTAAGCAGCCAGTATGTCAACATGTTTATGGCGTAACCGATTCCGCCAACAAGCATAAAGTTCAGGATTCGGAACTTGTGCAGGTAGAGCTGCGCGAGCTGTTGAAGGTATTGCCAAACGGTGCGCTTTGATAATTCTAAGGGGTTGGAAGTACGCGGGGCGAATGTGTACGAGATCTCTGCCACTGACTTGCAGCAACCCCGCACCAAGACTTCAAGCCCCATATTGGAAACGTGAGTGTTCAGCGATGCTAGATCCACGGCTGTGCGTCTAAATCCAAAGAAGCCACTCATTCGATCCTTTATTCCTGGTGCCAGGGGTAGTGCCAGCAGGTTACCAAGCCGAGATGCGAGTCTTGTCGTTAGTGTTCCGTTGCTGAGGCTTTTGTCTTTGCAATCGCTGGACGCTACTACGAAGTCGTGACTCTCCAAGGCTTGAAGTATATTAGGCACGACTTCGGGAGGGTGTTGTGAATCAGCATCCATTATCACCGCCGCCTCCCATTTCACCTGTTTCAACCAGTCAACAATAGCCGACACCAGTCCTCGCTTGTTTTTGCGAGCAACCACGTTGGCAGCGTATTTCTTAGGTAATGTCGCAACAAGCTCAGCAGTGCCTACACTACTATCACCGCCAACGAGAACAATTTTGTACTTGTAGCCGGCCAAACTATCATGTAATTCCTGAACCAGAGGGATAATATTATCCCTCTGGTTACAGGTACGGATTATTATGGAGACAGCATCATCCTTCGACCATCTAGCCATAGCCACCATCAGAAACCGCTTGTTCCGAACCGATTCGCAAGTTAGTGTCCCAAACCTGCTGGAAATTCCTGACCATATCCTAATCCTATTAGCTCCCCTTGGCAAGTCCCGCTCCCAGTGGGACCACCGAAACCTTGACCACACATGAGCATTTCACTCCATCATAGCGGGGCTGAAGTACGAAAACCTGCGTGCGTGTGACAGCACGGCTGAGTCCAACTGGAATTAACCCGGTGTGCAGACATTCCCACAATTGCAGTACTTGTCACGAGTTAGTCCCATGTTCACTCCTGAGCGAGCGTGCGCGCAAATCCAGTCACGAAAAATCAGGCCGAACGATGATATCAAAACCTCTACACTGCCCAGAAATGAACAAGAAGTCGACCATTGTAGTGTGTCTGAAAAGACCCAATAATAGAGCTACCCGTCCTTCCTCTTGGGAATAGCCTGCAAAGTCATAATTGGCAGAACGCTTTCCAGCCAGAGAATGTGAGCTGTGGACAACGTCGGTCCCTTTCCTTCTCATGAATGAGGCACACAGCCGGTGCCAATTGCGGGAATGAGTCCAGGCGGGTATCATTGCACTGACTAAGGTGCGAGGAGGAGAGATGGAGATCAGAGTCCTGGGAGTATGCGGTAGCCCCATTCGCGGTGGTAACACCGAGGCTTTTCTCACTGAGGCGCTCAAAACCGCCGAAGGTCTGGGCAGTGTGAGTATAGAGATGATACATCTGTCAGGCAAGCGAATTGAAGATTGTCGCCACTGTAACTGGTGTATCGCCAAGCAAGAAGAGGGCAAGTTCTGCGCCATAAAGGACGACATGCTGGAGATATACCCCAAAATTCTAGAGGCAGATGTGCTGCTGCTGGCTACCCCTGCATACGCTGCTCGCTTATCCGGTTACTTGGCCATCTTCCTAGATAGATTTAGGGCGCTTGTTCTGGGTAAATACTATCGGGGGTTGTTGACGGAAAAGGTAGGTGGAGCACTCACGGTTGCCTGGATGAGAAACGCAGGGGTGGAAACCACCTTGCTCAGCGTCATCTCCTCTTTTCTGATGTGGAGTATGATAGTGGTCACACCAGGCGAGGGCGCTTGCCAGTTCGGTGCTGTCGGTCTGTCCAGCGACCAGGGGACAGGCAAGTTTGACCCGAAAGACAAGCTTGGGGTACTGAAAGACGAGCTGGGATTGAAATCAGCTCGACGTCTGGCCAAACGCACGGTGGAGATCAGCCGCAAACTAAAGGCGGGACGGGAAGCACTGAAGCAGGTATAGAGATCTAGGAGCCTGTGTGAGCAATCCAAGTGTCGTGCCTGAGCGAGGTCGTTTTCTGGCCTCCGCCAGCTTTAGCTCGACCATTGCTGGCACAAACTCATAGCTGAAGACCTCCTTTCCATCCGGTTTTGCCTCTCAAGTCCTGCCTGGAGACTGTCAAGACTAAGCAATTTTAGGCTTTTCGGCTGCGTCTTTGGGGATCGACCCGGGTTTGACCGTCTTGGCATGCGCCTCCTCGTCAGTATATCAGTATAGTAGAAGCTAATGGGAGGCTCGGTATCTTGAAATGCTTCTGCCAGAGTATGGTATATGCTACAAGAAGGGTTATTCTTGCAGCCGTGCCAAGCAACGTGATAGACTTGCGCAAATGGAAACCTCGGCCAGTGAGGAAGAAGACCGCCTGAGGGACTGAAATTTACGGCGAGAGTAGTGTCGGGAAAGATATAGGAGGTAGAGGTAAAATATGCAGACAGGATTCTACTTCGACCAGACCAGATGTACTGGCTGTTTCACCTGTGTAGTCGCCTGCAAGGACTGGCATGATGTTCCCGCTGGGCCAGCCAGTTGGATGAGAGTGACCACCATAGAGAAGGGGAAATACCCAGATGTATTCGTCGCCTTTCTGGCTACTCCCTGTTATCACTGTCTTGAACCGGCCTGCGTCGATGCCTGTCCGGTCAATGCTATCACCAAACGGAGAAAGGACGGCATTGTGGTTGTGGACAGGGAGGCATGCCTGGGGAGAGACAGATGTCAGTTATGCCTGGAGGCTTGCCCCTACGAGGCCCCGCAGTTCGGCGCTGAGGAGAATGCGAAGATGCAGAAGTGCGACCTCTGTCTGGAAAGGTGGGCTGAGCATAAGAAGCCAATATGCGTGGATGCCTGTCCCATGCGGGCGTTGGACGCCGGCCCCATCAAGGCACTGAAAGCAAAGTACGGGGATAGTATGCAGGCTGAGGGCTTCGCCTATTCCGAAAAGATGATCCCCTCTATTGTGTTCAAACCCAAGAAAGACGCCAAAGGCCTTGCTGTTCAAAGGATTGAAGTCGCACCAGGCTGCCGAACAGTCAGCTAGGCGATATGACATATACGCGGGCAACTTCATATACCAAGAATGCCCATGGTTAAGTCAACTCAGCCCGGAATGATAACCGAGGCTAAGGAAGCAAACAGATCTTGGAAAATATTTGGTGGACTTCCCCGGAAAGAACCTGAGGAATACTGAAGTGGCTTGAGATGCAGCCTTTCAGAACCGCCGCAGGAAGGAGAGAGTATATGTCACTTGGGAGGCCGGTGAAGACGAACCCTAGTGTAAAGGTAATCCGCACTGTCTGTCCCTTCGGCTGCGGCATCGGCTGCGGCGTCTTGGCCCATGTGAAGGATGGCATCCTGGTCAAGGTCGAGCCCAGTGATCACCCAGGCACCAGCCACATCTGCGTCCGAGGATTGTCGGCCACCAAGTTGGTGTATCACCCTGAACGGCTGAAGTATCCCCTCAAGCGTCAGGGGGCCAGAGGTGAAGGGAAATGGCAGCGCATCTCCTGGGATGAGGCCATGGACACCATCAAGGGCAAGTTTAGTGAGATCGCTGCCAAGTACGGCTCGAATTCCTTGGCCTTTGTATCCACAGGGGTGGGGTCCTTTGCGAACCTCATCACCGTGGGCTTCGCCGGTGCCTGCCAGGGTACCTTCATCTTGCCAGCGGGCCTCGGAGACTCCGCCGCTCCCTGTGCTGACCTAGCCTGCTACGGGGCCTACATGTGGTTTGGGGAGGACTATACCAATCGTTTTGACAAGCCCGCCCTTTGTGTAATGTGGGGAAATAACGCAGCAGTGACAGAACCCTTCAAATGGCAGCGCCTCAGAGAAGCCAAGGAGAGTGGCGCCAGGCTAGTGGTAATCGATCCCCTGTTCACCACCACCGCCTCCAAGGCAGACGAGTATATCCGTATCAGGCCAGGCACTGATGCCGCTCTGGCACTAGGAATGATGCACGTTATCGTTGAGCGCCAGTTACAGGATGACGCCTTCTTGAGCCAACATACTGTCGCCCCTTTCCTGGTGCGCACCGCTGACGGCATGTACTTGAAAGAGGAAGACGTGTCTTCGGGTGAGTCGCAGAAGTATATGGTGTGGGATGCCCAAACCAACGCACCTTCGGCTTATGACGCGCCACAGGTAGCGCCAGCTTTAACCGGCACCTACAAGGTGAAGGGCGTTGAATGCAAGCCTGCCTTTCAACTCCTGACGGAACTTGTACAGCAGTACCCGCCGGACATGGCCGCAGAGATAACCGAGGTGCCAGCAGATATCATCACCAGGTTGGCTGTGGAGTATGCTACCAGGAAACCCGTTGCTTCCTCCAGAGGCATGGGCTGCACCAGAGGCTCCCTTTACGGAGATCTGAGCTACCGGGCGATAAACACCCTGGCAGCGGTGACAGGCAACCTCAGCCTCCGGGGCATCACCTACCACCAGACCAATCCGGCAGTTTTCTTTAGCAGTGGCATTCCCAGCTTTCTCACGCTTCTTCAGATGTATCAGACTGTCCTCACAGACCAGCCCTACCCCATAAAGGCGCTGTGGATGACCAGGCACAATCTGATCAACCAGGACCCCAACTTCAACCTGGTGAGCAGAGGTCTCCTCTCTCGTCTGGAGTTGGTGGTTGCCGTTGATATGTTCATGAGCACCAGTGCCCAATACGCTGATATCGTTCTCCCCGCCTGTAGCTCCTACGAGGCGACTGATCTCATTGCTCCCATTGGCAATGGCTCACATAACTACCTCCAGTTGCAGCAAAAGGCCACAGAGCCTCTGCACGAGTCCAAGTCAGACATGGATATCTACGCTGCTCTGGCCAAGAAGATGGGCATGGACGATTTCCTGGATAAGACTGCTGAGGAATACATTGAGATGATGTTGGCCTCGGGCCACCCTTCGATGGAAGGGATAACCCTGGAAAAGCTTAAGGAAAGCCCTATGCTTCCCGCGCCACACGAGACGCCAGCCTTCACCACCCCATCAGGGAGAATGGAGTTCTACTCCGAGAAGCTGAAGGAGTTTGGCCAGGAGCTTCCGGTTTTCTTGGAGCCACAGGAAAGCCCGCGCCAGCCGCTGGCCCAGAAGTATCCTCTTTCTCTCTCCACTACCCACCCCAAGTACCGGCTACACTCCATGTTCACTAATATCTCCTGGCTCCGGGAGCTAGACCCTGAGCCGGCGCTGGATATGAACCCGGTCGATGCCGGGCCGAGAGGCGTCAAGGACGGAGATCTGGTTCGCGTCTTCAATGACAGGGGACAGGTCAAAGTGAGGACAAGAGTACATCAGGGTATCAGGCCAGGCACAGTCAACGTCTGCCAGGGTTGGTCTCCCGGCGATTATGTGGAGGGCACCCACCAGGCACTGACCCACCACACCCTAAACCCAGCTCAGGCAGCCATCTATGAACCCAATGCGGCTTTCTACGACACGCTGGTTCAGGTTGAGCTGGTGAAGAAGGAATAACAAGATGGCCAAGAGATATGGGTTGGTTATCGATCTCGAAAGGTGCACCGGCTGTCACACCTGCACTATAGCCTGCAAGGCGGAGAACAAGATGGAGGCTGGGTCGGGAATAAGGGTGGAGACGGTTGGGGGAGGTCGTCAGGATGTGCCAGCAGGCAAGTACCCTGAGCTGGACATGCATTATCTACCCATAGCCTGCATGCATTGCGCCGAGCCGCCATGCCGCGATGCCTGCCCCGCTGAGGCTATCTACCAGCGCTCCGATGGCCTGGTTCTTATAGATGAGCAGAAATGCAACGGCTGTCAGGAGTGCATTGAGGCCTGCCCGTACCAGGCGCTGGTCTATGACGCCCAGAAAGCGATCGTGCGCAAGTGTAACCTGTGCCTGGAGCGAATCGACCAGGGCTTTCAGCCTTTCTGTGCTTCATGCTGTGGAGAAGAAGCTATATACTTTGGAGACCTGTCGGACCCCGAGAGCGGGGTTTCAAAACTGATATCAGAAAGAAACGCCTACATCCTTAAGCCAGAATTAGCCACAGGGCCGGCGATTTGCTACTGTCCTCCGAAGAGTCGGAGACAGGCCCAGAGCGCTGCGACTGAGGCTCCCAAAACAGGCACTAAGAGAAGTGTCACACCAGCTGGGAAGCGGGTAAGGGTGGAGCCGGGTGAAACGATAGTGCGCACGGCGAGCCCCTTTGGCTGTGGCCCATTCTGCGGCATCATGGCACACGTCAAGGACGGCATGCTGGTCAAGGTTGAGCCCGGCGATTTTCCAGGCACTAGCCACATATGCCACCGGTGTCTGACTGCTGTGAAGCTGGTGTATCATCCTGACCGGCTGAGATACCCTATGAAGCGCCTGGGTGAAAGGGGCGAGGGCAAGTGGCAGCGCATATCCTGGGATGAGGCTATGCACACTATCGCATTCAGGCTGAAAGAGATCAGCGACAGGTATGGCAGCAGTTCTCTGGCCTGGACGACAGGGGGAGGAGTGTTTCCCGCTCTGGCTACATACGCCGCTGCCGGTTTTGCGGGTGCCTGCGGAGGAACCTTTTGCTGGCCTTCAGGCATGGGAGATGCAGCCCTCCCCTGCGCTGACACGGCTTGCTACGGCACTATCTGGCCCTACGGGGATGATTACACCATTAATTTTGACCGCCCTGCCTTGTGTTTATTGTGGGGAGACAATTGTGCTGAGACTGGGCCCTTCAAATGGCGTAAGATCAGGAACTTCAAAGAGAGGGGAGCCAGGTTAGTCGTCATTGATCCCAGGTTTACGACCACGGCATCCAAGGCAGACGAGTATATACCGATCAGGCCGGGCACTGATGCAGCCCTGGCCCTGGGGATGATGAACGTCATCCTTAACAAGGGACTTGAAGACAGATCTTTCATCACCAGCCAAACGGTGGGGCCTTTCCTGGTACGTAGTGACAACGGCATGTTCTTGAAGGAGAAGGATCTCGGTGCTGCGGAATCCGAAAAGTATATCGTCTGGGACACCGCAACAGGTACACTCAAAAATCATGATGCTCCCGGCATCGCACCAGCTTTGACCGGAGTTTACAGGGTAAAGGGACTGGAGTGCAGGCCGGCCTTCCAGTTACTGGTAGAGTTGATCCAGAAATACCCGCCGCATAGAGCGTCCGAGATAACTGAGATACCGGTGGATACCATCACCAGGCTGGCTATTGAATATGCCACCATGAAGCCAGCTGCTTCCGCCAGGTCCACCGGCTGCACCAGAGGAACTTTCTACGGTGACCTCAGTATCCGAGCTATAAATACCCTGGCCGCCATTACCGGCAACATTAGCTTTGAAGGTCATAAGCCCTTCCAACTCAACATGGGGGCGTTCATGACACGGGGTGCTCCCAACTTCATGACCCTGTTGGGGTTGTATGATGCCATCATCAGCGGTGAGCCCTATCCCATCAAGGCACTTTGGCTGTCCAGGCATAATCTGATGAACCAGTTGCCAAACTTCAACAAGATCACCAGAGGGCTTGTGCCGCGTCTGGAGTTCATAGTTGTCGCTGACATGTTCATGAACACGAGTGCCGAATATGCCGACATTGTTCTTCCTGCCTGTAGCTTCTATGAGTACACCGATCTGGCTTCACCTATCGGCATTGGAGGGCACAACTATCTCCAGTTGCAGCAGAAAGTGATAGAACCTCTGTATGAATCCAAATCAGACTTTGAAATGCTGGCCGTTCTAGCCAGGACGATGGGCATGGAGGGCTACCTGGAGGAGAGCGCCGAAGAAGCAGTCGAGCTTGTGCTGGCATCGGGTGATCCCTCTGTGGAGGGGATAACTTTGGAGAAGCTGAAGGATAGCCCTATGCCTCCGGCGCCACACAGCGTGCCCGATTTCGCCACACCGTCAGGGAGGCTCGAGTTCTACTGGGAGAAGCTAAAAGAGTTTGGCCAGGAGTTGCCGGTGTACTTGGAGCCGATGGAGAGCCAGCGGACGCCACTGGCTCAGAAGTACCCATTATCCCTCTTCACAGCGCACACCAAGTACCGGCACAATTCCATGTTCGCTAACGTTGCGTGGGCCCGGGAGCTTGATCAACAGCCGAGGCTAGAGATGAGCACCACCGATGCCCAACCCAGACGCATCCAGGATGGAGACCTGGTCGAAGTCTTCAATGATAGGGGCAACGTGAAGCTGAGGGCCAGAGTTCATCAGGCAATCAGGCCGGGACTGGTGAGCGTCTGCCAGGGATGGTCCCCGGGTGACTACGTTGAGGGCAGCCACCAGTCGCTGACCCACGACACTATCAACCCGGCCCAGCAGTTAATTCTTGAGCCGAATGCGGCCTTCTACGATACGCTGGTCGAAGTCAGGAAGGTTGAGGAGATGTGAACAAAATGGCCAAGAGATATGGATTGGTGATAGATCTGGAAAGGTGCACTGGGTGTCAGGCGTGCACTGTGGCATGCAAGGTAGAGAACGGCATCGAGGTAGGTTCGGGGATTAGGGTGGAGACGGTGGGGGGCGATCACAGGGATACCCCGGCTGGGGAATATCCCAAATTAAGCATGCACTTCCGTCCCATAGCCTGTATGCACTGCGCTGAGCCGCCATGCCGCGATGCCTGCCCCGCTGAGGCTATCTACCAGCGCTCCGATGGCCTGGTTCTTATAGATGAGAGAAAATGCAATGGCTGTCAGGAGTGCATTGAGGCCTGCCCGTACCAGGCGCTGGTGTATGATGCCGAGAAAGCGATCGTGCGCAAGTGTAGCCTGTGCCTGGAGCGAATCGATCAGGGCTTTGAACCCTTCTGCGCCGTGTGCTGTGGAGACAAGGCCATATTCTTCGGCAACCTGGCGGATCCAGACAGCCAGGTGTCACGGATGGGTGCCCAAAGGCGTGCCTACGTTCTGAGGCCTGAACTGGCAACAGTGCCAGCGATTCATTATTGTCCACCTATGAGTCCGAGGCGGGACTAGGAAAGGAAGGCCAAGCAAAGATCAGCTACCCTTGTTGTGAACCCGGGGCTGACAAAGGAGTGGATAATCATAGCAAGTCAATGAAAGGAGGATAATCATGCTAACCAAGTACGACGAATTCCTGTGTCACCAAATTGCTTCTACCTTCGATCACCCTGGAACGAGCGCCCGCGAATGGACGGAAAGGATCTGGTTCATGGCCCACGACACAAAAGGAGACTTCATACTGGTAGCTGGTTTCGGCTATTATCCTAATCGCAATATAATGGATGCTTTTACGTGCGTGGCGGTTGAGGGCAAGACCCAGTATGTTGTCAGGGCCTCCCGTGAACTTCGCCCTCGCATAGACGAAGTCAGCGTTGGCCCTTTTTCATGGGATGTGCTTGATTCCATGAAGAAAGTCAGAGTCGTGCTGGCCGACAACGAGTACGGCCTGAGTTATGAGATACTGTTCGATGCCACCATGCCGCCTCATGAGGAGGAGCCGCCGCAGTTCTTCCGCAGCCGGGGCAGGGTGGTCGAAGACATCCGCCGCTACTGGCAGGTTGGCAAGCCCGGCGGCTGGATTAAGGCAGATGGCCAGACCCATAAGATCGATCCTCGTTCCTGGCGGACGGAGAGGGATCATTCGTGGGGCATCAGGCGCGGCGCTGTAGAATACCTGGAGACTGGTGTGCAACCTGGCGAAATCCCCATTGGGTACTTCTACAGCGGAGCAGCCTGGCAATTCGACGACTGGAGCACCGTCTACCACATTAGAGGAGACTGGGACGGGGCAGTCAGCAGCTTCAGTGGTGGTATTTTCTACCCGTATGGGAGTGGCAAGCCGGAGACAAGGCTCGCCAGTATGGATCACGATTTCACGTTTCGTACCGATATCACCGGGATTCGACAGGTGAATGGTGGGAGCGTTACTCTGAATGCCGTGGACGGCTCCGGTAAGAAGGTATCTCTGCGGCCGCTGGGTGCGGTGTACCTTGGGCCAGGAGGGTACAGCTATGCCAGCTACCGTGGATTCATTCATGGATTGTGGATGGGGCCGTCGTGGATGGACGGCTTTACATTGAACATCGCTGACCCTGAAGTAATCCGAGAAATCACTTATCTTGACGAACTGGTGTGCGAACTTAAGTGTGATGGCCAAACTGGATATGGTATGACAGAGGTCATGGTGATTGGGAAATATCCCAAGTATGGATTTCAGGGATACTAGCGAGAAATGATTCGGGTGGTAAGTACCCCATGAGCACGCTTATCACGTAATAAGAGAGGTATGTCGTGACAGAAATAGCCAATCTCAAGGAAAGGCTAGAAGCATATCTCAGGACGAAGTTTCCACAGCGGCAGCAGCTTGTCGTGACGGAGTTCAATAGAGTCGCGGGAGGCTATTCCAGCATGACTTATTTCTTCACCGCAAGCTGGCAAGAGACAGGGGGGCCGGTTTCTGAAACTCTGGTCATCAGAATGTTGCCAGAAATGGGGCCTGTTCCCTCCTATGATATTCGGCCCCAGTACGAGGCTATGACGGCGGCTCACCGCAGCGGTCTTCCTGTGCCTCAAATCCACTGGCTGGAAATGAACAGTGGCGTCCTTGGACATCATTTCTTTGTCATGGACAAGGTTGACGGGGAGGTGATGATGTTTGTCTACCCACGTGAACCCCAGTTCCAGGCCCAGTTGAAGCGGGAGTATGTTGATTACCTGGCTAAAATCCACTCCCTGGACTGGCGAACTCTCAGCTTTTCATCTCTGCAACCACCCCAAAGCGATCGGCACCATGCTGAAAGAGAGATCGAAAGATGGCAATGGGCTATGGAGCGAAACCAGTACGGCCCCCAGCCGCTGCTTACAGAGGCCTTGGTCTGGCTGAAAAACAATATACCTTCGGCTGAACGGACATCGCTCTGTCACGGTGACTACACTGCGGCTAATATGTTCTGCCGCGACGGCCACATTGTAGCTATCTTCGACTGGGAGTTGGCTTCCCTGGGTGATCCTATCAGCGACCTCGGGTTTGCTTGCATGATGAATGACACCATGAGGTGGGGTTTCTGGGACGATGAGGAGTTCATCAGGGCCTACGAGAAGGCATCTGGGCTGAAAGTGAGTAAAGAGAGTTTCTTTTTCTGGAAACTATTGGGCTACATCAAGCTGGCGGTGGCCGAATTGGGCGCCATCAGGACAGCTCTTGAGTCTGACAAGCTTGAAGTGCACCAATTTACACATTTAGTGCTATCGCGCCGCATCTTCAAAGCGGTGGCTGAGATGCTGGGATTCTAGACACGGAGTCTGATCTGGAGGAGATCGAATGTCTGAACCTTGCTTTCCGGTGAAGCCGATTCTGGAGAAGTGTGCTGAATTCCTGGAACAGGCCGTGTTGCCAGGACTGAACGAACCCTTGTTAATCCAGAAAACATATTTGACTTCTGTAGCACTGCGTATTCTGGCAAATACGGTGGAGGAGAAGGGTCGGGATCTGATTGATGAGAACAACGGGATGAGGGAGGTTCTGGGCAGAGTGCTGGAAGCACTACAGAGGAAAGACACACTGTCTCAGGTCGAGGTCAGGAGTGAACTGATAGAGAAGCTTGCCGTAACCCTCAAAGGGGCGGGGGCCCCTGGGGCAAGCCTTAGTGAAGAGAACGCGCGGCTGAAAGGCGCTCTAGTGGACACCGTCAGAGGCCTGGATACCCTGAGCAACGTTCTACCCCAGGAGACTGTTTCGTCCCTGAGACGCCAGATACGGGCTGCTATCAGGCAGCAGTTAGACCACGGCCTGGCCCACATAGAAGGGGTGCCCGTGGCCTTCTAGGCTTTCCAATGACGGTGGGTGGGAGTGATGGGCGACAAATACGGTGGGATGCCGAGCTAGTTGCCGTCAGGCATCAGGCAAGGAGGGAGCAAAAATGGTACAAGACCTATCCGAAATGCAGGCCAATCTCACTACTTGGATACAGGCGAAAATGCCCAAAGCCCGGAACGTCTCCATATCCAACCTGCGCAAGCCGGGAATGGGGCTGTCCAGCGAAACATACCTTTTTGATCTGAACTGGGAAGACGCCGGACAACCGAAGTCTATGGGAGTGGTTCTCCGTGCTGCACCACGCAGTCGAGGAGTGTTTCCCGAGTATGATCTGGCCCTTCAGTTTAACGTTATGAAAATACTGAAGGAGAATACCGATGTACCTGTGGCTGAGATGCTGTGGCTACAGGAGGGCCCGTCGGTCATTGGTGTGCCATTCTTCCTGATGAAGAAACTCGAAGGGGATGTACCTCAGGACTACCCATCCTATCATGGCACGGGGATGTATTTTGATGCCACACCTGAGATGAGGAGGAAAATATTCTGGGGTTCCCTGGAGGCAATGGGCAAGGTGCACAAACTTGATTGGAGGCGACTGGGGCTGGACTTCGTAGGGGCCCCCGGACCTGGCACGGACCCCGTGGATCGGCAACTCGCCTACTGGGAACGACATCTGAACTGGACCAAGGACAGTCCCGAAGAGACACATCCCACCATGGAAGCTACCGTGGCCTGGCTGAAGAAAAACTCTTACGTTCCCGAGCGTGTTACGCTATGTTGGGGAGACGGACGCATTGGAAACACGCTTTACAGCAGGCCAGATCGCAATGTGCTAGCCATCATGGACTGGGAGATGGCCTTCATAGGCGACCCAGAGGCAGACCTGGTCTGGTTCTTCACTATTGACAAAGCACTCAGCAAGGGCTATGGTCTTCCGCCGCTTGAAGGTACGCCCACCGCTGAAGAGATCGTACGTCGCTATGAAGAACTCACCGGATGGAGAGCCAAGAACCTCTTTTACAATGAAGTCTTCACGACTTTCCGGTACGGGATGACAGTAATCGCCAGCTTGAAGAACATGCGGAGTCGAGGGATACCTATTCCAGACGAGATGATACTGAACAACTTCTCGACCCAACATCTGTCCAAACTTCTGGGATTGCCCTCGCCTGGGCCCGACCCGTACGCAGAGGAAAAGGTGGACATCAACCAGCTTACCGTAACGGTGCAATTCCACTTCACCGGGCCCGGCGGATATGACTGCTACCTGTTATCGGATAAGGGAAAGGTGTCTCGGCATCAGGGCTGCGTCGAAAATCCAAGTTGTGCCATTAAGGTGGCGCTGGCTGATTGGAAAGCGATTCAGAGCGGCCAACTCAATCGCCTTGAGGCATGGTCAACGGGAAGGTTTGTGACTGAAGGCGATCATGGGCTGCTGTCGCTTCTGGAAGACGCCATTGCCAGATACGGCTCGGCAGAGTAGCATTCTGTCGTGCAGGTGCCCGGAACAACCAACGACCTGAGCCCAAAATCCAGCTATCTGGGTGGCACAAGAATCGGGCGCAGGTCATTCACCGGACGAAGCACAGATCCAACTATGGTACCGCATCAGGAGCTTAGAGCAGCAGCTAGGCGAGGCACTGCTCTGTTCGTCTGATAATATCGTCCTGTAGCGGTTTACCCAGGTCTGCCCAGTAAGCGCTGTAGCCAGCCACCCGTACCACCAGATCCGGGTACTTTTCGGGATGTGCCTGGGCATGAAGGAGAACCGCCCTATCCACTACGTTGAACTGAACATGATAGATTCCCAAGTCATACCAGGTTCTCAGGTAGTGGGCGAATAATTTCTTGTTCTCCCCTTCCAGGCTGTGGGGCATAAACTTCTGGTTAAACAGCATGCCGTGGGCTCTATGGATATCTATTTTACCTAAAGAGCACAAGGTCGCCGTCGGGCCGTGAGTATCCGCTCCAGCCGTGGGCGATCCAGTACCGTCAGCGAAGGGCTGGCTGTCTTTCCGTCCGTCTGGAGTGGCCGGACAGAACCGGCCCAAGGCGTAGTAGGCAGAAATAACGCTGCCCTCTATCCACAGCTCGGTGCCCGAGTAACATTTGAATTTCCTTACCTCAGCTTGCGTGGCATAGTGTACCCACTGGGCCATCTCGTCAGCATAGTCATCGTCATTGCCGTATTTCGGGATCCTGAGACACTCCTGCCTCAAATCCTCTTTTCCTTCCCAGTCATTACGTACCGCTTCCAGCAAACCCTCGATCGTCGCCACCCTGTCCTCGAAAACCAACTTCTTGATCACTGTGAGGGAGTCAGCCACATTGATCATGCCGGCTACCTTGATATTGTTTTCTACGGCCCACCCATTGTAAGGAACGAAGTCCCTGCCATCCTTGCCTTGCTCTATACAGCCATCCAAATGCGCTGATATGAGAGGTCGCTTCAGATAGGTACGCTTTAGCTCTTCCTCAATGTGGTGGATCTGCACCATCTTATCAACGAAGAAGTTGACCTGCTTGAGGTAGGCCTCTTTGAAATCTTCGATGCTCCTGAATTTACGGGGGTCGCCGGTGTGCGGCCCTAGCTGCCTACTCAAGAACCTGCAGTAGCCATCGTTCAAGGCTAGATCCAGACACTTGGCCACACTCAAGAAGCCCACAAGGGCAGGACCCAGCCCCTGGTTCTTATCAGGAATGATCCACTGGACGCAACCCCCCACAGTCCAGTCCCAGACCTCATTCGGAGGAACCCCCCGCCTCAACAGCATAGGGATGGCTTGAGAATCACTGTTAAAGGATGGGAAGCCAATGCCGGTATGGAGCAAATCTATAGCCCTATCAATGAATCCTGGGTCTATTTTGGGGTGATAGCGGATAACCAGCGTCGGCTGGATAGTCCGTATATTCATGCTGGCACCCAGGCACATGTAGGACATCTCATTGGTTGCGTCCTTGCCTTTTTCATCTACCCCACCCAGGGTGAAAGTCTGAAATTGACTGCTGCCAACCGAAACCAGCTCGCCCTCTGGAGGACGCAGGGAACTGATCCCTTCCATTTTCACCCAGAGGCATTCCAGCAACTCTAACGCTTCCTCACGGGTAATCCCCCCCTCTTCTCTGTCCTTTTTGTAGAAAGGATACATGGCAACGTCAAACCTCGTCCCGCTCCCAGTACCGTAGTATTCAATTGCTGATCGGATAATATGCGAGAAGAAGAAGGACTGTAGTGCCTCCCAGAAATTGCGTGGCGGATTCGCTGGAACCCAGTCGCACACCTCGGCAATCTTCTCCAGTTCCTTTCTTCTGGCAGGGTTGTTCTCCTTCGTAGCCATCTTCCTGGCCAGCTTAGCATAGCGCTGGCCGAAACGGCCAAAGGCTTCGTTGGCAATAATCATTGCCTCCAGGTTGGCTACTTGATCCATGTACTCCCTGGCTGTCTTGCCTTTTACCCCCTGCTGCCTGACCTCTGCCAGCTTATCTCGGCACATCTTGATAATCCCGTTCTGGCCAATTTGCAACAGCCTTTTGTGGCCATGAGCAGCACCCTCTATAAAGGTGTCTATGTATAGCGGCCCGCTGAAGCCCATCCACTCAGCCAAGTCAGGTGGCAGCCCTGCCAAGACTCGGTCACGGAACGATTTTCCCTTCCAATAGGTGTGAATCTTCTGAAGTTCCTTGGCTTCTTCCTTGCTCACCCTCTGGGCATAGAAGCCCCCAGAGGAAATCGCTGCGTCCAGCCAGATGTAGTCCCACTCTGGGAATGTGGGCAGGGCGCCCGGCGACGAGGCGTAGTTACCTACAATTAACTCATCATCTTCAATGTAGATGGTCATCTTGTCCAGAATATTGGCCACGGCCTTGGCTCGACGGATGACCTCTGGCTCGCCTTCACTCTCCCGGTAACCCTCGGTCAACAAGCGTGCCCGCTCAGGGCATATCTTGGAGAAGGTGCGCAGGTGGGTCTTGATCCCTCTCAGATAGTCCAGTTGACCAGACGTTCGCTCCTCCTTGGTGCATTCTACTGCCTCAGCGGCCACCCCAGGATAGATCCTTCTTGCCCTCAAACGTTGTGTTCGCGAAGTCGATCCGTAAGTTGTTGTGCCTACTGTTGTAGTAGCCATAGCCCAACCTCCTCTGCTGCTATTGGCAGCGTTTCTCTCGAAACAGCAATGCAAGCCCCCTTATTGTTCAGCGATTATGTTCTTACTCAGTATGCCCCATAATGACAGCGACGTCAACCCCGTGAAGTCGTCTGATGTCTCACATGTTTCTGAACGAACTCACAGCTCTGGCGAGGGGAAGGCGGAGCTACGTCGGCCGTGCGATTGCGGGCTCGTCAAAAGGCAACTGAAGCCGCCAAAACAGCCTTCCACGTGGCCGCTGGAGCTGAGTTTCACCGTAACGCCGCCGAAGAGAATCCCAGAAATCACTGCCACCATGGGCCTGCCTGGGTATTTCCATAACACTAAATCCTCAGTCGCTGATTTTGGGCTGCGTTATCAACTTGCACTTATGAATCCCCTTCAGTAAAATGGAGCAGTCTAAGGGACTGTTAGAGTGAGGGCATGATGAGATATCTCGCTGCAGGCCCCGAAAAGGTCTGTCGGTAGCCCTATCTGGAGAGCCGTGGAGACCATAAATATTCCGGTTCTCGTTCTGAACCAAGACTACCAGCCAATAAATATCTGCCGGGTTCGAAGAGCACTAGTCTTGGTGCTTCGAGGCAAGGCTGAGGTAGTAGAAAATGGTTTGGGAACGATACATGCTATCAGCTGTTCTCTTCCCATCCCCTCCGTAGTCCGCCTTGCTTACTCGGTCAGACGTCCTCGGTTTCAGAGGAAGCTAACTCGTTTCGAAGTGTTCAATCGGGACAGACATACTTGCCAGTACTGCAGACGAGAGACCAAAGAGTTGACTTTGGACCATGTTATCCCGCGCAGTCGAGGTGGCCAACATAGCTGGGAAAATGTTGTCAGTTGTTGCTTCTCTTGCAATCGGCGCAAAGCAGGGCGGACGCCAGCAGAAGCAGGGATGAAACTCATCCGAAATCCAGTACCTCCGCCACCGACCAGCTTCTGCGTCCCTTACCAGTACCTCCGCACCTACAGAGAATGGCGTAAGTTCCTTCCAGAAGCTGGCTAGTGCTTGGAGGGCTTCGGTGCTGATTTCCTATCCCCGACTCCAGCAGTAGGCTCTTTTCTTCTGACATCAGCAGCAGGAAACTCCACCGTCACTTGGCTCTCCATCGCCACTGTGACCGTTTCCTTGAGTGGATTAGTCGCCGTCACATTTCCTTCGCCTAAAGGTGTAACTACCTGCTGGCCCACGGGAGGCAATTTCTCCTTCATGGCGCGGTACAAGTCTCTTTCATAGCCAAGGCAGCAAAGCAAGCGGCCGCAGACGCCAGAGATCTTAGCTGGCTCAAGAGAAAGGTTCTGCTCCTTAGCTATCTTGATAGACAAGGGATTGAATTCAGTCAAGAAGGTAGCACAACATAAGGGACAGCCACATTTGCCAATCCCTCCCATTAGCTTCGTCTTATCCCTTGGTCCCACCTGGTGAAGTTCTACCCTGGTCTTTAGAGAAGCCGCCAGCTCCCGAACCAGTTGCCGAAAGTCAACCCTTCCTTCGGCGCTGAAGAAGATTGTAATGTAGCTGTTATCAAGGTTGCTTTCAGCATCAAGCAATTTTACTGGTAGCTGGTACTTCTGAGCCAACTCCTGGCACTTAGAAAGAGCTGCTTGTTCGCTATGCCTCGCCTGGTCTTCCCGTTGTAGGTCTTCAGGGCTTCCCTTACGGAGTACCGGTTTCAGTGGTTCGGTCAGCTGGCTTGCTATTACCTGCTTGGGGGCAATAGCTACTTTACCGATCTTGAGACCGTGTTCCGTCTCCACTACAACACGGTCATTCACCTCTAGCTTGATTCCGCCGGGGTCGAAGTAGTAGACTCTCCCCGCTCGTCTAAAACGGACGCCAACGACACGCTTTTCTTCCGTCACACAGACACCTCGCTCATCCACTATTCTACACGCATTTCCGAGTCATTAGCCAACCTGATTTCTACAGCACGGGCGTGCCCATCAAATCCTTCTGCACGGGCTATGGTTGCCGCCATCGGGCCTATCTTTTCTAGAGTCTCTCTATTTATAGCCAAAACGCTGGTGATTTTGAGGAAATCATCTGTGCCTAGAGGTGAACCAAAGCGGGCGGTGCCGCCTGTAGGTAAGACGTGGCTTGGTCCAGCAACATAGTCACCTATGACTTGTGGCGAGTCCTCGCCAATGAACACAGCTCCAGCGCTTTTGATTCTATCCAGATAGGCCCAGGGATCCCGCATCACCAAAGAGAGATGCTCCGGGGCATAGTAGTTTACTAACTCCGCAGCTTGCTCTATATCGCCGACTACTATTATGCCACCTCGACTTTCCAACGAAAAGCTAGTGATCACCCGCCGCTCCAACCGAGCTAGCCTATCCTCTACCTCCTGACTGACCTTGGTTGCCAGCTCTGGTGAGTTTGTGATCAAGATCGCTGCAGCCAGCAGGTCATGTTCTGCCTGAGCCAGGAGATCAGCAGCACAAAGAGCTGGGTTGGCAGTCTCATCGGCAATGATAGTCAACTCGGTGGGTCCATACAACCCATCGATATCGACTACACCATAGACTAGTTTCTTGGCTAGCTGAACGAAAATGTTCCCTGGCCCACATATTTTGTCCACTTTGGGAATAGATTGGGTACCGTAGGCCAGGGCAGCAATGGCTTGAGCACCGCCAACCTTGAAAATACCGCCAACTTGAGCAATATCTGCCGCCACCAGCGTAGCTGGGGGCACCACCCCTCTCGGCGACGGGACAGTGACGATGACTTCCGGTACCCCTGCTACCTTAGCCGGGATAGCTGCCATCAGCACTGTGGAAGGGTAAGAGGCTGTCCCCCCGGGAACATAGACCCCAACCCTCTCCAGGGGGTAAACTCTCTGTCCCAGGCCTCCCTCACCGAAATCCATCCAGCTTTGGCGCTTATACTTGCTGTGAAACGCCCTGATCCTCTGTGCAGCCAAGTTTAGGGCAGAGACAAGTTCCTGGCTCACCCTGGAATAGGCTTGAGCAATTTCGTCTTTCTTCACCTGCAAGTCAGTTGACTCCACCCCATCAATCCGCCTGTTGTAATCAAAGAGGGCTGAATCGCCCTTGGCACGGACTTCGGCCACGATTCTCTGCACTACTTGCTGTGGGGTCAGCTCCTCATGGAACACTTCCTTGATCTTCTGCTTCAACCCTGCCGGAATCTCTTGTAGCTCCAGCGGAAGCCGTCTCAGTAAGCTAACCTTGGCAGACTCAATATCCGTAATTATCCTCAATCTTCGAACTCCTCAGCATCGTTCTTGTTGGATGTGTACTAAGATAGATAGAAAACACATCTTTTCTTTCGCCACAATGGAGGTTAAGCAAAGGATAGGAAGCCACTCGTCTACCACTTACAAAGCATGTCTCAGCACTACAGTCTCCATGAGAGGAGGCAGTTGATCCTTCTCGAGTTCAGTCTCGCTGGCTTCCGACTTTCGGACATTCTTTCTGCCTTTCAGAAAAGCGTCAACCCCCGCAATGGGATATGCGCATTTGGCCGTCTTATAGTGCATCGGGATGATCACCTTGGGATTCAGGCTGTCGCAAACCGTGGCAGCACCCCTAGCGTCGATCGTGAAGAAACCTCCCACGGGAACCAACAACACGTCCACCGCGCCAATTTCAGCAATCTGCGCCGCCCCCAGTTGATGGCCCAGATCACCCAGGTGGCAGACCTTTATCCCATCCAGACTGAAACAGAAGATGATGTTTGTCCCTCTCTGTCCTCCTTTGGCTTCATCATGATAGCTGGCAATGCCCCTGAAGTCTATTCCCTTCACCTTCTTGTGACCCAGTGCGTTCACCACCTCGGGATTTCCCTTTACCGCAGCTGAATTGTTATGGTCACCGTGATCGTGACTTACCATAACGATGTCAGCCGCCTCCGCTATCCTCCCATACTCAATCCCACCACCCACGGAATAGGGGTCAGTTATCACTTTAAGCCCTTCCTTTGAGGTTATCAAGAACGATGCATGACCTAACCACTTGATTTTCATCTCTTTTGCCTCCCTTCGATGCGATCCCTAAAGACCATAAGTCCCACGCCTGAACTGCACCCCAAATCGGCTGCAAGAGCCAGCCGACAGGTAGAAAACGTACCGTCGTGATTTGCGCGGATCGCTAACCCTACTCCTCGCCCAGGGCCAGAGCAAGATTAACCAGAGTTCGCACTCCCACGCCAGTAGCACCCTTGACAAGGTATCCCTTGTCTTTGTCGCTCATCGAAGTGCCAGCTATGTCCAGGTGAACCCAAGGGGTGTCTTCAACAAATTCGCTAAGGAACTGCGCCGCTGTTATAGCGCCTCCATATCTTCCACCACTGTTCTTGACATCAGCCACGTCGCTCTTGTTGCCCTCTTTGTATTCTTGAAACATTGGCATTTGCCAAACACATTCGCCTGCTGCCTCGGCAGCTTTCATGACCTTGTTGAGAAGTTCCTGGTTATTGGTGAAAGCTCCAGTGCAAATTGTCCCTAGTGCTATCCGGCAGGCCCCTGTCAAGGTAGCCACATCGACCAACAGCGAAAGGCCGCGTTCCCGAGCATAGGATAGGGCATCGGCTAGAATCAATCTTCCCTCAGCATCAGTGGTAACAATTTCAATTGTCTTTCCGTTCATGGCTTTCAATATATCGCCAGGCTTGAGGGCTGCACCACCGGGCAGGTTCTCCGTAGCCGGGATGAGGCCAGTGACATTGATTCTTGGCTTGAGTTCAGCCAGGGCACGCAGGGTAGCGATAACTGCTGCACCACCCGCCATGTCCCCCTTCATATCAGCCATACCCTCTGAGGGCTTAATAGAAATTCCCCCCGAATCAAAGGTTATCCCCTTCCCCACCAAACCCAGCGTTCCCCCCGAGGACGAATCCCCGCTGTATTCCAGAACAATGAACTTCGGCGTCTGGTGACTCCCTTGTGCCACACCCAGCAAAGCCCCCATCCCCAATTGCTGTATCTGCTCACGTTCCAACACAGTGCACTTCAGGTTGTACTGAGAAGCCACTCCTGTGGCCACTCCGGCCATCTCTGTGGGGGTCATAAAGTTGGCTGGCTCGTTAATCATATCTCGGGCAAAATTGGCAGCTTCAGCTACCACTTTGCCGATCTTGCAGCCTCTCTCCAGTTGCGGAAGCTTGTTCTCATCCCTCTCTATGATAAGGAGCTCTTCAATCTCGCCGTTTTCGGATTCCTTGGTGATGTGCTTGCGAAAGGTATACAAGCCCAGTACGGCGCCCTCAGCTATAGCTTGAGCCGAGGCTGATGTTTCAATGCCACCCGCCCCCGTCCCATGCGCGACGGTGGCCACCCTCTTTGCCCTCTTCGTCCGTAGTAAACGGCATGCCTCCGCTACAATACGTCGAACCTTGTCCAGGGTAAACTGCGCCTGCTTGCCCAACCCAGCAACCACTACTCGCCGGGCTGGAATCTTGCCCAGCGTGTGGATCAAGGTCAACTCGCCAAGCTTGCCCTTGATCTCACCAGCCTCAATGAGTTGGGTGATAGCACCATCCAGAGCCCTATTTACCGCCGCCGTAGCGCCACCTGGCTGGCTTACACCTTCAAAAAAGTTCACTATCAGGCCATCAACCTCGATCTTGGTTATGTCGCTACTCACGACCTTCAATTCCATTTTGTCTCCCTTTCCCTCGGGTGACTATTGAGTCAACCTGCGTACCACTCTGTCCAAGGCCGCACCAATGTCTTTGGAGGTATCGACCACAAGATGATTGCGGCGTATCCTCTCGGTTGTGGGTTTCAACCTGTGGTAGACCATCAAATCCGCCTCGGATTGGTCCCCGGGATCAATCTTGCTTTTCCGCCCTTCAAGCCGCTGGCTCACCACCTCTAGAGGTGCATCAATCCGGACAATAACCAGAGTCGCGCCTACGTGATCGGCAATGTGATAAAGCCGCTCACGATGGCGCTCTTCCAGGTTGGTAGCATCTAGTGCCACGTTGGTTCCGCCTTTCAGCAAGTCCTCGACAAGTGTGTAGCAAGCCTGAAACAGTCTGTAGCTTTCCTGGGCGGAGTATCTGGGGTGGTCAAAGAGTAATTTACGCAACCTATCGCTTTCCACAATAACCAGAGGAACCCTTTCTGCCAATCGACGGCAAAAGTGAGATTTTCCCGTGCCAGGCAACCCGCTGACCACCACCAGCGCAGGCTTAGCCACAGGCTCAGGCAGCTTCCCCAAAGCCTCCCTCAGCTTTTCGACATCCGCAATTACCTGGCTTTGTCTCATTTGAGGCCATTATAGGGCATTTCTTCAGCTTTTGAAACGGTCAAAGAGGTTAATTTTGCAGCAAGCGGCTCAAGAGCCAGCCCAGAATGCCAGGAGGTGACTATAGATAGCTGCGATCAAGAAGCGTCCGGCAAAACAGGATGCTTCTCTTGCTTGTTCTTGCCGTCTTCAGGTCTTCACATAGGCCGGCAGTCAGCCGCTTCGTTACTATGAGGAGAAAGATAACAATGCCACCCACTGTTGTTTCCCAAGGCTGATTGGTATACCAGCATCCAACGGGGAACAGGGCGAAACCAGCGAGCATCCCCAGAGGAAGGCTCATGCTGGGGGGGCCGCCAAACTTCAGCCGCTCATCTCTTGATTGCGTCGAATCAAGAACCCGAGGCAACGTTCTGAGGAGAAGGCCCACCAATATAGGCACAAACAGAAAGGGCATCGCCTTGTAGGCTAACGCCGATGCCACGCCAAGACTGGTACTGTTGCCTTTCTCGCCCCGGAACCCGTGGAAAATGGACCACATTAGTCCAACTATCACCGCCAATCCTACGGCCACTACTGTGCCCCTGCCAAAATCGGAAACCTTGTCTACTATCACCACGGCAATACCACCTTTTACCACATCCCAAGCAATACCCGTAAATCCCTCCAGGCGTCCCACCTTATGCCATAGACCGCTATGCATATCCTCTTCTTTGGAAAGGTCATACCCTCGCATTCTGCCAATAAGGTAGACGACGGGGAAGGCTCCGAAAAGGTAAGCTCCGAGCACTACTAGTGTGTCGGTCCACATACTATGGTCTCAAATACCCTTTGCAGACTCCGTTTAGACTACACGCGAGGACGGTGCTCAAACAGGAAATCCCAGGGGTCATCTTCCTGGTTAGCCACCCTGCGTTCCAGTAGTGCCGGTGCCAGAAGCAGAAACAGCATTATCGAAGCCAGGAATACCAGCTTCAGTACACCAACGCTCCCTGCGCTGGAGCAAGCTATGAAGATCAAGACAGCCAGACCGGAAATGAGCAACACTCCGGCCTTCAAACTACGTTGTCTGAACCTATTGAACAATACCACAATACCTGCCAGGGTCAGCAAGCTCAAGGCTATCCACGGTTCCAGGCCACGTAGACCACTCTCCCCACCACCCAACAAACCGTGCCTCCACTGTGCTGTGATAAACCAGCCAACCAGAGGCGGGAGAGGCAAGGCCATCAGTGTGCCTAGTAACCAGTCGCGCTTCAAAACTTGCAAAAGAATGTGAATGAAGAGCCATAGAATAACAGGGAAATACATGACTAGCAACAGCCATACCCACCAGGAAGAGGTGAGAGTATTCGAGCCTAACGCCTTCTGCAATAGAACCAACCCAACTACCAACAGGGGCATGAGCGCATAGCCTAGCCAGGTAAAGAACCAGGTAGGTTTGTTATGCTGCCACCCGTACACAGCTATGCCAGCAGTGGATATCACGATGATCATCAGCCAGCCTATGTTCGCCCACTGGTTGAAAGCAAAGAGCAGAGCAAAGAGAATGTGGGGCAAGGCAGCTACTAAAGTCTGAACCCAGTTGCTGGTATTATGCACCTCATTCAACTCATCGCCCACCGTAGCAAAGGAACCAAAAGACTCGGCTGCTATCTTGGTCGCCTCCTCCTCTGAAAGCCCTGCCCCTTGCAGTTCCTCCACCTGATCTTCAAAATGGGTGTACAACTCACTGAGAACCTCTCTGCTTTTCGAGGAGTCAAGTCTCAGTCTTGCTCTTAGGCTGTTCAAATAGCGTTTAGGCTCAGTCAACACCCGCCGTCACTCCCTAGCCTGTTGTCGGCTGCATCACCAGATTAACTGCCGTAGAGAAGCCTCGCCACTCAGCCACCCTTTCCTCCAGCAGCTTTCGACCCTTGTCAGTCAAATAATAGTACCGCCTCTCTTTCCCCGAAGGTAATCGCTCCCAGGAACCTTTGACCAGCCCAGCTACCTCCAGGCGGTGGAGAGCCGGATACAGAGTACCCTCTTTGAATCTGAAGTAACCCTGGCTCCTTTCCTTAAGCTCTTTGATGATTTGGTAACCATACATCGGCTGCTTTACCAATAAAGACAAAAGCAGGGTATCCGTGTTCCCTTTCAACAATTCCCGTCCATAGCTCATGTTTCTCTCCCTCTTTTCTGGTCTCTGTCTCTGGCAACGTCCAGAATATCACAACTGCTTCACTTCAGGCAAGATACATCGCCCTTTTGGGAAATTACCACCAGACACAACACTAATTCTCAGTATAGAAGGCAAGGCCCAGGACCCCGCTCCCGGTACAGTAGCCCATTACGGGACTAAACTCGGTGAGCCACGCCTCAATGCAATCAAATTGCGCTCGCACACGTCCCATAAGCCTTTCGCCCTCCTCCTGTGCGTTGGCATGGTGAACCGCCACGTGCACGGGCTTTGTACCTACCTTTCTGCGCATTACCTTCAGCAGTAGATCAACCCCTTTCTCTTTGCTTCTAGTCATGCCGTTGAAATGAGCTACGCCGTTTCCCCAGCTTAGCACTGGCTTAATACTAAGCCACGCGCCGACCTGAGTGGCTATTTTCGGTATCCGTCCCGTTCGATAGGCATGACGAATGGTTTCCAGAACAAACACCAGCTCCACTCTTTTCTTCAGTTCCTCCGCCGCTTCAATAGCCTCTACCAGCCCCTTTCCTTCCGCTGCAGCTCGAGCAGCAGCGAGGACAACAAAGCCCTCTGCTCCGGTAACTATCCCAGAATCCAACACCTCAATAGTAGTACTAGCCAACTCCCCCTTTACTTGCTCTCTAGCAGCGACGGCAGTGTTATACAGCGTACTCATTTTGGCCGAAAGGGTGATGCAGAGGATGCTGTCGGCACTCTTGCTCAGCATACGGTAAGCCTGCGCAAAATCTTCAGGTGGTGGGGCGGCAGTCGAGAACCGGTCGGGTGCCTTCTCCAGCAGTTGATAAGCCTCAGCAGGGCTTATGTCTAACCAGTCACGATACGCCCGGCCATCGAAATAGATGTTAGGCGTAACCAAGTAGATTCCGTACCTCTCCACCATGTCTCTCGGCAGGCAAGCTATGCTATCCGCAATGATCGCCACCTTGCTCATAGAATCATAGAATCCTTCGCGCCTCACAAATCGTATTACTACGTGAGCCCTGATGTCAACGCCTAGTTAGCGCCTCAGTGTAAAGCTGGCTCATGAATACGACCTGCCTTTCTGCACACACCGGTGCATGGGTAAACTCGCAGCCACTCATTGTACAGGCGATGTCGGGCTGTCAAGCCCGACACGTGACTCCAGCCATTTCTTCTTCTGGGCTATCCTCGTCTCCTCGTTGGTTGTCTGATAGCTTCCCAGAAAAGACTGCTTCATGGTGGCGAATGTGCCCTCTAGGATAGCCTTCCTTATCCGTTCTGTTAAGCTGATAATGAAATGCAGGTTGTGAATCGTGGCTAGCCTGTATGCCAAAAGCTCTCTCGACTTGAACAAGTGATGTAGATAGGCGGCTGAAAAGTTGTGGCAGGTGTAGCAATCACACCGGTTATCAATAGGGCCGGTCATATCCTTGTAGCACACATTCTGAACATTGTGCCTGCCCAACATGGTGAACAGGCTGCCGTTGCGAGCGGTGCGGGTGGGCAGAGCACTATCAAACATGTCCACCCCTCTGGCCACGCCCTCAAAGATGTCCTCCGGTGAACCCACCCCCATAAGGTATCGGGGTTTGTCCTTGGGAAGGCAAGCTACCGTTTCCTCCAGCACAGCCAGCATCGCTTCCTTCGGTTCGCCCAGGCTCAAGCCACCGATACTATAACCGGGAAATCCTAGCGAAGTGAGAAAACAAGCCGACTCCCGTCGTAGTTCAACAAGGGTGCCGCCTTGTACAATACCGTAAAGGGCCTGCCCTTCTCGATGATGATTCCTCAGGGACCTTTCCGCCCAGTGGTGCGTCCTTCGCATGGCTTCAAGAATGAGGTTTTGATTATTGCTGTAGGGAGGGCATTCGTCCAGGGGCATAATGATGTCGGCCCCCAGTTTCTCTTGAAGCTGTATCACCAACTCGGGAGTGAAGAAGTGTTCACTGCCATCAATGTGCGACCTGAAAGTGACACCCTCATCAGTAACCCGCCGTAGCGACACCAGGCTAAATATCTGATAGCCGCCGCTATCGGTGAGGATAGGCCCCCCCCACGACATGAGGCGGTGCAGCCCGCCGACCTTCTCGACAACCTCCGTTCCTGGTCTGAGATAGAGGTGATAAGCATTGCCTAATATGATGGTCGCCCCGATCATCTTAAGGTCGTCTGGGGTGAGCGTTTTGACTGCTCCCTGGCTGCCTACCGGCAGAAATACTGGGGTGGGCACTGTTCCATGTGGCGTGGAAAGCAACCCCGCTCGTGCTTCCGTTGCGGGACAAGACTTCAGTATTGTGAAACTGTGGCTCACTGCCTTAGCAAGTCTCTAGCAATGATGGCCCGCTGTATCTCGGACACTCCAACATAAAGCTCTGTCATCTTGGCATCCCGATACATCCGCTCAACAGGCATGGTCTTCATCGTTCCATACGAGCCGTGAACCTGCATCGCCATACGGGTTACCTCTACGGCCATTTGGGAGCAAAAAAGCTTGGCCACTGATGAGGTATGTCTGACACTCTCTCCCTTATTCCGGAGGAAAGCCGTTCTATAGGCTAGCCATCTGCCCGCCTCTATCCTGGCAGCCATCTCGGATATGAGCCATTGGATGGTTGGCATTTCAGCGATGGGCCTGGAATAAGCGCAGCGCTGTTTAGCATAGTCAATGGAAAGATCGAGAGCAGCCTGCGCTACCCCAACGCCTTGAGCAGCCACTCCTATCCTTTCAACACTTATAGCTTCCAGCATAATCTCGAAGCCCGATCCTTTGGCCCCCAGCATGTTGTCCTGAGGTATCCGTACACCATCCAGGTAAATGACAGAGGTCCCCAGGCCCCTCAGCCCCAAGGTTTCGCAGGGCTCTCGCAGCACAAACCCGGTTACCGCCGTCGGAACAATGAAAGCGCTTATTCTGGCGGTCTCATCCTTGGCGAAGACAGTGGCTACTGAGGCTACAGGGGATACAGCGATGAAATTTTTCTGCCCTTCAACAACATATTCATTGCCCACTGGCTTTGCCCTGGTAGTCACCGCTTTCGGGTCTGAGCCAGTGCCTGGCTCCGTGAAGCAAAAGCAGCCGAATACTTGTCCGGTGGTTAACGGAACAAGGAACTCCCGCTTCTGGCGCTCGTTGCCGAACCGGAAGAGACTCTCCTCAGACAGGGCACTGACTGCCACAATGGCCCCAGCCGTCATGGAGGCCTGGCAAAGCTGCTCCACCACCAGAGAGTAGGCTACATAGCCAGCACCGCTGCCCCCATATTCAGAGGGGTAGGGTAGGCCATAATAGCCCATCCCACCCATTTCGAGAGCCAGTTGCAGCGGGAACTGACCACTGCGATCAATCTCCATTGCCTGTGGCAGAACTGCCCGCTGGGCAAATTCCCTGGCTGCCCTTTGAATCATCTTTTCCTGTTCGCTGAGGTCAAAATCCATAGTAGGCCGTGCCTCGTCCTCTTATAGTATGATGCTACACTTTAGGCCTGAGAGCTACAGAGAAGTCAGGGGTTTTGCGCTTCGCCTTCCCCAAGGCCAATCAGAGATATCTGGTTGTTGGTATAAATACACAGGTCAGCGGCGATTTCCATGCTGACGCGGGCTACCTCTGCTGCGGGGAGGTCCGAATATCGCAGCAACGCTTTGGCGGCAGCCTGGGCATAACCCCCTCCTGAACCTATCCCGATCACGTCGCCGTCAGGTTCTATCACATCACCCTCGCCGGAGAGAAGCAGCGTGTCCTTTCGGTCAGCGACGACCAGCCAGGCCTCGAGGCGACGCAGCACCCGGTCAGTCCGCCATTCCTTAGCCAGCTCTATAGCTGCCCGTCTCAGTTGCCCGCCATGTTTCTCCAGTTGACTCTCAAATCTTTCGAATAGGGTGACGGCATCAGCCACCGATCCGGCGAAGCCAGCGATTACCTGGCCGTGGTATAGGGTACGCAGTTTATTGGCCCCCTGTTTTAAGACGACATCACCAGTGGTGACCTGCCCATCGCCAGCTAGGGCTACGTGCCCACCCCTCCTTACGGCCAGAACTGTTGTCCTTCTTATGCTCTTTTGCATCACTGAATCTCTGCCCTCCATGACTCCCGGCAACACACGAATCTCCCAACACCTTCTGAAACTCGTAACACACGCCGCAGGTATTGCTCTACTGTTAGCTTTGACTTATCTATCGCCGGCTCCCTCCTGAAGGACTCAGCAGGCCCTCAAGTATTCTTGCCACTTGTTCGGGAGGCACGTCATTCCGAATCACCGCCTGGCCAATATCTGTCAGCAATACCCAGCGGATGGCTTTCTCCCTCACCTTCTTGTCGAGCTCCATCGCCCTCTGGATTGCGGCCAATTCCACGCCCGGGCAAGAGGTGGGCAAGCCAAGCTTTTCCAGCAGCGCAGACTGTCGTTCCACAGCCTCCCATGGCAACAGACCCAGGTCATGACTCAGTCGAGCCTCGCCCACCATGCCGATAGCTACCGCCTCACCGTGAAGAAACCGCTGATAGTTCGTCGCTGCTTCCAAGCCATGGCCGATGGTATGGCCGTAGTTCAGTATAGTACGTCTTCCTCTTTCTCTTTCGTCTTCGCTGACAATCCTTGCTTTGATAGCTACGCTGTGCCTTATGGCCTTGGTCATGATGTCTGGCTCCATTCGTGCGAGTCGTCCAGCGTTACGCTCCAGAAAGGCAAAGAAATCAGCGTCAAGGATTAGTCCATGCTTGATTACCTCCGCCCATCCCGAGACTAGCTCACGGCGGGGTAAGGTGGTTAGCGCCTGAACATCACCTACCACCAGCTTTGGTTGATAAAAGGCACCAATAAGATTCTTCGCCTGGGGATGGTTAACTCCCGTTTTCCCACCGATAGAAGCGTCCACCATAGCCACCAGGCTCGTGGGGATCTGCACCAGAGGCAAGCCACGCAGAAAGGTAGCCGCCACAAAACCCGCCAGGTCACCAATCACTCCACCGCCAAAGGCAATAATGAGATCGCCTCTCTCAGCCCGATGCTCCACCAGCCAGTCATAGATCCTGGTGGCGGTGTCGAGGCTCTTGTTAGTCTCCCCAGGGGGAACCGTGAAGGAATGGACAGTGAACCCAGTGTCCTCCAGACTCTTGGTGACCCTGCCTCCATAGATGAAAAAGACTGTTTCGTCACTGATAATGAAGGCCGTACCAGATAGTCCCGCCCGCTTCACTTCCTCACCCAGTTTGTAAAGCAACTCCCAGCCTACAAGAACACGATAGTGTTCAGTGCCGGTGATAACTTCGCCAGCCAGGCTATCTGTCCCGCCGTGGGCGTTGCTCCCGGGTAGAGCGCGCTTCCAGTAGTGCCATCCCCGAAGCACCTCCTGACTCACCTCCTCCAGGGTCAGATTGTCGGTATGCACTGTCCAATCAGCAATAGCATAGTATGGCCGACGTTGTTCCTTTAGATCAATGATGCGCTGAAGATGATCCGGCGCATTCAGGAGGGGCCGAAGGGGCTGGGAGCTTTTCACATCGGTCAGCAAGCGCTGGTGTATGGTCTCTGGCGCAGCTTCCAGGCATACTACAAAACCACCCGCTTTCATTAGTTCCCGGTTTCTGGGGTCGATGATGGCTCCGCCACCGGCAGAGATCACCACTCTTTCCTTACCACATGACCAGATCAACACCTTCCTTTCTATCTCTCGGAAATGTTCCTCTCCATCTTCGGCGAAGATGTGCTCGATGCTCTTACCAGCTCGCCGCATTGTTTCGTCATCGGTGTCTACCTGATCCCAGCCGAGGCGCTTGGCCACTTCCTGCCCCACCCTGGACTTCCCCGTGGTGGAGAAGCCAATCAAGATAATTCGGTTACCAGATGCTTTACCCACTCGACTCCTTCCCGCAAATCATGCCTTCCCAGCGCTTCGGGATATTGCAAACCGCTTTCGAGAATCACACAGCAAGAGCGACTACTTGACACTATCGCTCTCAGAATGTGAGGAATGTCCACCCAACCGTCTTCGGGGTTCTGAGCAGGGTGCACTGGGATGTGGCCAAAGTAAAGATAGTCGTCAATATCCCTGTTGTTCCACAGGTGAATTGAGCCGACGGAAGGCGCTAGCCGCTCGGCGAATTCGTACAGATCAAACCCATCTCGTTGCGCCGCTATGTGCATGTGACCAGTATCAAAGCAGTAGCGCAGCCCGGGGAAATTGCGACTGACCTCTAAAAGGAAATCCGAATTCAAGAAGGGGCTGGGGCCAAAACCCTCCATGTGGATTGGTATGCCGTGTTTCTCACTGATCTCTGCCAGATCAAGAGCACTTTGCCAGGCAATTTCCTGTTGCTTTACATAATCCATGCTGCTGCCATCAGTGGAAGATGGTGCCGGGAAATGCACCACCACGTAGTCAGCCCCAAAATCTTCCGCCATCTCCATCGTTTGCTGTACCATTTTCAGGCTGAGCTGCCTTTTCTCTGCGTCGATGTCGCAAAGAAAGGAAATAGTTGGAGGGCTAGGATACCAGGGCACCTTTACCAGGGGTGCGTGAATGCTCGCAGCCAGATTATGCCGTCCTACCTCTTTCTTCAGCTCTGGCAAACTATGGGGTGGAAAATGGTAGAACTCCCCGCGCTGCAACCCGTTGGAAGTTATCACCATCTCCAGTTGCCCGAGGTCATGGCAATGGAAGCCAAGTCTGTTCATTTTGGTTCCTGGATGGACTTTAGGTAGCCCTGATAGTTACGCCTGGTTTCCTTCAGGTTATCCCCGCCAAATTTCTCCAGCAAGGCGTCGGTCAAGACGATAGCCAGCATCGCTTCCCCTATCACCCCTGCCGCCGGTACAATGCACACGTCGCTGCGCTCGAAATGGGCCTCCACGGTTTCTCTGGTAGACAGGTCTATTGTAGGCAGAGGCTTCCTCAGAGTAGGCACAGGCTTCACAGCGGCCCTTACTATGATGGGTTCGCCGTTGCTTATCCCTCCCTCAATACCGCCAGCATGGTTTGTAGCCCTCTGCCACCCATAGGTTGAACCCTCTTTCACCCGGATAACGTCATGAGCTTGGGAACCTCGCATATCGGCCATTTTGAAGCCGGACCCGATCTCGACTCCCTTTACTGAAGGGATACTCATTATTGCCTGCGCTATCTTGCTGTTCAGTCGCCGCTCCCAGTGCACATGGCTTCCCAGTCCAACAGGCACACTTGTGGCCACAATCTCAAGAACCCCTCCCACCGTGTCCCCCCCAGAGGCAGCGTCATCAATGGCCGCCATCATCGCCTTTTCTGCCTCTTTGTCCGCACAGCGGAGAGCCGATTTCTCCACCACCTCCCAGTCGATAGGCCCTTGGAGTCTGGCCCAGACGCCTCCGATGGCCATTGTGTGGCTGCGAATGCCTATGCCGAACTCCTCTAATAACCGGCGAGCCACCGCGCCTGCAGCTACCCTGGCAGCAGTCTCCCGCGCACTGGATCGCTCCAGGATAGGACGTATATCGTTCAGACCGTATTTGGTGACCCCGGCCAGGTCAGCGTGCCCCGGGCGAGGCCGGGTCAATGGCTCTGCTTTCTTTTCGAGTGGGGATGTGCTCATAACTTCTTTCCAGTTTTCCCAATCCCTGTTCCAAATCAGCAGGCCGATGGGGCTTCCTATGGTAAATCCACACCGCACTCCTGACAGGATCTCTGCCTTGTCCTCCTCTATCTTCATGCGGGCACTTCTTCCATATCCACCCTGGCGCCTTTTCAGGTCGCGGGCAATATACTCCTCGTCCAGAGGCAAGCCAGCCGGCATCCCCTCAACGATTACGGTGAGCGCCTTGCCATGCGACTCACCAGCAGTAAGAAAACGAAAATCAGCCATACAGCCTCATACGATTAGGCCAGAAGAGGAGGATTTCCTCCTACCTTCAAGCTCCTGATTCCATCCTTCCTTTACTGTTCTACAGTCCTCTCTCGCCTTGTGGAGGAGAATAAGGGAGCAAATTCCCTCTCACCTAATCTCTTCAATCAGGGGAGGGAGAAAGAATCTGTTCCTTCCATCCCTATAACATCCCTCGCCGCCTGCGCCAGATGCTCCGGTACCATAACTCTGGCTTCACCCAATCCATCAACTGTTATACCGAAGACCAGGCCAGCGCTTTCATACTGCAAAATCGCTGGAACGCCCTCACTGACTAAGCGCGACTTGATCAACTCGGCTACCATGCGCTCGCCAACATAAACGGCAGTTAACTTTGATTCTTCTGGCAAGAACAGCCCCTAATCCAGTGATTCCCTGGCTCGCTTCAACATGATGTCAACAGGAGCCTTCCTGTCTGTCCACATCTCGAAAGAGGCCGCGCCCTGATAGACCAGCATAGACAGTCCCCCTAGAACCCTCGACCCTGCTTTCTTAGCTTCCCTCAATAGCGGCGTCTCTATAGGATTATATACTAAATCGCACACCAGGGCATTCCCCGGCAGCGCCCCCCCCCTCAGAGGACTCTTGTCCTCTGTCGGACTATGCTTCATCCCCACAGAAGTGCAGTTGACCAGCAGATGGCAACCAGACAGCGCTTCGCCCGATTCAGCTTCTTCCCAGGGTAGAACGATTATTTCTACCCGTGCCCCAGCACCTTCCCGTATCACACTTCCCAGACACTCCGCCCTCCCCAGGGTGCGGTTGATGATAGTCAGGCGGCTGACGCCCTCCGTCACCAGGGCGAAGGCCACCCCTCTGGCAGCGCCCCCAGCGCCCAGAAGGACAGCCCACTTACCCCGTGGCTCGAATTGGCCATCACCTCGTAAGGCCCTCACAAAGCCAGGGGCGTCTGTGTTATAGCCCAACAGTCTGCCATCCCTCTGCACGATGGTATTCACCGCCCCTATCTGCCGCACAACCTCATCTACCTCGTCCAGGAGAGGCACCACCACTTCCTTATGCGGTATGGTTACATTCGCCCCCAGGACTGAAGGCTGACGAAGACGGTTTACCGTTGCTTCCAGATGAGATGCCTCTACTTCCCATTTTTCGTAGCGGATGTCTAGCCCATAGAAATCGAAGGCCGCTTGCTGGAAGGCCGGCGAAATAGAATGTTGTAATGGATACCCAATGAGGGCTACAAGCTTGGTCATGACAGGAACCACCACCTCTCACGAGGGGCACAGTCTCTGGGATAGCCTCCAAAAACTGGATACGGGACTATTCGCACCCGGAGCGTGCCCTGTCCAAATACCCTTGCAGGATGAGCGTTGCCGCCGCTGCGTCTATCTTCCCCTTTCTCTCCCCCTTGCCAACGCCAGCCTCTCTCATGCGCCGCTCTGCGCCCACCGTGGATAAGCGCTCATCCCAGGTTTCTATAGGAATCTCAAGATATAAGGAAAGCGTCTGCAAGAAACCTTGAACCCGCTGTGCTTGCCGTCCCAAACTGCCGTCCATAGAATATGGGAGCCCGGCCACAATGCGGCCTACCTCATGCTGACGGACCAACTGGCAGATAGCCTCCGCCGCAGCTTCTGTACTGGTCACAACGACCCGCGTCAAAGGGCTGGCCAGGATTCCGCTAGGGTCGCTGAGAGCCACCCCAATCCATCGCTCCCCGATATCCAGCCCCAGAACACGGCCCACTCCCATGTTATTATCCACTTCTCTTCCACTTCCCCGAGTCTTTATCATAATGAACAGCAATGATCTTTGGGACGGTCCTAAGCGCCTCATCCAGCTTGCTGGCATCTTTGCCACTGCCCTGCCCTAACTCAGCCCTCCCCCCTCCCCCACCTCCCGCCACCTTCGCCACCTGCTTCACAAGGTCTCCAGCATGAAATCCCTTGGCTACCAGGTCAGGGGTGACCATAGCCACAAAGCTGGGCTTGTCGTTGTGGACTGTGCCCAATACAATCACGCCGCTCTTCAAATGCTCCTTCAATCTGTCTCCCGCCTCCCGCATGGCTTCTGGACTCACGGCTGACATTTTCGCTGACAAAACGTTGATGCCTGCAATTGACTCAACCTGAGATAGCAGTGAATCGGCTTCTCGGCGTGCTAGCTTGCGTTCCAGGTCCAGCGCCCGCTTGCGTTCCCGATCCAGCTCCTGGAGAAGAGCAGAGACCTTCTCCGCCACCTGCTCAGGCATGGTCTGGAGCTGGTGTGCCGTTGCTTCCAGAACAGAAATGTGTTCTTGGAAGAATCTTTCCGCCCCTCTACCGGTGACCGCCTCAATACGCCGCGCCCCTGACCCAATGCTGCTTTCGCTGAGAACATGGAACAGGCCTATCTCACCGGTGGATCGAACATGGGTGCCACCACACAGCTCAATGCTGCAAGGAGGTTCGCCGACCTGTACCATTCGAACTACATCTCCATACTTCTCCCCAAAGAGGGCGATAGCACCTCTGGCTTGAGCTTCGCTGTGGGGTATCTCCGCCACTATTACTGGCAGATTCTCCCTTACGCTCTCATTGACCAGGTGCTGAATCTCCGCTAATTGCTCCGGGGTAATCCCCACAAGCTGAGTGTAATCAAATCGGAATCTGTCCGGAGCTACCAGAGAGCCGGTCTGGTGGACATGCTCCCCTAGAACTTTCCGCAAGGCAGCTTGAAGCAGATGAGTCGCCGTATGGTTGCGAGCGATATCAAGACGGCGAGTTAAATCAACCTCGGCATCCACAAGGTCGCCTACAGAGAGATAGCCCTCTTTCACCTTGCCTATATGAGCCACAAGGTCTGGGACAGGTCTTGTGGCGTAGCTAATAGTTACCTTGCCTGCCGGGCCACGAATCTCGCCGCTATCTCCTACCTGCCCTCCCATCTCACCGTAGAAGGGCGTCTCTTCTAGAATCACCTCTGCGTCTTGACCTTCGGCCACCATGTCCACCGACTTGCCGTCGACCCGCAGACCAACAACAGAGGTTCGATGCCTTAGCTTCTCATAGCCGACAAACTTCGTGCCACCGGGGGCGCCAACTAAGATACTCGGTGTCCCAAAAACCTCGGAACTTAATATGCTCTTTGGACTAATCTTTTGCGCTGCCCGTGCTCTCCCCCGCTGACGCTCCATCTCCTGTTCGAATCCCTCCAGGTCAACCGAAAAACCGCGCTCCGCCACTACCTCTGCAGTTAGCCCATCAGGGAAACCATAGGTATCATACAGCATAAAGATATCTTTCCCGGCTATCCTCTTCTTCCCTTTTGTCTCAGCTTCCTCCATTATCCTCTCTAGCCAGTTGAGTCCGGTATCCAGCGTTTGACCAAATCTCTCCTCTTCCAGACCGATGACCTGAAGGATAAGCTCTTTGTTTCTCGCCAACTCGGGGTAGAGACGCCCCATCTTATCAACAACTATGTTGGCCACCCCATTGAGGAAAGGCTCATTCAATCCCAACTTCCTCCCAAACAGAGCAGCTCGTCTCAGCACACGGCGCAGCACATAGCCCCTCCCCTCGTTGCTCGGAAGAACCCCGTCAGCGATGAGAAAGGTTATGGCCCGGCTGTGCTCGGCCACTATCCTGATGGCCCGGTCTGCCGCCTCATCCTCACCGCACCTCTTTCCAGCTACGTCGGCTACTCTGGCAACTATGGGTGCGAACAGATCGGTTTCATACACCGACCTCTTGCCCTGTATTACTGTTGCCGTCCGCTCCAGCCCCATGCCAGTATCTATATTAGGCTTAGGCAGCAGCGTGCGTTTCCCTTCTTTATCCTGGTTGTACTGCGTGAAGACCAGATTCCATATCTCGGAGAAGCGAGAGCAATCGCATCCCGGCACACAGTCGGGTCTGCCACAGCCGAATTCCGGCCCAAAATCGTAGTGAATCTCACTGCACGGGCCGCAGGGGCCTGAATCACCGGCTGGTCCCCAGAAGTTGTCCTTCTCATCCCGCCGCACAATCTTCCCAACCGGGACTCCTATCTCTCGCCAGTACTGGAAAGCCTCGTCGTCGTCCAGAAAGACGGTGATCCACAAGCACTCCGGTGGCAACTTGAGCTGCTGGATGACGAACTCCCAGGCCCATTCAATGGCCTCCTTTTTGAAGTAGTCCCCCACGCTGAAGTTCCCCAGCATCTCAAAAAAGGTAAGGTGGATGTTATCCCCCACCGAGTCGATGTCGCTGGTGCGAAAGCACTTCTGACAGGAGGCCAGGCGGGGGTTGGGTGGGATGGCTAAACCCAAAAAGTAGGGCTTAATCTGCACCATCCCCGCAGTAGTTAGCAAAAGGGTAGGGTCATCCCGAGGCACCAGAGATGAGCTAGGGATAACAGTATGCCCCTTGCCTTCAAAGAACTGGAGAAAAGCCTTCCTGATTTCGTCACCGGTCACTGGTCACACTCAACGGCTGATCAATCTTCTGCTAGTGGAGTGCTATCATAATAACCCTATCCTTCTTGGGAAGGACGGAATCCACCTCATAGTGTCAGGTCACTTGGCCTTTTTCATCTCTTCGACGTCTGGCACAAGTATATTAGAAAAGTTAGACCTGAGCAAGACTGTACAGCCTGTCATTGAGGTAGCGTAACATATTGTGTGTAAAAAGAGGGGGGCGTATCCTTCTAGAGATAAGAGAAAGATATCTTAGAAAGGAGGATGCCCCATGGTACAGGTCAAAGACCTGACCCAACTCAAGTTAGAGGATTTGTGGCGGGAGGTCAAGGATGAGGAGGGTTGGTGGGGGGATTTTGAGCAGGAGACCTTGCGTATAGCCAAAAGGCTGCTGGAGAGCGTCATGGTAGAGGAGCTAATAGAGCAGTTACGTGCTGGGCGCTACCGGCGCACTGATTTTCGTCGGGGA
>Ga0194112_10000689_pt1 | contig 49202 bp, 45 predicted proteins | sample TA2MahC400mmetaG_FD_146191 | JGI IMG/M metagenome (GOLD analysis project Ga0194112, IMG submission 146191) | Freshwater microbial communities from Lake Tanganyika, Tanzania - TA2015016 Mahale Deep Cast 400m | ecosystem: Environmental > Aquatic > Freshwater > Lake | place: Tanzania: Lake... | reverse complement strand
TGCGCTAGCAATTCCAGAAAAGGAAGACGAGCAGCAGCGAATCGCCAACTGCCTCTCCTCGCTCGACGACCTGATCGCTGCCCAAACCGGCAAACTCGAAGCCCTCAAGACCCACAAGAAAGGGCTGATGCAGAGCCTGTTTCCATCCACGGCGGAGAACGCAGCATGAGCGATTTGATTCTCTACACCACCGACGATGGCAAAAGCCAAATCCGGCTTCGGGCGGAGCAACGGACAGTCTGGCTGTCCCAGTTGGAGATGGCGGAACTTTTCGCCACCACCAAGCAGAACATCTCCCTCCACCTCCAGAACATATTCAAGGACAAGGAGCTGGACACATCGGCAACCGTCAAGGAATCCTTGACAGTTCAAACCGAGGGAGATCGGGAGGTACAACGCGCGGTCACGCTTTACAACCTCGATGTCATTCTGGCCGTTGGTTACCGGGTGCGCTCGCCGCGCGGCGCCCAGTTCCGCCGCTGGGCTTCCACCGTCCTCAAGGAATATCTGCTCAAGGGTTTTGCCATGGATGATGAGCGGCTGAAAAATCCCGATGGCCGTCCGGACTATTTCGACGAGATGCTGGCACGCATCCGCGACATCCGTGCCTCGGAGAAGCGGTTTTACCAGAAAGTGCGCGATCTGTTCGCCCTGAGCAGCGATTACGACAAGACCGACCAGACCACCCAGGAATTCTTCGCCACCGTCCAAAATACCCTGCTGTATGCCGTCACCCAAAAGACCGCCGCCGAACTCATTACCGACCGCGCCAATCCCCATGACCCGCACTTTGGCCTGCTCGCCTGGAAGGGGGACAAGGTGCGCAAGACCGACATTCTGATTGCCAAGAATTACCTGACGGAAAATGAGATCGACACGCTCAACCGGCTCGTGGTCATCTTTCTTGAAACGGCCGAGTTACGCGCCAAGAACCGCACCGAAACCCGAATGAGTTTCTGGAAGGAGAACGTGAACCAGATCGTCAGTTCCAACGGTTTTCCGCTTTTGAGCGGCGCGGGGAGCATCCGCCACGAGCAAATGGAGCAAGCCACCGGCAGGCTGTACCTCGATTTCGACAACCGTCGCAAATCGCAAGAGGCCATTGCCGCAGATCAAGCGGATGAAGCCGAACTCAAGACCCTTGAAGCCAAGCTCAAACACCGTCCCAAATCCTAACCCCATTTCCCACATGACCGAACAGAACCAAAAACAACTAGGCAAAACCCTGTGGAACATCGCCGACCAACTGCGCGGAGCGATGAACGCGGACGATTTCCGCGATTACATGCTGGCTTTCCTCTTCCTGCGCTACCTTTCCGACAACTACGAGGCCGCGGCGAAGAAGGAACTGGGCCGAGACTATCCCTCGATCCCTGCCGGCGATCCCCGGGTCGCGCTGGCGGTCTGGTGCGCCAACAATCCCAGCGATGTGACTGACTTCGAGAAGCAGATGCGGCGCAAGGTTCATTACGTGATCAAGCCGGATCACCTCTGGGCCAATATCGCCAACCTCGCCCGCAGTGAGAGCGGCGAACTGCTCACCACCCTCCGGGACGGTTTCAAGTACATCGAGAACGAGTCCTTCGAGAGCACGTTTCAGGGCTTGTTCTCCGAGATCAACCTCGGCTCCGAAAAACTCGGCCGAAGCCACGCCGATAAAAACAAAAAGCTCTGCGACATCATCAAGGAGATCGCCAAGGGACTCGCCGAGTTCTCCACCAACATTGACGCCCTCGGCGATGCCTACGAATATCTGATCGGCCAGTTCGCCGCCGGGTCCGGCAAGAAGGCGGGCGAGTTCTACACCCCGCAGCAGATTTCGACCATCCTCTCCCGCATCGTCACCCTCGACAGTCAGGAGCCCAAGACTGGCCCGGTCAAGCAACTCGGCAGCATCCTCGATTTCGCCTGCGGGTCCGGCTCGTTGCTCCTCAACGTCCGCAAGCAGATGGGGCCGCACGGCATCGGCAAAATCTACGGTCAGGAAAAGAACATCACCACCTACAACCTCGCCCGCATGAACATGCTGTTGCACGGCGTGAAGGACACGGAGTTCGAAATTTACCACGGCGACACGCTGACCAATGATTGGGATTTCCTACGCGAGACCAATCCCGCCAAGATGCCCAAGTTCGACGCCGTCGTCGCCAATCCGCCCTTCAGTTACCGGTGGGAACCCAAAGAGGACATGGGCGACGACGTGCGTTTCAAGAGCCACGGTGTCGCCCCGCGTTCCGCCGCCGATTTCGCCTTTCTCCTGCACGGCTTCCACTACCTCAAGGACCAAGGCGTCATGGCCATCATCCTGCCGCACGGCGTGCTCTTCCGGGGCGGCGTCGAGGAACGCATCCGCACCAAGCTCCTCGAAGACGGCCACATTGATACCGTCATCGGCCTGCCGGCAAACCTGTTCTACTCGACCGGCATCCCGGTCTGCATCCTCGTGCTGAAGAAGTGCAAAAAGCCCGACGACGTCCTCTTCATCAACGCCGCCGAGCACTTCGAGAAAGGCAAGCGCCAGAACGTCCTGCTCCCCGAGCACATCGACAAGATCGTCGCCACGTACCAGCACCGCCGGGAGGAAGAGCGTTATTCCAAGCGCGTCTCGATGGAGCGCATTGCCGAGGAAGGCTACAACCTCAACATCTCCCGCTACATCAGCACCGCCCAGCAGGAAGCCGAGATCGACCTACCGGCGACTCATGCCAAGTTGGTAGAAATCGAGAACTCCATCCAGACGGCAACGAGTAAGCACAATGAATTCCTCAAAGAACTAGGCTTACCCCCACTCCCATCGGCTGATTCAAATTTGGCGAAAGAGTAGGAGAAGCCGCTGCCGCTAAAACAACTTTCCGCAAGGACAGGAGGGAAGAAGACAGCCATCAGCGATCAGTCGTCAGCAACGACTCCGCGTTCTCCGTGTCTCCGTGGTAAATTTCCTTCCCCGTCCGCGCTCTTGATTTTCTCCGCCGCGTGAGGGCACGCGGCCTACAACGTTCCGAAGATTGAAACTTCGCAGCAATTCCGTTATCACAGCGGCCATGAAACGCTTTCTCCTCACCGCCGTTCTCCTCACCGTCCAACTCTGCCGCGCCGCTGAACCTGACATCGTTCTTGCTGACTTTGAAGGCAAGGATTACGGAGCGTGGAAGGTGGAAGGTGCAGCTTTTGGCTCGCGTCCGGCCGTAGCCAATGTCTCGCCGAAAAACAAGGTGACGGGGCATCAGGGACAGGGATTGGTGAACAGCTATCTGAACGGTGACAAGACAACCGGCATGCTCACGTCACCGGGATTTGTCATCGAACGGAAGCATATCAACTTCTTGATCGGCGCCGGAAATCATGAGGGGAAGACCTGCATGAACCTGCTGGTGGACGGCAAGGTGGTTCGCTCTGCCGTTGGGTTCGCGATCAAGGATAATGGGCAGGAAGTCCTCGACTGGAAATCATGGGATGTTAAGGAGTTGATGGGCAAGAAAGCGGTTCTTCAGATTGTTGACGATCACACCGGCGGCTGGGGGCATATCAATGTTGACCAGATCGTGCAGTCGGACATGCCGCGCAAGCCATCGTTCAAGGGTGCAACCCCGGAGCTGCAAGACTTTGCCTCGAAGGTGCCGAAGTACACCTTTGCCAACAGCCTCGAAGAGCAGAAAAAACAGTTGGCGGTTAATCCGATGTTGGAACGGTTCCGGGTGTCGCGGGCAATAATACGGAAAGACCCGCACCATCCGCTCTATCATTTCACCAGCCCGGAAAATCGTCTGAACGACCCGAATGGGCTTTGCTTCTGGCAGGGGAACTGGCACCTGTTTTATCAGGGATATCCGCCGGAGGATCCGCGCCAGCACTGGGGACATGCGATCAGTAGTGACCTGATTCATTGGCGCGATCTCCCCTACGCCATTTATCCCGACCCGGAACGCGCCTGTTATTCGGGAGCAGCCCTTGTGGAAAATGACCGGGTGATTGCGATGTACCACGGCACCATGGTCGGCAACATGGTTGCCGTGTCGCGCGACCCGCTGCTGCTCAACTGGGAGAAACTCACCGGCAAAGCGGTCATACCCATGAACAACGAGGATGGCTCGCCGCGACCGTATCGGATTTTTGATCCGTGCATCTGGAAGAAGGACGGCGCCTATTACGCGCTCTCCGGCGGCACGCAGCCGACAGGGCCGGGCGGCAAGACCGTGGCCTTGGAATCCCTGTTCCGCTCCAAGGACTTGGTCAAATGGGAGTATCTGCACCCGTTCGTTGAGGATGACCGGTTCACGCTGGTCGGCGACGACGGCGCGTGCCCGTATTTCTGGCCCATCGGCGACCGGCATATTTTGCTGTTTTTCAGTCACATGAGCGGCGGCCAATATCTGCTGGGCGACTACGACAAACCACGCGACAAGTTCGTCGTCACCGCGCACGGCAAGTTCAACCACGCCGCCGTTTCCCCCGGCGGAGTCCACGCGCCATCGGCGACACCCGACGGAAAAGGCGGCCTCATCGCCATCTTCAACATGAACCCGGCCAAGAGCACGGCGGGCTGGAATCAAATCATGACGCTCCCGATGCGACTGACGTTGGCCGGCAAGGAGGAATTGGGCATCGAACCGGCCGGCGACATCGAGTCGTTGCGCGGCGAGCACCAACACGTCGGCGCGATGAAGCTGCCGGCGAATGAGGAGATCGTGTTGCCAAACATCAACGGCAACGCGATGGAGATTGTCGCGGAGATTGACGCGAAGAACTCGCCGATGCTCGAGTTGAACGTCCTGCGCTCGCCGAACAAGGAGGAGTTCACCCGCATCGCGCTTTTCAAAGACCGCGGCTATCGCACACGCTGGATGACGCCGTCACGGCAGATGAGCGTGGTCAGCCTCGATTCGTCCCGCTCCTCGGTGCTTGAAGATGCGCGCTCACGTCCAACGGAGAATGCGGAGGTGTTTCTCGGGGAGAAGGAGGCTTTCCAGGTGCGCGTGTTCGTGGACCGCAGCGTTGTGGAAGTGTTTGTCAACGGACGCCAGTATCTCGCGTTGCGCGTCTATCCCGGCCGCGCCGACAGCGTCGGCGTGTCGTTGCGCGCGCAAGGCCGCGAGGCGCTGTTGAAATCGCTCGATGCGTGGCAAATGAAAAGCATCTACGAATAATGCGTTTTGCATCCAACCCGGCGCTACTTCCAGCGTCCGTGCGGTTGCACGTTCGTGTAACAATTGTTACACCAATTTGCAATCGGCGCCCACAGGGGCTGCGCTGTATTCTGGATTCCGGTCATGGATCCGTCCAAGGATTGCGTGGCGGAACCCGAAATGATAGATGAAAAAGCATGATCCCGATGAAACACGCGTTGCTACTGTCCGTGCTGATGTTTTTGTGGCTGGCATCGTGGATCGAGGCAGCGGGGACAACAAAACCGGAAACGCACGCGTTTTATCCCGACAAGACAAAGTTGTTGGATCTTCCGGCGAAGGACGCACAGGATTGGCAGCGTCGGCGGGCCCAGATTCTGGCGAACATGCAGTCGGTGATGGGGGCGTTGCCTGCGCCGGACCGCCGTGTGCCGCTCGATGTGCAGGTGGTGCAGACGGAGACGTTGTCGAAGCTGACGCGGAAGAAGATCACCTACGCCGCAACAAAGGATTATCGCGTGCCGGCGTATCTGCTGATTCCGCACGGGCTGAAGGGACGCGCGCCGGCGATGCTCTGTTTGCACGGAACCAGCGGGCCGAAAGGACGGACGGCGGGAATTGGCGCAGATTATCCGCGTTATACGTTGGAGCTTGCCGAGCGAGGTTACGTGACCATTGCGCCGGATTACACGTTGCTGGGTGAGAACCAAATTGATCCCACGACGGTAGGATTCGAGAGTGGAACAATGATGGGCATCTGGAGTCACATGAGGGCGGTGGACTTGTTGCAGTCGTTGCCGGAAGTGGATCCGGAACGGATCGGTTGCGTTGGCGTTTCGCTTGGCGGCCACAATTCGTTGTTCGTCGGTGCGTTCGATACGCGATTGAAGGTGATGGTGTCGAGTTCCGGGTTCGATTCATTCCGCGACTACAAGGGCGGCGATCTGTCGGGTTGGTGCCAGCCACGTTACATGATGCGCATCGAGACGGTCTATGGCAAAGACCCGAAGAAGATGCCGTTCGATTTCCCCGAAGTGCTGGCCGCGCTGGCACCGCGTCATTTGTATGTGCACGCGCCGTTGGACGACAGCAATTTCCGCGTCGAGAGCGCGCAGCGATGTGTCGAAGCGGCGTCGGCGGTGTATCGGCTGCTCGGCGCTGCGGATCGAATCGTGGCGGTCTATCCGCCGGGCAAGCATGGCTTTCCGATGGAAGCCCGCGAGGCTGCCTACCGGTTTATTGATGAGGTGTTGAAGAAATGAAAATACTCGTGCTAATTGTCAGCATCAGCGTTGCCTGTGCCGGCGAAAATGTTTGGGACTCGAACTGGCCGCAATGGCGCGGACCACAAGCCAACGGCGTCGCGCCACACGGCAATCCGCCCATCGAGTGGAGCGAGACGAAGAATGTGCAGTGGAAGGTTGCAGTACCCGGACGCGGCCATTCCACGCCGATTATCTGGCGGGATCAAGTGTTCATTCTGACGGCCATTCCGACTGGGAAGCAAGCGAAACCGAGCGTTGTTCCCGATGGCCCCAATGCCAAAATGGTTGATCCGGCAAGTGAAGCCCAACGGTTCACGGTCATGTCTTTGGATCGTGCCACTGGAAAGGTCCGCTGGCAACAAACAGCGCGCGAGCAAGTGCCGCATGAAGGCTTTCATCGCGATCATGGTTATGCGTCGGGTTCACCGATCACCGACGGCAAGTATCTTGTGGCTTATTTCGGGTCGAACGGGTTGTTCTGTTACGACCTCACGGGACGGTTGCTTTGGCAGAAAGACCTTGGCCGGCAACGAACGCGGTACGCCTACGGCGAAGGCACGTCGCCGGCGTTGAAGAATCACATCATCGTGGTTCTCTGGGACAACGAAGACGACGATTTCATCGTGGCGATTGATGTGCGAGACGGAAAGGAATTGTGGCGACAAAAACGCGATGAACCGACTGGTTGGAGCACGCCGCTCATCATCGAGCACAAGGGACGCTGGCAGGTCGTGGCGAATGGCACGAACAAAGTCCGCAGCTACGACCTCTCCACCGGCGAGCTGCTTTGGGAATGTGGCGGCCAGACGCTCAACGCGATTCCATCGCCGGTGGCGGGGCAGGGATTGGTGTTCGTCACCAGCGGCTATCGCGGCAACGCAGTGTATGCGATGCGCCCCGACGGACACGGCGACATTGCCGGCACGCCTGCGGTTGCTTGGTTCCGCAAGAAACATACGCCGTATGTGCCGTCACCATTGTTGTATGGCAACCTGCTTTACCTGATCTCTTGGAACAATGCTGTGCTCTCCATCCTAGAAGCGACGACGGGGAACGCGCTTGTTGAAGCCCATCGTTTCGAGGGCATCAAGCAGGTGTACGCATCACCCGTCGGCGCCGCCGACCGCGTGTACCTGGTCGGGCGCGACGGCAACGCCGTGGTTCTCCGGAACAAAGGCGCCATCGAAGTGCTGGCTCGAAACCGGTTGGATGACGGTTTCGAAGCGTCCCCAGCCATCGTGGGGAACCAGATGTTTCTGCGCGGCCGGCAATCTCTCTATTGCTTATCGAACAACCGTTGACACAAGAAAATCATGGTTTCTCGGGTGCTTGCGGCTTTCTTGCAAGAACGCCGACGGATACAACAAAATAGTGTCCGGCTCGGTAACGCTCCATTCGCCTTATCAGGCGATGCCAGCCGCGATACAACGGGCCAAGGTTCGGATACATGGGGAGATGGACGCCGCATTTCTTGCCAAGTTCGCGTGTGATCCGGTAGGTCAATCCGGGATGCATCGCGTAGCCGTACCGTCGCTGAATCGTAAAGCCCGCCGTCCGCAGCAGGCGCTCCAGTTCGCACGGCGAAAACTCTGTTTCCCAGCCGGCAAACCATTGTCCTGCCGCCATCAGCGCATGTTTCATTAGGGAGTAGAGGTGGTATCGTTGGGGCACGTCCACCAACAACGAGCCGCCGGGTTTCAGCAGGCGGTAGTTCTCGCGCAACAGCGGCATCGGGTCGCGAAAATGTTCCAGCAATCCCTGATGATAGACAAGGTCGAATGTGCCATCCGCAAAGGGCGCATCAAGGGCATTACCGCGCACAAATCGCGGTCGCGCTGATACGCCGCGCGAAAGCCGCAAAGCTTCCCATGAAATGTCCAGGAGCGTCACCTCCGCGCCGCGCTCCGCAAACTGGTGGCCTTCACGGCCTGTGCCCGCACCCACTTCGAGCAGCCGCAGTCCGCGCAGCGCAGGGAGCGACTGCGAAATCTCCGTGACGATGTCGGAGACGGCTGGGTAAATGTCGGCAACGCTGGGGCGTTGTCCCCAGAACTCATCCCAGACCTGTTCGCGTGTTGGATCCAGCGGTTTCTTCAAGGCACTGCGACTGTAGCAGCGACAGTCAATCGCAGCAAGCGTTTCGGTCCTGCCCGACGCGAACAGACCGCTACACAAGCTTGCTGTGGGCGAAAAACTGTGTAATCGTTCCGCCATCACGATGATTGCACTGATTGATTACGGCAGCGGCAACCTGCGCAGCGTCGAAAAGGCGCTCGCGAAGGTTGGCGGCGACGTGCGCATTGTCAGCGCACCCGCCGACGTTCTCGCTGCCGACGCCGTCGTCCTGCCTGGCGTCGGCGCATTTGGCGATTGTGTCACGAACCTTGCGAAGCTCGACCTCGTCAACGCCATCCGCGATTTCATTGCGACGAAACGTCCGTTCCTCGGCATCTGCGTCGGTCTCCAGATGCTCTTCGAGAGCGGTGATGAATCGCGTGGCGTCCCCGGCCTCTGCGTCCTGCCCGGCACCGTGCCGCGGTTTGCCGACGGCAGACTCAAGGTGCCGCATATGGGCTGGAACCAACTCCGTATCAAGCGGCCTGACTGTCCGTTGCTGCGCGGTGTGCCCGACGGTAGCCATGTTTATTTTGTCCACAGCTACTACGGCCAGCCGCGCGACAACGCCGTCATCGCGGCCACGACCGAGTACGGCATCGAGTTCGCCGCCGCGCTCTGGCGTGACAACATCTTCGCCACGCAGTTTCACCCGGAAAAATCGCAAGCCATCGGTTTGAAGATGCTTTCCAATTTCGTGGCTTTGCAATGACGATCTACCCGGCCATTGATCTGAAAGGCGGGCGTGTGGTGCGATTGCATCAAGGACGCGCCGATGCCGAAACAGTTTACGGTAAGGACCCGGCCAGCGCGGCGCGTGATTGGGTGGGGCAGGGGGCAGAATGGCTGCACGTTGTTGATCTCGATGGGGCGTTCAGTGGCGAACCTCGCAACTGGGATTGCGTTCGCGCAATTCTCGCGGCGGTGAAGATCCCCGTCCAGCTTGGCGGCGGTCTGCGTACGCGCCAGCAAATCGCCGAGGCACTGGCTATGGGCGTGTCGCGGTGTGTTGTTGGAACGAAGGCGTGTGAGCCGTCGTTCGTGAAGACGCTGGTGACTGCGTTCGGCGGGAAGGTCGCCGTCGGTATTGATGCGCGTGACGGATTTGTCGCCGTCAAAGGCTGGGTTGAAAAGACCACGCTGCCCGCCGTCGAGTTTGCGCAACAGATCAGCGACCTCGGCGTTCGCACGATCATCTTCACGGACATCGCGACCGATGGCGCGCTGACGGGGCCGAACTTCAAGGCGGTGTCCGCTGTGTGCGCCGCGGTCAAGTGCGACATCATCGCCAGTGGCGGCGTTTCCAACGCTGACGATGTGCGACGTTTGCGCGAACTGAACCGCCTCAATTTGACCGGCGTGATTGTGGGGAAGGCGCTTTACGATGGGCGGGTGCGCTTGCCGGAGATTTTGTAACTCGTTCGATCTTCAGGCGATCAATATAGAGAGCGATGATGGCGGAGGTGGCGCCGGCTTTCTTGTCAAACCGGCCAGGGCCAATCCAGAAATAGTGGTCGCGTTCCGGTATCCATTCAGCCACGTCATACCAGACGTAACCGTCTTCGCAGGCAGCGGTCTTTCGCTCAATGCCACCGCAGCTTCTCCTGTTCTTGCTGTCGTACACACCCGCCCAGAACGCCTCGCCGTTTTTCCTGGGTTCCTTCTCGACGCGCACGCGCATGCGAAGTCGGTATCTCGCGCCGGGGTCGAAGGCGACGCGGGTGAAGGGAAGCGTTGTGCACCATTCGTAGTGTGTGTTGAAAAGTTTCATCGCGGAACCGTCTTCGGCCAGCGGGTCGCTCACGGTATTTCCCCAAGTACCGCGGTTTCCGAGCGAGAGAGCGGTGTCCTCCACTGTGGCACTGGATTGCGGCGCGGGAAGGGGAGGCGGGTTGGCGAGCGCTTTGATGCGGGAAAGTGTCTGCTCGTGTCTATCCGCGCTTTCGGAAATCCGGATGTTCTTGGCTTCGTTGAATCGTTTCAGTAACTCGGCAGCAAGCGTCCGGTGCTCGGCGGGAACGGCATACTGTTGCGGGTCGCTCGTGACCCAAACCTTGATCTCGTCGAATGCCGGCAAACGCTCGAGACGGGCGAAGAGCGTTGGTATTGCGCCCATGCGAACGTTGTATGAGTGCGCGGGAGAGTCTTTGACGGCTTCTTCGGCTTGTTGCCACAACGCAGTGGTGCGAACCAGAAAACTGTCGGGGATTTCCGACTTCTTGATGTCCTCGAAAATCCGGAGCGGCCGGGTTGCTGTGTTGGTGTAGAAGCTGTGAAGTTCATCGAAGTACTGCCGCACCAATGGCGCGGCTGCGCCGTAGTAGCCGTTGAAGAAATCTCTGAGCAGTGGCTCGGCCGGCTGGTCGGGATTCCAGAGCCACTTGGCGAGCAACCACGCCTTCAACTCCGCGAAGTCACCATGGCGACCTTGGTAGGCGCCCTCTTCGAAGAGCCCCACCACTCGGTTCTCGCGGAAGAACTTCACGTTGTGTTGCAGGCTCAGGACATTGGGAAACGGAGCGATGTAGGCGCGGAAGTTTGTCGTGTAGTCCCAAATGTAGAGCTTGTCAGTTATCGCGCTCCAACCTCGGATGTCCCCCACAAACTTCTTGTTCTGCTCAAACGCACTGAGGTCAAGCGGCTGGGCGAAATCGCACTCAATCGTGCAGAGACGTGGGACGACGTTGGCGCGCGGTCGCACGGTTTTGGGGGGCTTGCGCGTGTATTGGTAGGCGAGCGTTTCAATCCAGACATTCGGGAACTCCTTCTCCACCGCCTCGGCCACTTGGTTCACGAAGGCAATCATCGTGCCGGCGTGCGACTCTTCGCGGTCGTCGAGCGCCTTGCAAGCGGCACAGGTGCAGAAGTTGTACCAGTCGTTTTGGCTTACGCTGAAAAGCTTGGCCGTGGGGTCTTTTCGGATGCGCGCCAGCAGGCGTTCGGTCACGATCCTTACCACGTTCGGATTGGTCAAACAAAGCTGCGAATGTTCCTTGACGCGCTTGCCGTTAATCTCGCTGAAGTATTCAGGATGTTTGTCGAAGAATTCCTTCGGGGGACACAAAGTCTCGAAAGTGTGGACAAATAGTCCGCCGCCAAAACGAATCTTCTCCCCGTGCTTGGCTGTCAGGCGCATGGCATTGCCGTTGCATTTGTTTCGCACAGCGAGGTCGCCGTCGAAAAAGTCGAACCAAAACGGCTCGCGCATGGCGAACGACGGCCGTTGCGTCTCGTCAATTGAGGGCACAACAAAAGCATCGAGTCGCGGTATGGCAGCGTGCCATGAAGCAAACCACCGGCAGCCGCCGAAGCGTTCCAGTGCCTCATAGACGCCATACAGCGTGCCACGCACAGGCCCGCCACAAATGATCAGATGAGGGGGAGCCGTTTTCAGGCGAAAGCCATCATCACCGAGACTCGCAACGTCAGCGTTGCCGCCGAGAAACTGCCGCGTGTAACGGGTGTCACCGAGCAGAATGGCGTGTTTCGGAAGAGGTGCGTCGTCAGTGACAATTGGAAGTCTCACGCTACTCAAGCGCTCGATGAATGTTTGCAATTCTTCCGCCGCGTGTTGTTGCGAGGGTGAGGCCTTCGATGGGAGAACGATGATGTAGGAAGCAGGCTGCCCTCGCGTGGCGATCGTCAAGGGTTGGGCAGACACGCCACTCGTCAGCACCGCGAACGTGAGGAGCAAGATCGGTTTCATAACGCAACGCGTTATGGCACCGTTGCGCCTGTAGTAAAGGCAAAATATGGACAAAGAGGAGACGAGTCGGTAGGGTGACGCCGCTTTGAAGAACTGTTTATGACACAAGAATACATTTTGCATCCGTCGCACGCGCCGCGTGACCTCCACATTGACTACCGCAAGGAACTCAACGAACAGCAGTTCGCCGCCGTCACGGCGCGCGGCGCGGACGGCTCTCTGAACTCCGGCCCGATGCTTGTCATCGCGGGCGCGGGCAGCGGCAAGACCCGCACGCTGACCTATCGCGTGGCGTGGCTTGTCGAGCACGGCATCGAGCCTCAACGAATTCTGCTTCTCACCTTCACCAACAAAGCCGCCAAGGAAATGCTGCGGCGCGTCGAGGGTTTATTGCCGATGGACATCTCGCAAATCTGGGGCGGCACGTTCCATCACGTCGGCAACCGGATCCTGCGCCGGCACGGCAAGTTGCTCGGCTATGGACCGGATTTCACCATCCTCGACCGCGAAGACTCGGCGAGCCTGCTCAACGATTGCATCGCCGAGGCGAAGATTGACACGAAGGCGGAACGATTCCCGAAAGGGGACGTGCTGGCGGAGATATACTCACTGGCCGTCAACACCGAGCGCAGCGTCGAGCGTGTCCTCGCCGAGCAGTACGACTATTTCTCGCACCTCGCCGGACCGATCAAGACGTTGCGCGACGTTTATCGCGAGCGGAAGCTGAAAGCCAACGCGATGGACTACGACGACCTGCTCGTGAACTGCCTTCGCATCTTCCAAGAACACAAGGAAGTCGGCGAACGCTACCGGGAGCAGTTCCTCCACGTTCTCGTGGACGAGTATCAGGATACGAACAAGATTCAGGCCGACCTGATTGACGCCATTGCGATGCAGCATCGCAATCTCATGGTGGTCGGCGATGACGCGCAATCCATCTATTCATGGCGCGGCGCGAACTACCGGAACATCCTGAGTTTCCCGGAACGCTATCCAAGCGCCGTCGTCCACAAAATCGAAGTCAACTACCGCAGCGTTCCCGCGATCCTCAACCTCGCCAACGACGCCATCAAGGCGAACCCGAACCAGTTCGCGAAGAACCTGCAAGCCGTCCGCAAAGGTGGCGCGAAGCCATGGCTCATACCGTGCGCCGACGCGAACCAACAATCGCAGTTCCTCGCCCAGCGCATCCTCGAACTGCGTGACGAAGGCGTCGAGCTAAACGAGATCGCTGTGCTCTACCGCGCGCACTTCCACGCGATGGAACTGCAACTGGAGTTGACCCGCCGGAACATTCCGTACGTCATCACCAGCGGCCTGCGGTTCTTCGAGCAGGCGCACATCAAGGACGTCGCCTGTTTCCTCAAGCTCGCGTTGAACCCGCACGACGAAATGTCGTTCAAGCGCATCGCCAGGTTGATGACGGGTGTGGGCGCCGCTACCGCTGACAAACTGTGGGAGAAAGTTCATCCCATCATCAGCGGCCTCACCAGTGAATTGCCGTGCACGCATCCGGGCGTCCCAAAGAAAGCTGCCGAGGACTGGAAACATGTCTCCACCATCCTCAACGACCTCCGCAACAAATCCGATGGCGACAAACATGCCGACGAGATGATCGAGATCGTGCTTGAGGGGTTCTACAGCGATTACCTCAAGGTGAAATACGAGAATGCCCGCGTCCGCGAGGAGGACATCAACCAGCTTGCGTCCTTTTCGCTCCAGTTCCCCGCGATGGAAGAATTCCTCAGCCAGCTCGCGTTGCTGACGAACCTCGAAGCCGAGGACGCCACGCTGCTCTCCGCCAACGAACAAGAGTTTATCCGTCTGAGCACCGTCCACCAAGCCAAGGGCCAGGAATGGAAAGTCGTCTTCGTCATCGGCCTGTGCGACGGCATGTTCCCCCTTGGACGCGTGCTCGACAACATCGAGGGTGTTGAGGAAGAGCGTCGCCTGTTCTACGTGGCCGTTACCCGGGCGAAGGACGAACTGTACATGACCTATCCGCTCTTTCGCCCGACCGGCGGCGACACCGGCGGCTTCCAACGTCCGTCGCGGTTCATTCAAGAGTTGCCCAAGTCGCACTACCAGCAATTGACGTTGCGCAACGAAGCCGCCTACTGGTAAGCTCCGCACCGGCTCAGATGAACGCATCGGCACACAACCTTCGACGGCTCCTGACAACAGGCGGCCACTTGACCGAAAGCCAGATTGCGGCGCTCCTGCAGGCGCCGCGCGAACCGGGCGCGTCGCTCGTTGTCTCCTGGGTCAAATCGGGCGCCGTCTCTGAGGAACGACTGCTCGAAGCGATTGCAGCCGGATTGGGACTGACCTTTACCCGCCTGACGGAGCAGGAAATTGATTCCACCGTTCGCATCAAGGTTCCGACCAAGATCGTTTTCCAGTACAACGTCATGCCCATGCGCCTCGACGGCGACACGTTGGTGGTCGCGGTGAACGACCCGTTCGACATGGCGATTGCTGAATCCGTGCGCCTTGTTGCTGGGTGCCGAGTGCGCTTGGCGCTGGGGACGCAGTCCGACATCGCGAAGGCGTTGAAACGATACTACGGCGTTGGCGCGGAGACGCTCGATGAATTGATCCAGAAAAACGTCGTGGACCTCGATCTCGAAGCGCCCGCTGTCACGAAGGACGATCTTGAAAAAGGCGATCAGGAAGCGAGTGTCGTCAAGTTCGTCAACCAGATCATCGCCGAGGCGTACAAGGAACGCGCCACCGACATTCATCTTGAACCGATGGAGAACGACCTGCGCATCCGCTATCGCGTGGACGGCGTTCTGCATCAAGCGCCCGTGCCGCCGCAGTTGAAGCGGTTTCAGCCGGCGATTGTGTCGCGCATCAAGGTCATGTCGAACATGGACATCGCCGAGCGCCGGTTGCCGCAGGACGGGCGCATCAACGTCCGCAGCGGCGGCGCGGAAATTGACGTGCGTGTCTCGACGGTGCCGACGGCGCACGGCGAAAGTGTCAGTCTTCGTTTGCTCACGCGAAGCAGTTTGTTCCTCGGTCTCAATAAACTTGGTCTCGGTCCTGAGGATGAGAAGATCGTCCGCAAGCTGGTTGACATGCCGCACGGCATCATCATGGTCACGGGCCCGACGGGATCGGGCAAGTCCACCTCGCTTTACGCGTTCCTCAGCACCATCAACTCGATTGACCAGCGCATCATCACCATCGAAGACCCCGTCGAATACGAACTTCCAGGCGTCAACCAGATTCAGGTGAAGCCGGAAATCGGTTTGACGTTTGCCAGCGGACTGCGCCACATCCTTCGGCAAGACCCTGACGTCATCATGGTCGGCGAAATCCGCGACAAGGAGACGGCCGAGATTGCCATTCGCGCCGCGCTGACCGGCCACCTTGTTTTCTCAACGTTACACACCAATGACGCCGCCGGCGCGGTCACGCGCCTGCTTGACATGGGGATTGAGCCGTTTCTTGTCAGCTCGTCAGTCGAGGCGCTCATCGCGCAGCGGCTCGTGCGCAGCATTTGTCAGGATTGCAAGGAGGAGTACACGCCGGAACCCGAATTGCTCAAGGAAGTCGGGTTCCCGTGCAATGGCGGTCCGGTGCGATTGTATCGCGGACGCGGTTGTGAAGCGTGCCGGTTCACCGGGTTCCGTGGCCGCACCGGCATTTACGAAATCCTCGTGCTCCGTGAGAACTTGCGCCCGCTCATCATTGAGCGCTCGGCATCTTCCACAATCAAAGCCGCCGCAATCGCCAACGGGATGAGGACATTGCGTGACGATGGCTGGGACAAGGTCAAGGCGGGCGTGACCAGCCTCGAAGAGGTTGCGCGCGTGACACAAGAGGACGAGGACATCTCGGAGACCTAGGAGGAGAAGAGAATGTTTCAGCGTCGGCAGGTCTGGCTGTGGGGTTGCATGTCACTGGCCGCGGTCTGGGTCGTGGCAGGCGTGGTCATCGGGCTGGTGCGCACCCAACGGATGACCGCCGGCAGGACCATCGAGTACGTCACGATGCACCCATTGAACGGCTTGGCAGACGCCGAACGCCAACCGATCATTGCCGAGGTCGCCGACAGGGTAAACCGCCTCTCGTTTGACGAGCGGCAACGGCTGCGCCACCGGCACGAGCTGCGCCCGTGGCTTGAACAGTTGACGGACGCGGAACAGCAACAGTACATCGAACGGACACTGCCGAAAGGCGTCAAGCACACCCTGACCTCATTCAACGGCATGACGCGGGCGAAACGGAAACAGATCGTCAACCGCGCGTTGATTGACATGGAGCGCCTTCGCGGGGAGGTGGAGAACACTGATGCGATGCTCTTGTTGTCCGACGAAGCGGTGAAGCGGGTCATTGAGGAAGGGCTGAACAGTTTCTACAACGACGCGAGCGACGAGACCAGGTTGGACCTGCAACCGTTGGTTGAGCAGATTCAACACATCATGCAGATGGGCCGATGATCTCGATCCGTGGCGTCAGCAAGCGTTTTGGGACACGCCTCGCCGTCGAGGACCTGACGTTGACTGTGCCGCGCGGGGTCATCTTCGGCCTTCTCGGCCACAATGGCGCCGGCAAAAGCACCACCATCGGCATGTTGCTGGCGCAGGTCATGCCCGATGCGGGCGAACTGGAGATCAACGGCTGCGACGTGTTCGCCGACCGCGCGCGCGCGCTGGCGCGGGTAGGCGCCATCTTCGAGACCCCCGCATTTTACGATTACCTGAGCGGGTGGCGCAACCTGCGGATCTTCTGCGAATACACGGCGCCAGCCTCAGAGGAACGGATGCGCGACGTCGTCCACCTGGTTGGATTGGATGCGCGAATCCACGACCGCGTCAGCGCCTACTCGCACGGGATGAGGCAACGGCTGGCGTTGGCGCAGGCGCTGTTGCCGGGACCGGAACTGCTCATTCTCGATGAGCCGAGCGAAGGACTCGACCCTGAAGGGATTCACGAGATGCGAAACCTGATCCTGCGGTTGAACGCCGAATGGGGACTGACAATCCTGTTTTCCTCGCACCTGCTCAGCGAGGTCCAGCAACTCTGCAGCAACTTGGCCGTGATGCGCGAGGGGCGGCTGCTCTTTGCCGGCGACTGGCGCCTGATCAACACGCACCGGCAATGGCTGTGCGTGCGCGTGGATCGTCAGGCGGAGGCGGAGCGTGCCTTGCTGGAGGCCGGATTGGTGGATGAGGTTCAGTACGACGGCCGCGCCCGCCTTGCGACGGGAGCTGATGTTCCCTGGGTCGCGGAATGGCTGGTGGCACAGGGGTTTCGAGTTGAGGCCATTCGTCCCATTGAACGAACGCTGGAAGATTTTTATCTCGAAACGGTTCACGGAAGGGACCCTGTCTCCGCGGCCTCCCGCCCGGCCGCCGAGACGGCGGCCACTACTCCCAACGGAGATGCGCGATGATGTTCCGCCGTCAATTGCGCCACGAATCGGTCAAGTTGTTCGCCCGGAAACGGACCTATATCGGCTTTGGCGCATTTGTCGGGCTTCAGGTGTTGATCCTCGCGCTGCTGCAATTGCCGCGGGCGAGGGCGGCATTTGACAAGCTGCTGACGACGAACGGCTATTTGCCGGAGGATTATTACGCCGGACTGACGCTGGCAATGCTGATCATTGAGTTTAGCATCTTCCTGATGGGCGCGCTGTACCTCGCGCTGGTGGGCGGCGATGTCGTGGCCAAGGAGATCGAGGACGGCACCATGCGAATGGTCCTGTCCCGCCCCGTGTCACGACTGCGGCTGTTGGCGATCAAATGGATTGCCTGCGCCGGTTATACCGGAGTCCTGATGCTGTTCCTCGGAATCACCAGCCTCATTGCCGGCGTGATCTATCGCGGGCGATTGGGCCAGTTGTTCGTGTTCGTCCCGCCGGAAAACCTGTTTGCTGTTTTTCCGACCGCCGACGGGCTGTGCCGGTACGGCATGGCCATCGTGTTGCTGGCGCTGGTGATGCAGATCATCACAACGCTGGCCTTCATGTTTTCCTGTTTCAAAATGAAGCCCGCGGCGGCAACCATACTCACGCTGACCGTGATGTTCACGGACTTCGTGCTGCGCAATGTGCCTTTCTTCCAGTCGTTCAAGCACTACTTCATCACGCATCACACAGCCAGTTGGGTCCGCGTGTATCATGACATCATCCCGTGGTGGACCATCGGAGAGTCGCTGGTCTATCTCACAGCGCTGGGCGCAACGTTCTGGATCGTCGGCGCGATGGCATTTTGTTTGCGCGACTTCAAATCCTAGGTGCTTGCGCGATCGGCGCGGGATGGGTAGTCTGCACGCCACCAACCACCATGGCATCGGACCCACTCATCATGTTTGTCGCCGGGGAGGCATCCGGAGACGCGAATGCCGCGTCAGTGATTCGCGCGCTCGGACCTCGCGTCCGCACATTTGGCGCCGGCGGGCCGAAAATGCAGGCGGCCGGAATGGAATTGACGCTCGACTTGACGCAGCACGCTGTCGTCGGGCTGGTCGAGGTGCTGAAAAATTACGCGAAGTTTCGACGGATCTTCAACCAGCTTGTCGCTGAGGCCGAAAAGCGGCGCCCGGCTGCGGTGGTGTTGGTTGATTTCCCCGGGTTCAATTTGCGGTTTGCAGCGCAGCTGAAGAAGCGGGGGATCAAGGTCATTTACTACATCTCGCCGCAACTCTGGGCATGGCACGCAGGACGCGCAAAACAAATCGAGCGCGACGTCGCGCTGATGCTGACCATCTTCCCGTTTGAGAAAGCGTGGTATGCGGCGCACTCACCGAGACTGCCCGTCGAGTTCGTCGGTCACCCGATGGCTGACTGGTTTGCGGTACATTCACAATCCAAAATCCGAAATCCAGAATTGGTCTTGCTCTTGCCCGGCAGCCGGGAGCGGGAGGTGGCGAAAATCTGGCCGGTAATGGCAAAAGTGATGGACGCGATGCCGCACATGGAGTTTGTGGCAGCGGCGGTAAACGGGCAGACGGCAGCTATGATGCGACATCCGCGCCTGAGAGTGGAGATCGGGACAGCGCGGGATTGGATGCAACAGGCGGCGTTGGCTATCACGGCCAGCGGGACGGCCACGATGGAGTGCGCGTTCTGCCGTTGTCCAATGGTCGTCGTCTATAAGGTGAACTGGCTGACGTATCTGGTCGGGCGCGCCCTGGTGAAAGTGAATTGGCTGGCGATGCCCAACGTGATCGCGGGACGCGCGATTGTGCCGGAGTTTATCCAGCACGAGGCGTGTCCGCAACGGATCGCGGCGGCGGCGACGGGACTTCTCGGCGACGAATCGAAACGGATGGCAATGCAACGCGAGTTGGCGTCGGTCATTTCGACGCTCGGCGGCGCCGGCGCGGCTGACCGGACGGCACGCGCGATTGTGACGGCACTTGACCCGCCACCATCAGGTGGCGATCACTGATTGTCCTGACGCCCAGGCAATGCAGCCCCGCTTCTCGCAATTGCTGTCGCACGTCCGGCACCGTAAATGACGCGAGGAGCGAGTTGAAGAAATCGCGTTGGAGCACCGCAGGCTCGCCGGCGGAGTATTTCCTGACAATCGCCCTGGCCGCGGCGCGCGTGGCGGGGCGGCGCAAATCCACGACGAAGACCATTGTTCCCGGTCGGGAGTAACGGCGGACAGTTTGCCAGAGGAACTGGGGGTCGTGCAGATGGTGCAGGAGGCTGCTGGATACGATCAGGTCGTACGGGTGGGCAGGCAACTTCACGTTGGGCACGAAACCGCAAATCAGTTTGATGCGCGGATGGCGTTTTGCCTGCTTGAGCATGGCGGGTGAGCCGTCCACGGCGTGAAACCGGTAACCAGGATTTGCCTTGGCGAAGCGACGGGTCACGTCGCACGGGCCGCACCCGATGTCGAGGACAAGAGCGCGGCGTGGACGGTTGGGGAAGAGTCTGGCAAAGAGGATGGGATAGCGGCTGTGCGCCGAATCAAAGTCCGCCTGCGCGTAGGCCAATGCCTGCTCGTCGTCGGACATCAGTTCGGGTTCGGGGATGCGTTGCATCCGTCGCTCAATGTTTTCGCGTCAGAAAGAAATCCGCAATGACGCGGAGCGGCGTCGCGCGGTCACCAAAAATCACAAGCTGCTTGTGCGCGTCAGCAATGAGACGGGCGGCGAGCGCGCGGGATTTGTCAACGCCGAGCGCGCTGGCATAAGTGGATTTTTGGTGTTTTTGGTCGGCTCGGACGCTTTTGCCCATTGCTTCCTTGGTGCTGGTGGCGTCGAGGACGTCGTCAATGATCTGAAAAGCGAGGCCGAGATCCTGGCCGTATTTGGTGAGGCGGCCGAGTTGTGGTGCCGTGGCATTGCCGGCCATTGCGCCGAGCCGAATGGAGGCGGTAATGAGGGCGGCGGTCTTGTTCATGTGGGTGGTGCGGACTTCATCGAGCGAGGCGCGACGGTTCTCGTTTTCCAAGTCCTGGACTTGCCCGGCAATGAGGCGGAGGCTGCCGGCGGCGAAGGCAAGTTCGCGCACCATCGTGGCAATATCGTGCCGGCGGGGCGGTTTGGCGAGGGCGACCAACTCGAACGCCTGCGTGAGGAGCGCGTCACCGGCAAGGACGGCGATGCCTTCGCCGAACACTTTATGGTTGGTCGGCTTGCCGCGGCGGAGATCGTCGTCATCCATGCACGGCAGGTCGTCGTGGATGAGCGAGTAGGTGTGGATGCATTCCACGGCGCACGCGAGCGGCATGGCATTGGCAGTCTTGCCGCCGACGGCGTCGCACGCAGCGAGGCAAAGCACCGGGCGGATGCGTTTGCCGCCCGCCAGAAGGGAATAGCGCATCGCCTTGTGGATGGTGGGCGGCTCGACGGTTTCATCGGGGATGAACCTGTCGAGGGCGGCGTTGACTTGGGAACCGACGCGACTGAGATAATTGTTGAGATGAAAACGGGGGGTCTTTCTCATGGCAGGTGATGATGCTAGGAGACAGCGCGGTTTTGCAAGCACAGTTTTTGCCTTGCGGGACGGGAAATCTCTACTAAGCTGCCTGCCTGTTATGCCTACCTATGAGTATGAATGCCTGAAGTGTCATCACCGGTTCGACGTGTTTCAGCGGATCACCGAGCCGCCGAAGAAAAGTTGTCCGCAGTGCCGCGGCCGTGTGCGACGGCTGATGGGCACCGGTGCCGGGCTGCTTTTCAAGGGATCGGGCTTCTACATCACCGATTATCGCAAACCCGGTTACAAACAGGCCGTGAAGTCCGAGACGACAACCCCCAAGCCCGCGGCTACCAAAGCATCGGGAGAAAAGAGTTGATATGTTGCCCTGTCCGAAATGCAGTTACGACAATGAACTCGGGCGGATTTTCTGCCATCAATGCGGCCAGAAGCTTGATTTGGACGCCATCAAGCCGCCCAGCCGTGGCGGAAAATCGCTTCGCCCGAAGGACAAACAAGCAGTGGCAAAAAGGATCCGCCACGTTATCGAGTTGCTGTTGCTGGCGGGGTTCCTGTACCTGTTTTTTGTCATGTTGCAGGTCACGACCGAGCCGGCGATGCCGACGATTCAGGAGTCAACGCTCGCTGACAAGAAATGGTTGTCGTTGGAACGCCTTGTCGGGAAGCGGCAAGCGGGCAGCATCGAACTTACCCCCGCCGAGGCGTCAGCGTTGCTGGCGAACATGCGGGTTGACAGCGCCAACATGAAATGGGGGCTGGTGCCGGATCGGATCTGGATGAAGTTTGCCGCAGGCTCCGTTGAAGTGAATGTACTGGCGACCTTCCGCCTGGGTGGGGTGCTCGAAAAGAAACTCTGGCTGACCTACAGCGGCGCGCCGAAAGTCGAAGGCGGCCAGTTCGCCTTCGAGCCAACCGGCGGCACGTTTGGCCGTCTTCGGTGGCCGCTGCCCCTGGTGAAAGCCGTGGGATTCCATCGCCGGCTGTTTGGAATCGTGTTTGGCCGTTTTACGATTCAGAAGGATACACTGTCCCAGTTGAGCCAGATTGATGTGCGCCCTGATCTTGCCATCTTGCAATACCAGCCCCACTGAGCGGGCCGTCTGGTCATGAGCTTGCGACAACACCGTCGTTGGCGGCGCGCTGCCTGCTGCGTGCTGTCCTTGACGTTCGCGACGCACGGGCTGCCGCAGGCCAATCCGCCGCCCAAGCTCATATCCAGCACCGCCGGGCAGTTCACTGCGCACGCCCCGGAGGCGGTCTCGGCTTCGGTGCTCTGTGTTCTGGCAAGCCAGGTCAAGCGCGAGTGGCTTCGTCGGCTTGACATCCCCGACCAATGGCGCGACCCGATTGTGCTCGTGCTCGCCGAACGTCCCGCCGCTGCCTCGTCCGCGCCGGGTATTTGGTTGAATGTGGTGAGGACGGAATTGCACCTGAAGTTTGAAATCCACCTTCGCTTTCCTCCGGTGATGGAACAGACACAGGTCGTGAGCGCAATGGTTGGCGCGTTGTGCGGCGAATACGCCAACCGCGCGAGAGAATTCCGTCGCGAACCTCCTTATGCGATTGCGGAGACGCCGCCGTGGCTGGTGGAAGGGCTGGCGCAATCGGTTGCCGCTGATACGGAGTGGCTCCTACCGGTGTTGCGCCGATACGTCAGCGGCGGGACTCCTGCTGGTGTGCAGGAACTGCTTGCGGCACGGAGCGTGCCGGTCGAGCCGGGCGAACGGCTTCGATTCCAAGCGTATGCGTGGGCGCTGGTGGAAGGCTTGTTGTCACTGCCCAAAGGTCCAGAGAAACTCTGCCGATTGTTGCGGGAACCCGAATCGTTCGATGAAATCTACCGGTGGATGTTTCCCGACGCCGAAGACCGGGAGAAGTGGTGGAGTTTGTTGCTGGCGGATCGCGCTGCCACGCTGCTGGCGGAGGGACAAACCGCTGCGGAAACGTCGCAACGGCTTGCAGCAGTCCTGCCGAGCAAGCTCCAAATGCGCCTTCCCGACGCCATCGCCGAGGCTCCGGTGGCATTCGCTGACCTTGGCCGTTACACCGAGAAGGACTGGCTCGCGCCGCTGGTGCGCGACAAACTCGCTCAACTGGCTGCGTTGCGCGCCACCGCCCATCCTTCTTATCGAGACACGATTGAACGGTACGTTCGGGCGCTGGAACACTTGAGATCCCGTCACGTGAGCCGGTTTCAGCGAGACGCGAAACTGGCCGAGCGCGCTCATCGTGCTGCGGATGAACTCACCCGCCACGTCAGCGATTATCTGGACGGCGTGGAAGAAAAGCGCGCGCCGCTGGAGCGTGACTCAGTTCGTCAGCAGTTGAGGCTCTTGGGCGTTCTTCAAGAGATGAACATCCTGCGCCGCGACCCCATCAGTGATTATCTGGACAAGTTTGACCGGTAGGGGCAACGCAGGCGTCGCCCCTATAGCGCGCGCAATAATACCGTCACCTTGTCGCGCTGCTCGCGCAACGTCGCCAGCTTCTCGCGCTCCCGCTGCACGGCGATGGGGGCGGCGCGCTGGACGAAATTCTCGTTCGCCAGTTTCGCTTCCGTTCCTGCAATCTGTTTCTCGATGTCGGCGAGTTGCTTGGTCAACTTCTGGCGCTCGGCTGCAGGGTCAACGGCGCCGACAAGAAAGATGGTCGCATCCGTGGTGACAAGGCTCGGCGTCAGGCCGGTCGGCGTGTACTGCTCGTCAATCGCGACCGACTCGGCGTTGAGGATGCCGGCGAGGAAGGGCGTCTCGCTGCGGAAAAACTCGGCGTATTTGCCGGGCTTGATGACGAACTGGATTTTCTTCTTCGGGTCAACGCCGTTGTCGCTGCGGAGCTGGCGTCCCGCGGTGACGGCGGCGTAAAGCGCTTGGGTTTCGACAACGAGACTGATATTTGTTGCTTTGACCCGTGGCCACGGAGCGAACTGGATGCTACCTTCGCCGTTCCAGAGTTCCTCCGTGATGAACGGCGCGAACGGATGGAGCAAGCGCAAGATGGTGTTCAAGATGTCGTCGAGCACGGCGATGTTCGCGGAGACTTTACTGGCTTCTATGTACCAGTCGCAGAAGTCACCCCAGACGAAATCGTAGAGTTCCTTGGCTGCCTCGCTAAACCGGTAGGTCTCTAGCGCGTAGCTGATCTTCGTGATCGCTTCGTTAAGTTCCCAGAGCACGCGATTGTCGTGGGCATTAAGCGGACGCGAGGGCGGATTCGCGGCGCGCTGCATCTGGATGAACCGCGCGGCGTTCCAGAGCTTGTTCATGAAGTTGCGGCCGACTTCGCAGCGTTTCTCGTCGAACAAAATATCCTGGCCCTGCGGCGCAATGAGCATCAGGCCGAAACGAAGACCATCGGCGCCATACTTGGCGATGAGGTCGAGCGGGTCGGGCGAGTTGCCGAGCGACTTCGACATCTTCCGCCCGATGGCGTCGCGGATGATGCCAGTGTAATAAACGTTTGAGAACGGTTTCTGACCTTGGAACTCGTACCCGGCCATGATCATGCGGGCGACCCAGAAGAAAATGATGTCGGGGCCGGTGACGAGGTCGGTGGTCGGATAGAACTTCTTGCGCGTGGCGTCGTCCATCGTGGCGAACGGCCAAAGCCACGAACTAAACCACGTGTCGAGCACGTCAGAGTCCTGCGTCCAGTTTTCAGGATCGGGGGGCGGTTCGATACCGACGTGGATATCGTTGTAGGCCGCGTCACCTGACGCGGCGCCGCGTGAGGTCACGCGGCCTACATCTTTTCGATACCAAACGGGGATGCGGTGGCCCCACCAGAGTTGGCGGCTGATGCACCAGTCTTTGATGCCGGTCATCCAGTGGTTGTAGGTTTTGGCCCAGCGCTCAGGGAAAAACGTAATCTCGCCGGTCTCGACAGCGGCGATGGAGCGGGGGACCTGCGGATATTTCAAGAACCACTGCTCGCTGAGGTACGGCTCGATGGGCACGTCGGCACGCTCGCTATAGCCGACGTTGTGATGATACGGCTCGACTTTGAGCAGCAGTCCGTCCTCCTGCAACTCCTTCACGACAGCCTCGCGTGCTTCCATCCGGTCGAGGCCCTCGAACATCTCGCCGGCTTCCTCGGTCATCGTGCCGTCGGGACCGATGACGACAGTGAACGGTAACTTGTGTCGCAAGGCTATCTCGTAATCGGCGACATCGTGCGCGGGCGTGACCTTGACGCAGCCGGTGCCGAACTTCGGGTCAACGGCAGCATCGGCGATGATCGGAATCTGTTTGTCCTTCAACGGCAGTAAGAGTTTCTTGCCGATGAGATGTTGGTAGCGCGGGTCCTCTGGGTTCACAGCGACGGCTTCGTCGCCGAGCATGGTTTCGGGGCGCGTTGTCGCAACGACGATGTAGGCCGCGTCACCCGACGCGGCGTCTGCCGAATCGCCGCGTGAGGTCACGCGGCCTACAAGTGGATATTTGATGTGCCAGAGGTGTCCCTCGACCTCTTTCATGATGACTTCCTCGTCGGAGAGCGCGGTGCGGCTGACGGGACACCAGTTGACCATCCGTTTGCCGCGGTAGATCAAGCCCTTCTTGTAGAGGTCAACGAAGACGCGGAGCACGGCCTGCGAATAGCCTTCATCCATCGTGAACCGTTCGCGCGACCAGTCGCACGAGCAACCGAGCTTCTTGAGCTGCTGGATGATGATGCCGCCATGTTTGTCTTTCCACTCCCACACTTTCTCCAAGAACTTCTCACGGCCGAGGTCGTCGCGGTGTTTGATGACCTTCTGTTTGCGGAGCGTCTTCTCGACGACGGTCTGTGTGGCGATACCGGCGTGGTCGGTGCCGGGGAGCCAGAGGACTTCGTAGCCCTGCATCCGTTTGCGGCGGGCGAGAATGTCCTGGAGCGTGTTGTTGAGCACGTGGCCCATGGTGAGGACGCCGGTAACGTTCGGCGGCGGAATCACGATGGAGTAGGGGGGCTTTGCGGACGCCGGGTTGGCGGTGAAACAGCCTTTGGCCAGCCACTCGGCGTACCACTTGTCCTCAACTTGTTTCGGCTCGTAAGCCTTTGGAATCTCGACGTTGCTCATGTGGGTAGATTAGGTTTGTTGCCGGTACCAAGCGATGGTCTTGGCGATGCCGTCGGCGAAGGTGACGCGCGGGGTCCAGCCTAGAAGGTCGCGAGCCTTGGTGTTGGCGGCCTGGCTGTGAAGAACGTCGCCGGGGCGCGGCGGGTCGAGCTTCGGGCTGATGTTCTTGCTGAGGGATTGGTTGATGGTGGCGACGAGATCCAATAGCGAGATGCGGTCGCCGCAGGCGACGTTGCAGGATTCGCCAAGCGCCGGTTTCGGCGCGACGGTGGCGGCGAGGTTGGCAGCCACGATGTTCTCGACGAAGGTGAAATCGCGGGTTTGGGTGCCGTCGCCGAAAATCGTTGGCTGCTGGTCGCGGAGGATGGCGGTGATGAAACGGGGGATGACGGCGGCGTATTCGCTCTTGGGGTCTTGGCGCGGGCCGAAGACGTTGAAGTAGCGGAGGCTGACGGTTTCGAATCCGTAGAGTTGCCAGAAGATGCGGCAGTAGTGTTCGCCAGTGAGTTTATGGACGGCGTAGGGGGAGAGCGGCGAGGGCGTCATCGCTTCGTGCTTCGGCAATGTGGGCGTGTTGCCATAGACGCTGGAGGACGAACTGAAGACGAGGCGCTGGCAACGGGCGTCGCGCGCCGCAATGAGGAGATTGAGAGTGCCGGTGACGTTGATGTCGTGGGAAAGCGATGGATCGGCAACGGAGCGTGGGACGCTTGGCAGCGCGGCGAGGTGGAGGATGTAGCGGACGCCGGCGACGGCGCGGCGGCAGTCGTCGGGGTTGCGGATGTCGCCTTCGCTGATGTCGGCTTTGTCGGCGAAGGCGCGAAGGTTGTCGCGTTTGCCGGTGAGGAAGTTGTCGAGGACGCGGACGGAGCGTCCGTTGCGGACGAGGTGTGCGGCGATGTTGGAGCCGATGAAACCGGCGCCGCCGGTGATGAGGTATTCAACCACGGGGGGCTCCTGTCTGGAGTTGGTAGAGTTGCCATCCGGTGTCGTTGGGGGTGATTTGACGGAGATTGGCTCGCGCTGCGGTGAAAATATGGTCGAGATTCTCTCCGCCGAGCAGTCGCAGGGGCACGCGCAAAATCAGTTTGTCGGCAATGACCGCGGTCTTGGTGACGCCGTGGTCGGTGATGCGTCGGCGGTCGTCGTCGTACACGTGGAGTGTGCCGAGTGGATTGACGTTGATGCGGATCTTGGGGAGCTTCGCGAAGTCGGTGTTCTCCTGGTAGCCGTACAGGAAGAGATGGACGTTGGTGCGCGGGCCGAGGCGATTGTGAAAATCAATGGCGGCGATGAGATGATCGCCTTGCCGGAGAAAGCGGGTTTCTTTCAGGCAGATGGATGAAAGCTCGTTTTCGTCGCGGCGGCCGCTGAGCTTGGGACTGGGTGCTGTTTCGTCCAGTGAGATGGCGCGGTTGCGGACGGCCCGACGCCAGTCGGGGACAACATCGACCGGGAGGCTGGCGACGCTTTCGCGGGGCAGGCTGACAAACAACTCGTTGGCGCGGGCAAAGGCGACGAGATAAAAGTGGCGCGTGGTGAGTTGCGTGCCGTTGTGGAGGATGGCCTTGTGTTTCGTTTCGGTTTGCCGGCGCGTGAGAGGGAGACTGAACCATTCGCCGTCGTCCCGAAGGCGAACCGGCGGCGTGAGGGAAACATGGGGATGATAGTGGTAGGGTTTGGGCCAATCGCCAAAGTGGATGACATAGTGCAACAGTGATGGACGGAGACCTGTGTGTTGAAGTTCGAGGAGGGCCAGCCGCACGAAGTTGGCTCCGGCGCGATGGTCGGCGTTGCCCTCGGCGGGATGCGGGGCGAAGACTTTGGTGGGGCGAAATTCGGCGAGCAGGGCTTTGAGGTTGGCCAGCACCGATTCGGGTCGGTACGGATGTTGAAAAGCGTAGGCGTCCTTGTACGGAACGGCGTTGGTGCGGGTCGCGTCGCTGCGAAATGCGCGCGTGTCATTCCAGAAGTCGCGCCATAGGTTTTGAAGACCCCAATCTGGGTAGCCGAGAAAGGTGAGTTGTTCGCGTTTCAAGCCAAGCTCGGCGGTGGCGGCAACGGCCTCGGCAGTGCGGCGTTCCCCAAAACGACGGTACCCGGCGCCGGTCAGGAAGAGAGATCCGCTGAAAAGCTTGAAGGCGATTTGATTGTGGTCACCGTTGGTAAGGTAGATCACGCGCACATCGGCGCCTACTGCAACGGCTTGCTGAATGAGGCCGCCGCAGGCGAGAACTTCGTCATCGGGATGCGGCGCGATGATGAGAATCCGGTCCTCGGCGGTCGGCAACGGCAGGAGTGGTAGCGCGCTTGCGCCGGTGACGCACAGAAACAAGCAAAGCAGCGATAGCCGGCGCGAGAACATGGGGAGTTAGCGCCCCACGCTCTTGTAGGTGAACCCGAGTTGCTTCATCTTGGCCGGGTCAAAGAGATTGCGGCCATCGAGGATAATCGGTTGCGCCATGATCGAACGCAGTTTCGCAAGGTCAAGCTGGCGGAATTCGTCCCACTCCGTGCAAAGCACCAACGCATCGGCATCCTTGGCAGCCGCGTACGGGTCGGCGCAATACTCCACACCGGTCAGGTGTTCTTTTGCCTTCTCCATGCTCTTGGGGTCGTACGCCCTGATGCGCGCGCCTTCCTTTTGGAGCGCGCGAATGATGTCCAACGACGGCGCAGAACGCATATCGTCGGTGTTCGGTTTGAAGGCGAGGCCGAGAACGGCAATCGTCTTGTCTTTGACGATCCAGACGGTGTCGTGGATCTTCTTGAGGAACCGCTCGATTTGCGAGGCATTGATGCGTTGGACTTCTTTCAGGAGGTCGAATTCGCAACCAAGCTCGTGCGCGATTTGAATGAACGCGCTGATGTCCTTGGGGAAACAGGAGCCGCCATAGCCGAGACCCGCGTTGAGAAACGCGCGCCCGATGCGCTTGTCCAGTCCCATGCCGTGGACAACGTCCTCGACATTTGCGCCGCTCGCCTCGCAAATCGCGGCCAGTGCGTTGGCGTAGGAAATCTTCAGCGCAAGGAACGAGTTGCAGGCGTGCTTGATCATCTCGGCGGAATTGATGTCGGTCACGATGATCGGCGCCTTGAACGGCTCGTAAATCGCCTTCATCGTGGCGACGGGTCGTTCGCTGGCGACGCCGACCACGATTCGGTCGGGGTGCATGAGGTCTTGCACCGCGCAACCTTCGCGGAGAAATTCGGGATTGCTGACGACATCCACCTCGATCTTGCCCTTGTTGTACCGGCGAATCGTCCCGGCAACGCGCTCGCCGGTTTTGACAGGCACGGTGGATTTGTCCACGACGATCTTGTGCTCGGTGATCGCGCCGGCGATCTCTCGGGCAACTCTCTCGACGTAACTCATGTCCACGGAGCCGTCCGCGCGCGGCGGTGTCGGCACCGCGATAAAAATGACCTCGGAAGCGCGAACGCCCTCGGCAATGTCGCCGCTGAAGCGAAGTCGGCCGGCGGCCGTGTTGCGCTGCACCATCTCCTCCAAGCTTGGTTCGTAGATGGGAATCCCGCCGCTCCTCAGCAGGGCGACCTTGGGGAGGTCGTTGTCCACACAAACAACCTGATGGCCAACTTCAGCGAAGCAGGCGCCGGTGACAAGGCCGACGTAACCGGTGCCGATGATGCAGATGCGTGTGCTCATGAATCAATGTTTCCCAATGCGGATGGCGGGGTATGCTTTCAAGCTGACGGAAACGAAAAAGGTATTCTCGTCCTCGCGCACGCGCTGTCCGGTGCGGCGGAACCCGTAGTTGATCAGCCAATCGTGTGTTTCCTGCTGGAGTTTGTACTCTTGGTAGAGCCAGGTGCCGTCCTGCATGTCGAACCATTGCTCCAACGTCGCCAGCCAATGCCGGCTCAACCGGTAGGAGGCTCGTCCTCCGGCAAGGTTGCAGTCGCCATCCAGATAGCGGTTGCCGAGGTTGATGCTCCAGCGGTCGCGGTCGAACACAAGTGCATCAGTATTGAGTTCGGCAAGCTTTTGTTCCTGGCAGTCAAATCGAGTGCCAATGTCAAACGAGCACCAATAAAACGGATTAAGCCGCAATGTGGTAAACCAATCAGTGAAATCCCGGTGCATCGCGGTATCCTCGAAACTGTACTCGGTCCATGTCTCCAGCGTGGCAAGGTCCCACGGCAGGTTGTCGCGCTGCGTCTGGAGTTTCTGGCGCACGCCAAACCGGGCCAGGTTCTGCCGCCCCAAGGCGTCAATCGCCGTGTTGGCGGGGAAGTCCAGTGCATGATAGCGCGTGACCAGCAACGGCCGGCTGTCCCACAGGGTTGTATAGCGGTACGTGTCGAATTGCAGGAGGTCGTTCGGCTGTTCGTTGGGCGAGCCGACCCATTGGTAGTTGACAAAAGGCTCGACGATGTGGCGCAGGCCGTGAATGTCGTAACGTTTGTCTTCGACATTGTTCCAGGAGCGCCAGAACTTGAAGCTGCTCTCGATTCCCGCAGTGTACAGAAAGCGGTGAACTTCGTTGCTGGAAGAAGCGCCGCTGGCATCGCGCATGTACCACGTGCCGCGGATGCCGGCGCGGGGAACCACGGAGAGCCAGCCAAAATATTGTTGTGGCAACACGATTTGGTGGAATGTGTCCACGCGCGGCGAATGGCCTTCGAAGGCCGGGTCATTGGTGCGACCGTGCGTGTTGTGGTAGTAGCCGGCGCTGGTGTCGCTTTCGTAAAACAATGGCGTGTTGGCGACGCGCATGCGGTTGACCGACCATCTGGCTTCGGGAAGTCGCTCGACCTCGGCGAAAAACGGGTTCAACTGCGGCTGCGCCATCAGGGACAAGGTGTAGTTCTCGCCACGCTTGGTCACGTCGGCCACCGAGGCCGGCTCGCCTTCGCGGTGGTATCGGCTCTGGAAAAAGTCGTCCATGAAATCGCTGTCGCTCTGTTTGCTGGCATTGACCGTCAGCGAGACATCGTCGGGCAATTCCTGTTTGTGTTGCCAGTCAAAGCGATAGCGGTTGCGAGGGATGGTCTTGCCGTACAGCTTGTCAATCTCGTCCGGCGACGATGTGTCGCGGCTGTAATAGCCTTTCACGGACCCGACCGCATTCCCATAGACGTAGTCAAAGTCAGTGCCGACGGCCGGGCCGCGCTTGGTTCGTCCGTCCACGTGCAAGGTGGCCTGCAGGTGGCGGTTGAGCGAAACGCGATACTCCGTCAGAATGAAAAAACCAGCGCGCGACTCTTGTCCCACGGCCACTTCAAATGGACTTTCGCGGTCCTTCAGCGACCACGCCATCATCGGGAACCAAAACACCGGCACGTTGCCGAATCGCAGCGTCACGTTGTAGAGCACCACGCGTTCGCCCGGCCAAATGTCGGCGCGGACGGCTTCCAGACGGTAATGTGGATGGTCGTAATCGCAGGTCGTGAGCGTCGCTTTTGAGATGCTGTAGCGGTTCGAGCCGGTCATCTGGATGTTTTCGCCGCGCATGGTGAGGCTGTCGAAAACGCCGCTCGCCACATCGGTCTTGAACGCGCGCGTCTTCAGGTTGTAGTACGCTGAGGGCACAACCCATTCCTGATTTTGGCGGTTCAAGCGGACGTTGCCTTCGGCCCAAATCTCGTCGGTGGCGATGTTGTAGCGCACCTTGTCGGCGCGCAACGTCAGGTCCTTGTACCGCAGCACCACATCGCCCTCGCCATGGGCCAGCTGCTTCTCGCGTTCGACGCGCAAATTCTTCGCGTCAATCGTCGCCGCCGGTTGTTCCGGGGCGCCGCCGTGCGCGCTCAACGCCAACAGGCCGAGCGCGATGCAAATACATTTGTGAAGGGCCGTCATAAAGCGGGCGCAAGCTACCACACCGGACACAAGCGCAGCAAGGTCAAAGGCAGCCTCCAGCGGTTTCGTCATCCGCAGTTCCAACGAACAGCCACCACGTCAATCTCGACCCGCGCATCCTTCGGAAGCCGCCCCACTTGGACGGTCGAACGCGCGGGCGGCGCCAAGGGAAAGAACTGGGCGTACACATCATTCATCAGCGGGAAGTCATTCATGTCGGCAAGGAATACCGTGGTTTTCACCACGCTATCCATGTCCAATCCTTGCGACGCCAGCAAGGCGCGAATTTGTTCCAGCGCCTGTTTGGTCTGCGCCGCCGTGTCCCCCGCCGACGGTGCGATTTGCCCGGAACAAAACAGGAAGTCGCCGGCCCAGATGGCTTGCGAATACGGGCCGATGGCTTTCGGCGCCGCGTCAGTTGACACTACGATTCGTTTCATCGGTGTTTCCTTTCGTTCGACACAACCAGAGTGCTGCCGCCAACAGGACGGCGTCCTCGACCAACGTCCACGCGCTCGCCTTTCGCGCCACGGCTGCGCCGAAGCAACCGCACACCTCCAGCCCGCGCGCCAGCGCGACCGAGATGGCGACCAAGAATATCACATTCAACACGGCAATCACCAGCGCCGCCGGCTGCCGCCAGCATCCGGCCAGTAACAACGCGCCCGCCAACACCTCGATCCACGGCAGCGCCAACGCCACGAGATTGACCAGCGCGTTGGGCACCAACCCGTACCGCGCCACGTCGGTCGCGAACGCCGACGGGTCGAGCACCTTGAGCGCGCCCGCGACAACAAACACCCCGCCCAGCAACAGGCGCAGCAGGACGGAGCCGTAGCGTTTCACCTGGCGTCCCCCTTGCTGGTGGGCAGTCCCGCGCGACGCCAGAGTGTCCATCCGTTGACCAGCACCCGTGCGTTGGTGTAACCCATCGAGCGTAGTCGCTGGAGCAATCGAAGACTGTCGTCGCAATGTTCGCCGTCGCAATACAGCACCAGCGGCTGCTCCGGCGCAAGACGGGGACGGACCGCGGTGAACCGGCCCTCGAAATCCTCAAGAGGCAGACTTAACGCGCCCGCAACATGTCCGTCACCAAACGCGCTGACGGGGCGCGCATCAAGGAAAATGGCGTCGCCGGATTCCCACAGCCGACGCGCTTCTTCCATCGGTATCTGCTCGCTCGCCGGCACGGTCAGGGGCGGCGGCCGCAGCCAGGGGATGCGGCGTGGTGAGACGGCATTCACACCAAAGCCGACCGCCGTTGCAACGGCCACAATGAGAAACGCGCGCAGGAAGATGCCCCGCATCAAAACCTCAACATGTTGATGGTGATGGGGACAGTGACCTTGGGTTGCGAGGCCATGTTCGTGTCGAAACTGACGGTACCGCGCGTCGTCTCCGCCGGCAGTCGCCGCAGTGTCAGGATGATTTCGTAACCACCGCCAGAAGCGGGTTCCGATTTCAGGACAACTTCCGGCACCGTGCAGGCAAGGTTCTTGATTTCCAAGGTGCGTGCCGGGTCGGACGCCTTGACGCGAAATGTGCGGTTTCCTGGGATGGCTCGATTCACGATGGCCCAGTAAATCTCCTCGCGGCTGAGCACCACATCACCCACAAACCTTGCGTAGATTCCCACTGCGGCCACTTCCTGTGTTTCGGCGTTGCGGTGGAAGCCAACCCGTTCGTAAAACCAGCGCGCGCCGCCTTCGCTCTTGACCTTGACGTGGACGAGGGCGGTAGTGTTTGAGTTCGGCAGGGGTTCGAGGCGTGCTGCGATGTTGGGCTGTGATGGCAGAAGGCGTGCGATATCAAGCGGTTTGCCGTCGGTGCGCCACAATCGCGCCGTGGCGTTTGTTGTTGCGCCAAGAGGCAGGTCGCCGAGGCTGAGTTGCGACGGTTCCATGTCGTAGAGCGGAATTAGGTTGGCCTTGGCGATCAGCGTCACGCCCGTTTCGCCGGGATGATCTGCCTGGATGTAAATGGTTTTTTCCATCAGCCCCCGCTGATAGCCCGCAAGGTTGATTGTAAAGACAAGCGTGGCCCGTTCGCCCGGGTGCAGGCGTTCGGGTGTGACGCTGGCCACTGCGCAACCGCACGAGGTCGACGGACGTCGCAACATGGTCGTAACGCTGCTGGAATTTTGGAAACTAAAAGTCCCTGTCAATGATGGCGGGGTGTTTGTCGTCCCGAAGTCGTACACGGTCGAATCGAACTTGAGTCGCGACGGACGCGCCGCCGCCAACGAGAACAGCGGCAAGACGAGGAGCAGCAACAAAATGGTTTTGGTCGTCTGCAAATGTGGTCAAATGGTACAGGAAGGAACTCTCGTTGACAAGGGAAGGGGAACGATCAATCAGCGCCAGGCCGGTCATCGTTCATTCTTTCCTTCCCAGCCCGGCGTCTTTTCCCTATGCTGCACGACGTGGGTCAACCGTCCAATACTGTCACTCGAAGCGCGCGCACGATCGGTTTTGCCGTGCTCGGATCGCGCGTGCTCGGACTGGTGCGCGAACAGGTGTTGGCGTCGCTGTTCGGCGCGAGCGAGGCATTCGACGCGTTTATCACGGCGTTTCGCATCCCGAATCTGCTGCGGGATCTTTTTGCGGAGGGCGCGCTTTCGGCGGCATTCGTCTCTGGATTCACACGGAAACTCACCATGGAAGGCGACAAGCCAGCCTGGCGCTTGGCGAATCTTGTCGTGAATGCGCTGCTCGTTGTCCTCAGTATCATCACGTTGATCGGCATTCTCGCTGCGCCCGTGTTGGTCAACGCCATCGCGCCGGGTTTTGCAAGTGTTCCGGGCAAAACGGAACTGACGATCACATTGACGCGAATCATGTTCCCGTTCCTGTTGCTCGTCGCGTTGGCTGCGCTCGCGATGGGAATGCTCAATGCCAAGCGCGTGTTCGGTATTCCAGCCAGCGCCTCGATGATGTTCAACATCGGTTCCATTGTCGGCGGCGTCGCGTTCGCGTACTGGCTCGATCCGCATTTCGGTCCGCGCGCGATGATCGGGATGTCCATCGGCACACTCATCGGCGGCGCAGCGCAGTTCTTGATTCAAGTGCCAAGTCTCCGCCGTGTCGGGTACCGATACGAACCCATTCTCGACCGTCGCGACCCCGACTTCCGAAGAATCGTCACGATGCTCGGCCCGTCGGTCATCGGCGCAGCGGCGGTACAGGTCAATATCTTCGTGAATAGCTGGTTCGCATCGGTTGAGAACGGCGCGGTGACCTGGCTTAACTGCGCTTTTCGTCTCATGCAATTTCCCATTGGCGTGTTCGGCGTTGCCCTCGCCACGGCCACGCTTCCCGCGATCAGCGCCTTCGCAGCGCGAAACGATCTTGAGAAATTCCGGGAAACACTGGCGCGCTCCATTCGACTGGCGGTGTTCCTGTCGTTGCCATCCGCGTGCGGCTTGGCGGTGTTGGCGGAGCCGATCATCTCCGTCATCTACCAACACGGCAGGTTCGATGCCGTCGCGACGGCTCGCACGGCGCAGTGTCTCCAGATGTTCGCCATCGGCCTCGCCGGGTACGCCGCGCTCAAGGTATTGGCCCCGGCGTTTTACGCATTTGGCGATTCGCGAACGCCGGCGCGGGTGGCGATTTTCTCCATCGCGCTGAATGCGGGACTCTGCTGGCTGTTCGCGTGGAAACTTGGACTCGGCGCGAAAGGTCTGGCCATGTCCACTGCGCTGGTTGCGCTGACAAATCTGGGGCAATTGTTCTGGCACATGCGGAAACGACTTCAACAAATGGAGGGCGGCGCGCTGCTGCGCTCCTTCGCCAAGGTTGCCTTGGCCAGTCTCGTGATGAGTGTGACAGCCTGGAGCGCGCACGAGTTTCTCCCGCTTAACCGGTACGTGAATCTAGCGACTTCGATTACCGTGGCGATTGTCGCCTTTGGCGCTGCTTGTTGGGCATTGCGCGTCGCCGAACTCGGGGAACTGCTGGCCGTGCTGCGGTTTGGGAAGCGCGCGACGCTCGACGACTGATTATTTTGCAAATGCCTTTTTCAAGGCGGGCGTCTTCCGCGCTTTGGGCGTGCTGCGGATGACGGCTTCCTGTGTTGCAACCTGGTTGACAATCTTTTGAAACAGGTGTTGAGCGACGTGTGTTTCGATGTCCACCGATGGCCCCGTGCCGAGCACGGAACCGAGCAGGCCGCCACCGCGGAACATTACGTTGCGGTACGCCTCGCGCAGTTTGGGCTCCACGCCGGCCTGCTGTACCACGGCCAGAATCTCGCGCTCCAACGCCTCCTGGTGGGCGGCCAGCCATGCGCGGGTGGCAGCGTCTGATGCGCCTTTTACCAGCGTGCCCGGGTCCTCCGCCTGAAATTGCGCGGCGGATTTCAACACGACGGCCAGCGCATCGGGTGCGGCTTTTTCCGCCGTGACATTCATGGTGGTCAACAGCGCTTCCGTTCGGTTGCGATCGAGCGAGGTGACGCCCTGTGGGATCGGAATTGGATTGGCTGAGTCGCCCGTAAAGGCACCAGCGGCGCAGACCTTGTTTGATGCGGTCAGCAAGCTCTGTGTCAGCAAATCGCGGACGGCCTGCAACTGCTGGGCTTTCACGACGGCGGGATCGGGGGCGACCGGTTGCGTGGATGGAATGGGAATCAGTCCGGGGATGGATGGCTTGGCCGGCGGAACCGGCTGCAAAAGCTGACCTTGCGCGTTGTAGAAGTTTGTGGCCACGACGGCGTTCGTAACGCTCAAATAGTTTGTGACGATGAGCATTTTGGTTTGCACCGTGTAGTTCGTGAGGATTTGCATGAAGGCCGGTCGGGTGTCCAAGCTGGGGGCTGTGTGCTGTCCGTTGACCAAGGCGGCCAACACGATGATGCAGACAAGAACGGTGGAGATAAATGATTTCATGATTTGTCTCCGCTTATTTGTGCGGCAGCATAGCACCAGTGGCCCCGCTTCTCAAGGCCCCCCGTTGTGTTGACGGATGGCCTTCGCGCTGAACGGATAAAACTTCTTCAGGTTGATGTTTCGATAGGGGAGCGTTTCAAGATGGACGGTGCCCATGTGTGGATCGGACGGTTCCACGAGCAAAACGGTCTTGGCAAAGCCGTTGTCATCAAAGCCGCGTCGGAAATGAACGCGGGACTTGATGACAAACACCTCAAACTGTCCGATGTCCACACCGGCGGAACGAATCTGCGACGGATCGGTGACCTGCACCAGTTGGGGGCTGAGCATCAACAAATTGCCGCGACCAAAACGCACGTGCGCACCCAACGGCGCGCCTTTCGCTGAAACTCTGAAATGTTCGAGAATCCCTCGCACGCGCACCGGTTTACCGGCAGAGTCGTCCATGTAACCGCCGACTTCCATGTCGAAAGCGTCTCCCGGCTTGGCGGCCGCTTTCGCGAGTGCCGCCAATGCGCGGTCATCACGGATGGTGGCAATGACTGTCTTCCCGACATCCTGACGAATGATCTCCTGCAAAATCCACGTGGCACTTCCCGAACGGTCGCTGTAATCGGCCAAGACCGCCGGATGTTTTCCGTTTGCCAGCGCTGCCTTCACCTTGGCGACGGCATCGCTCGCCGTATGAATCGGAGTCGCTGAAAACATTTCCGCCCGCATTCGCCAGGCGGTTCCTGCCAGATCATCGGCCACCTTGCGCGCCAAATCGGGTTGGCCATTGCTGATGACCTGAAAGCACATCCCCACATCAGGAACGTCCGCCCAAGGGAAACCGTAGAAGAAGTTGACGTACACATCCGGTTCGCGCGCCTCCCAAATCAGACATCGCTGCACCAGTGTGCTCCAGGGGTGTTGACCGGTCCATTGATAGACCGTGGCGCTCAGGATCGGCACGGTTCGGACGGCATGGATCGGACGATAATCGCCGCGAATCACGCGAATCATCGCGCGCGCGGCGCGTTCGCCCTGCAAATAGGCATCGTAGTGAGGATAGTATTTCCCAGTGAAGGCGAGGTTCGCATGTTGCAGGAATGCGTCGTCCTCATTCCCATGCGGGTCAAACGTGCCGGCGATTACCGTCGTTTTTCCCACCACCTCGCGCACACGCCGCGCGAGTTCCGCTTCTGGACGCGCAATGCCACGCACCGCCATTGCGCCGTGCAAACAGAGATACACGCCGTCAAACGGCCCCTGTTTCTTCAACTCTGCAATCATCCGCCCGACGAAATATTCGTATGCGTCGAGTGTTACGCACCCGGAGCCAGTGCCGGTGATCGGCATCCCCGGTGATTCGATGCCAATCAGTTTCGCGCCGTGCTCTCGCGCCACCTTGACGAACCCGCCCATCTCGCCTCTGGGGCTGGTTTTCAACAGCGCCTCGCCCTTCGCTGGGGAACCGGGATAAATGAAGTCCTGCCGAGTTGTGTCGTTGGGTAGAAACGTCACCGTCTCATGTCGCAACTGCATGACGGCAATGCGCGGCGACTCGGTGGCGAGAACGTGCAAACCTGCGCACAAGAGATAAACCAGAAATGATAGTGTGAAGGCGCGTCTCACGGCGTCTTTTTGTAGAATTCACGGATAGCGGTCTTCGCCAGCACTTCCGTCGCATTCACCACGGGCACGCGCGAGCGACTCTTGTCAAACGCCAGCGGGATCTCCGTGCAGCCGAGCACCAAAACATCGGCGCCCTGTGCGATCAATTCATCAGCCGCCTTGGCAAGCAATCTGGCCTGCTCCTGTTTGTCGCCGGCGGATTTAATGCTGTAGATGGCGTCCATCACACAGGATTGTTGTATTTCTTGCGCTGGCGCGATGACGCGCAAGCCTCGCGATTGCAATGCGTCTTCGTAAAGCCGTGTCTTCAGCGTCCCATTGGAGGCCAACAAACCAATCGTGCGCGCCTTGGGATGCTCACGCGCCACGGTGTCCGCCGTCTCGGTAATCATGTTCAGCACGGGAATCCGCACGGCGCGCTGCATGTCGGCGTGATAGTAATGCACGGTGTTGCAGGGGATGGCGATGAACGAGGCGCCGCCACGTTCGAGCCGCCGCACAGCCTCTTGAATGTACGGCACAATCTCCCGGCTCCCCGATGCGATGCAGGTGCTTCGGTCCGGCACCTGTGGACGGCTGTAGATCAGCGTCGGCAGATGCTCTTGATCCTTTTTCGCCGGTGTCAGACGGACAATCTCCGCGTAAAGATTCGCTGTCGCTTCCGGTCCCATGCCGCCAAAGATGCCCACCATTCGTTTCGGCGCAACATTCTGCGATTGGTCGAAATGACGGCAACCGGCCGTCAGCAGCACCACCGCAGAGAGTGCCCCTATGCAAAGCGATTTCTTCTTCATAATGCGAACGCGTGCTCCTATTTTGTGAAAGTGTAATCTGCCTGCACCGAGTCGCCATAGCCGATTTTAACTGTGAGCACAAATCGGTATGCGCCGGCTGGCAACTTCGTCACGTCCTTGTCAAAAGAGATTGCAGCGAGGTCGAACTGGCGGCTCTCTGGACAAGACCGTCCATGTGATGCAATCCGCCCGTCAGCATCGTAGATCGTCGCATCCACTTGATTGATCAGAAAATTGGATGACACCTCGCCTTGGAGTTTGTTCTGCGTGGGAATCTTCTCTGCCGGTGTCAGGCCAGTGACGGTGATCTCGGCGGGAACGAGCTTGCCGGTCTTGAATTCTTCCAGCGTCAAGGGAACGTAATGCTTGGCGATTAAATCCGCGAATGTGTATTTCTTGTTGACGCGCCACGTGGTGTTGTAATCCACGTCCTTATTGAAGGAACCGCATTGTTCGGTGACGCGCAGCCAACTTTCACGCGTGTTGATTTTCCCTTTGCTGTCGCGGACGACCTCCGGTGCGGAGGACACCAGTCGCGCATGGCCGAAAATGTTCGTGCCGCTGAGCGTGCGAGCTGCGATGGTGTCAGCGGGCTGCAAGAGCGCGTAGGCTTCCAGAATCGCGTTGGTGCCGCTGGCGGCAATAATGTCTTTGGTCAGCGTAGCGTTGGCGGGTGTGTCCACTTCCCATTGATAATTGCCGACGGCGACGATTCCTTTGCGCGCGTGCGGCAGAATGTTCGGTGTGCCGGTGAACGTTAGGGTAGGGGAGACATTCCGGTACGCGACCTTGATGGCAGGGGCGCACGAGACGCCGAGACAATGCGCATAGTTGGTAGGGCCAAGATAGACCTTGTTAGCGTCAAGGTTATGACGGAACAACTCCACTCCTCGGTGGTTGCTTACGTATGGGATTCCGATGTATCGGGTGCCGGGTTGGTAGGTCAGCGTTTTCGTATAGGGTCTGGCTCTCGTGAAATCCATGAAGGTCTGGCAGACCCATTGTTGCGTCGCCATTTGCGTCATGTACGAAAGCACGATCTGACGGGCTTCCGCCACGCTGGGTGTGGGCGGGGCCGCTGCGTAGATGTTGCGATTGCAGCAAAGAAGCACCGCTGCCGCGACAATGGGACAGTAAAACATTTTCATTGCTTGACGCTAATCTCCTTGAACCGAATGCGCAATTCATCCCGGTTATGAAGTTGGAGTGCGATGTGCCCGCGCAATCCGACATTGCGGGCCTTGTGCGCCTCGTTGTCGAGCACGCCCGCGCCGTTGTAGTCGCTCATCACGACACCATTCAGGATCGTCTTGATGTGGAGACCTCGACAAATGATCGTGAGATCGTTCCAATCATCCTCCTTGAACTTCCATTGCTTCGGCGCATGTGAAGCGTCAATCGCAGAGCTTTTCAGGCTGGGATTGATCCAGCGCCGCTCGCCGCGCGTCTCATCGTAAATCAATCCAATTCGCCACGGCGCGGGCGGATGAATGTCCACCTGCGGGCCGTCCAGCCAACCGGCGGCATCATCGTAGCGGCTCCGCACTTGGATGCCGCTGTTGCCCCGCGAGTCCTTGAATACTCGGAACTTCACCGCCAACTCAAAATCGCCGAATTCCTTTTCGGTCATCAGCCAGACGTAATCGTGGTCCTTTCGCCCCATCGAGTCGCAGACAATCGCGCCGTCAGCAACCTTCCAAAACTCCTTGCCTTTGTCTTGCGGTTTGCACTTCACCGTCCAGCCCGTCAGGTCTTTGCCATTGAACAACGAAGTCCACTCCGCCGCTGACGCCGATGCTGCAAGTATAACCAACACGAGTATTCGTCTCATGGCTTTTCGTTTACCAGATTCACCGTTTCCAGACAATGACGTTGGGAAATGACAGGCGACTGCCGTTGAACGCCGTCGCGATTTGGCCGTGATACCGGTTCGCCCGGTCGGGGTAAACCTGTTTTTCATCGCTGTTCCGAAGATGACGCGCGCCACAATCCGGCCACTCCGATAACTGTGCCAAGCACCCACAAGCCCCATGAGTAACTGGCCGTTTTGAAGCCGTTGCACGCAATGTTCGCGGCGTCTTTCACAAACGACCAATACCAAATCAGGAATGCCAGCAGTTGCGACACGACAAGCAGCAGAGACAACCGCCACGGCCTTCCGCGCGCCTCATCCCAATGCAGCCAGCAACAACCGGCGATAAAATACAGGCTGATCAGCACCGGTGCCAAGACCGGTCCGTACCACGGTTTCGGAATCAAAAAAAGACAGTCCCACGTCAGCAGCGACTCCGGCCAGCCCGTCCACCACCAAAGCCCCACATAGTAGAGGATGTCCCAGATGCCGAATGCGAAAAAGAAACAGGCCAGCCGCGAGCGCAGATTGACGCCGGCAAGCCACGCGACTGCTACCAGCATGACAATCGTGCAGATTTCGCGCGGCACCTCGACTTTGAGTTTCATCACAGACGGGATGGAAACCTCCGTTTCAGCGGGCAACAACTGTCGCAGATAAATGACGCAGATGGCTTCCAAGAGTCCCATCGCAACCGCATACAGCCCCAGCCACGCCAATCGCGGCCAGATGCGGGAGGCGGGGAATGTCGAGGCTTCATTCACGCGGGAATGATTCCCAGAGAAAGCGCCCGTGTTCCAGAAAATGTCGGACCTGCTGAACGCTTTGCTCCGCTTTTCGCTCGACGGCTTCATGTGTGTTGAAGGCGTTGTGCGGCGTCAAAATCACATTCGCACGGCCAGCCAGCGGGAAGGTTCCTTCACCGGAACGCAAGGCCGTTGCCATTTTTCCTTCGTTTTCATAGACATCGAGCGCGACACCGCCAAGGCGGTCCTCGTCCAGCAATTGAACCAAATCGGCTGTCGGCGACATTTCGCCGCGGGCCACGTTGACAAACAGCGCGCCCGGTTGCGCTTGTTTGAGTCGCGCATAGTTGAAGTAGCCGCGATTCACCGGCGTCAGGTTCATCGTGCAGACGATGATGTTCGCCCACGGCAATCCTTCCTCGATGGAAACGTCCGAGCGATCGGGGATGATGTCCACGCGCCGGACATTCATTTCCAAGCCACAGCCGATTTTGACGACTTCCGACCCCACATACCCGGCGCCGACCACGAGCAGGTTTTTCCCGGCGCACTCGCCGCCGGTCAGGCCGTCACGGTGGAAGCGCGAGAACTGCGCCACCTGTTGCGGCAACCTTCGCAACAGCGCCATCCACAACAACATCGCCTGTTCCGCCACCGCGCGGTTGCAATACAACGGCAAATGTCCGCACTGGACCGGCAATCCCACCAGATGGTCCCATCCAGTCGTGCGCGCCAGGATGCCGTCCAGGTTTCCAAACCATCCCTGTGGTATCGCTGACTGCGTGCGGATGCTGATCAACCGTGACGGGGGCAAGGGATCGTCATTTTCCTGAATCGTCTTCCACGTGAATCCCGCCTTGATCTCTGGCGGCAAATAACGTCGCAGCGCGGCGACCTCTTCCTCGAATGCCTCGTAAAAAAAGATATGCATGGCTGCCTACCGGATTTCCTGTAGTAATGTGCCCGACAATGTCCATAACCGTTGCGCAAGTTCATTGGCGCGAACGGCCAGTCTGGCGCGTCGTTCCGCAAGCTCCCGCTCTTGGCGCGCGATGGCCTCGGCGAACTTGTTGGTGACAGCGGGCACGGTGTTTGTTGTTGCTGACGGTGATTGTTTTCCGGACGGCTGACGCACTTGGCGAGGGTGGAGTTGCCGTTCGAATCGCTGGAGGACTTCCGTGTAAACCAGAAACACCAGCGCGTCCAAGTCGTCTCCGATCACCGGCCGGCTGGTGAATTGAGACTGGGCCGACATCCTCACGTGCCGTTCTTCCCATTGCAAGTCGGCGCGCACGCGTTGCGCTTCCGTCAACACCCACATCTGCATGGCCGGCGGCATTCGCAGTGAAAGCTGCCGATGCAACGCCTGCGCTTCGGCCGACAGATCGTCCGCGACGCACAAAGCCGCCGCCAAACTTATCATCGCTGTTGCCAGTATCATTCGCATGTTGTCGGTTGTCCTCCCGCGGCATCCTAACGGCTCAACGGGCGGTCTGCAAGCAAGCCGTTGACAGGGCGGACTCTCGCCGGTAGTATGCCGCGCGTTTTGGTTGGACGATTAGCTCAGTTGGCTAGAGCGCTTCCTTGACATGGAAGAGGTCACAGGTTCAAGTCCTGTATCGTCCACCATCTGATTTGCATTCGTGCCGATCTGCACTACCTTTTGCCACCAAACAGAAAAGGAGAATCCAATGGCACTACAAAACGGAGACAAAGCACCCGCATTCGAACTGTCGTCCAAACAGGCAGACGGCCTCAAGAAGATCAAACTCAGCGACAATTTTGGGAAGATAAACACCTTGTTGCTGTTCGTCCCAATGGCGTTCACCGGCGTCTGCACGAAGGAACTCTGTGAAATCAGCGCCGGCCTCAACCAGTACTCGTCCCTGAACGCCGATGTCTGGGCCATCAGCGGCGACAACCCCTTCGCGCAGGAAGCCTGGTCTCAGAAGGAAAACATCTCGCTGCCGTTGCTCAGCGACTACGATCACAAGGTCACCGTCGCCTACGGTTGCGCGTACGAGAGCTTCCTTCCGGACAAAAACCTTGGCATGGGCGGAGTCCCGAAACGTTCTGCGTTCGTCGTGGACAAGCAGGGCGTCATCCGCTACGCCGAAATCAACGATGACCCGGCGAAACTGCCGAACTTTGAGGCGATCAAGCAGGCACTGGCAACATTGAAGTAGTCGCACCCTTTATGGGTGCGCGCAGGCATACAGCCTGCCACTACTTCAACGGCATGATCTTCAGGTTGCGGAAGTAAATTGGCGCGCCACCGTGTTTGCCTTGAAGGCCGATGTGGCCTTTTGTCGCCAGTTCGGCAAACGGACGGCTTAGCCACGGAGGAATCTCGCTCCCGTCCGGATTGTTCTTGGCGGAAGTCCAGTCCCGCAAATTGGCGTCGGTCACCGACTCGCCATTCAGGACGACCTGAATCTGTTGCCCTTTGCAGGTGATCGTCATGCGGTTCCATTCGCCGGCCTTCTTGACGGCTTGTTTCATTGGCGCCGAATGACCGAAAAGGCCGCCGCATTTCCAGTTTGCGGGAACCTTCGTCCATTTCGGCGAGTGGTCATCGAGAATTTGAATCTCCACGGAGTTCGGAATCCACTTCTCGATGTCGCTGCAATAAACAATCACTCCGCTATTGGCTGCGTCGCCCATCTTGAATTCCAAGTCGAGCATGAAATTCTCGTGCTGGTCTTTGGTCCAGATGCATTTGTCCTCCGATGCAGTCAATAACCCGTTTTCGATGAACCAAACGCCTTTCGGGAAGATTGCATTGGAGAGGTCTCCGGTAAACAATGGGTCCCAGCCACGAGAGTCGGGATGTAGCTTCTGCGTTGTCGCACAGGACACCAGTCCAAGAACCAAGCCAGCCAAGATAAACGCGCGTTTCATACCAGCGTCCAGCCTTTCCGATACGGGCACCGAATAAGTTTCTCAGCTTCCGTGCAATTCTTCACCTTGAGCGCCGCGCTGTCCCATTCGAGTTTCTTTCCGAGGCGGTAGGCAACGTTGCCAAGGTGATTGGCCTCGGTGAGCGCGCCGGAGTACTCGAAATTGCACGTCGTCGGCTTGCCAGTCTTGCAGGCGTCAATCCACTCGGCATGGTGTCCCAGCGACTTCGGGATAAACGGCTCAGGACGCCTGAAATCCTTGAACCGGTTCTCCGGCAGCAGGACGTGCTTCCCGTAATCAGAAAGCAACATGCCTTTCTCGCCGACGAACAGTGCGCCGCTTTTCCACGGCGGAATTGTGCCGTCGGTGAACTGTTTCGGTTTCATCTGCCCTTGGTACCACGTAAGCGTCAGCGGCGGCATTTTGCCGCGCGGGCCGTACGTGTAAGTCGCGCTCATCGTGGCCGGGGCAATCTCCGGATGCGGCGGCGGCCCGTCAGCCTCGATGGTCAACGGCGCGTCGAGCTTCAGCGCCCAGAACGGCAGATCGTTCCAGTGACTGCCGAGGTCCGACATCGTGCCGTTGCCGAAATCCCACCACCGATACCATTTTGATCCCGGCAAATAGATCGAATGGAACGGACGAAACGGCGCAGGGCCGATCCACAAATCCCAATTCAATCCCTCTGGCACCGGTTCGGATTCCGTCGGGCGCTCGACGGTGCTCACGCGGTCGCCGTACTTCTTCGCGTCTTCGGGACTCTGTCGTCCCCATGTCCGGTCCACCCAGACGTGGGCTTCGCGCACCGCGCCGATGGCACCCGACTGGATCAATTCAACGACACGACGGTAATTCTCACTCGCATGGATTTGTGTGCCCATTTGCGTGGCGACCTTGAGACCGCGCAGCGTCTTGCGAATCTGGCGGCACTCATAGACATCGTGCGTAAGCGGCTTCTCGCAATAAACGTGTTTCTTGAGCTTCAACGCCCGCATCACCGCTGGCGCGTGCGTGTGCTCCGTGGTGCTGACCACAACAGCATCGAAACTCTTCGCATCATCGAACAGCTTGCGGAAGTCGGTGTAATGTTTCGCCTGCGGAAACTTCTCGGCAGCCTTGGCGAGATTCGGTTGAAACACGTCGCAGAGCGCGACGATGTTCTCTGTCTTGCCGACCTCATTCATATTGCCGCCGCCGCGACCGCCACAACCGATGATGGCGACATTGAGTTTGTTGTTGAGGTTCTGCCCGCGCAACAAAGCCGGCCCGGCAAACAAGGCAGCACCGGTGCCAACAGCGGCAGAGTAAAGAAACTTGCGACGACTGATATGCATCGCGGCAACAGGGTGGGGGATTCGAGTGTTCATGCCGCCTCTTTACGCCTCCCGCCCGCCGGCGACAAGGCGATTTTGCGGCTATTTCCTCCCGCCGTTTGCGCCTGTGATTACTGCCAATCGAAGATTGCGTTTCGTGGCTGAACGGCCTATTGTCAGCATCGCGATGCGACCGCAGCAACAACCACCGGCTAGACAATCGCTCCATCTGACCCCGCAGGAGCGACTGCAACGGTTTGTCGAGTTGCAGCGGCGTGCGAACCAACTGCTGGCCGCTTCCCCTGAAGGTATCCGCCGTTTCATCGAGCGGAACCTCAGGCAACGACGCATTCATGCACACTTCTGACCAGAACGATCCACTAACCATCTTACGCTTCCTCACACAAGCGGGCGTGCCATTCGTCATCATCGGCGGACATGCGGTCAACTTCCACGGCTACATCCGCACCACCGAAGATGCCGACATCGTCTTCCGCCGCACACCGGCCAGCGACGAATCATTGCTCCGTGCGCTTCAATCCATCCATGCTTGTTGGATTAGCGATGAGAAGGACGCCACGACGGGATTGGAGCGTCTCGTACCGGTCTCGGAGTCCTATCTTAAGGCACAACATCTTATGATGTTGTCCACTGACCTCGGTTTTCTGGACCTGTACGATTACATTCCCGGTTTCCCCGATGTTTCCGTCGAAGAGTTGTTTGCCGACAGTGTGGCTCTGGGTGATTTACGGTTTGTTTCCCTGTCGTGGCTGCGCAAGCTCAAGGCACGCGCCGCCCGTCACCGCGACTTGGACGATCTGGAACACCTTCCGCCAAGTTGATGCAGCTTTGTAGTTGCGGGCTTTATGCCCGCGCAGACATGAAGCCTGCGACTACAGGTATGTAGCCGCACCCTTTATGGTTGCGTCCGTCCACCCATCAAGCTACTTTCTGTTCATCTGCGAACTGTTGGTAAATGACCCACCGTTCCGACGGGGAGAGAACGCCACAGAACGGACTGCTCTGACGCAGTCGCTGCCCTTCCGTCCCCGCATCAAGCAATACCGACCGCACCTGCTGCCAGTCGCGCTTCAAAATCTCCGCCCACTCCGCCAGCACCGGCGACGGATTATCCCGGAGCCAACGCGCACAGGTTTCCTGCGCAAGCCCCAGCCCGCGTCGCGTCGGATCCTCATCAATCCGCGACACGACCGCTTGAGCCAACGCCAGACTGCGCTGATCAATTGCCTGATGCGTCCTCACGCCGTCAACACTAGCACACCCGCTCCCAACACGGCAAGTAACCGCTGACTGAGGAATGCGGTGATGTTCCGTCTGCCTGTTTGTAGTACGCCACGCAGCGAAGCGGAGTGGCGCGATGTCCACCACATACCACACAACCACGGCACTCCGCATGGCTTCGTGCCTCGCTAGAAACGCCCAATGTTTTGGCCTTGTTCCGTCTGGCGGAAGTTTGGAACACCATCTCAGTCACAGGATGAACACGAGCGGAACAAAGATGGATTCCAGTAGAATCCAACAGCATGCTACCAGCCCCAACTGCCTACAATGACCAGCGAGGAGTGATCAATACTATGGACTGACCCCTTTATCCCCCTTACTGGCTTGAATTGTTTGCGACTCTTGCGCCTTCTTGCGGCGATTCCTTCCCGTATCCGTACCCGCCTGCGGCTGCAATGTTCCGGCTGTCGGAAGCTTGGCTCACCACGTCTGTCACGAAATGTTTGCAGCAACTGTCCCATGTCAGGAGTTGACCCTGTTGATCCTGTTGACATGACCCTGTTGACTGGCAAAGAGAAGTCAGAAACCGAAATCTGGAGTCAGAATCCGTCCAACGTCATGCTCCGGCTTTGTTCCGGATGTCGAAGGTCTGCCGTCTGTCTTTCTGTAAATTGTGAAGGTCTAGCTCCGTCGGTCCCTGTGTCTTCATTGGTTTACTTTTAAATCTGTAACGGTGGAGCGCAACTCCACACGGAACGGGAGCGCAATGAAGGGGCCAATTGTCAGTCTTTCGCGGAAATTCGGGATATCGAGTTCGCGACCAGGAAAGGCATCTGCCGTGAATACCTTATAGTAGTCTTCATCTCGAACCTTCTGAAAGAACAATGGTATTGTTGATGTCGTGCTGTCGTTCTTGAAATCCTCGCCAGTCATCAGCATAAAGTACTTCGCTTGGGGTGTTTCACGCACAACCTTTTTCCAAGCATTCTTATCTCGCTTCAGTACGGGCAAATTGAGCGCCTTTTGGTCATAGGCATAACCACTTCTTCGTACACTCATACGCTGCGCTTTCTCAATATCGTCGGGTACTTCAATCAGTCGCACCGCACTTTGCCGCCGCTCGTCTCGCCAGCCCAAGCCAATGATTGCAATCCCCTTGGAATCGGTAAATGCACTCAACCGGAAGTCGTGCTTAAGACCGTCTTCATCAACCCATTCGCCCTCAATTTGCACTTCCGCACCTTTCACAGAAAGGCCAGAATCTGCGCTTAGAACTTCTACTCGTAAGGCCACAGTTGTCGGATGTCCGTTGATAACAGGCAAGCCACTCGCATCCCACGTTCCCGCATACCAGTTCTCAGCACGTGAAGAGGATATCGGCAGAGACTTCGGTTCTTGTTTGGCCTTGATGATGAGATTCAGTGTCTCAACTCCAGATTTGATTTGTGTACGGATGCCAGCATTCAGTTGTTTGTCATCAACAACACCTAACTCAACCAATCCGCGATACGCACCGCGAACAGCATCCAAAGCGGATAGCACTTCTTCAGGTTTTCTAGCGCCGTTCAGTGCCTGAATTACCGCACTTGCGCCCTGTAGTACTCGGGCTTGATCCGGAGTCAAGACGCCTTGCTCGCTCAAGACTTCAAAACTTGAAGCGATAACGTTGTCAAGTAACATTGGCGCAACTGTCCCTCCCCCGGTAACTGTGGAAGCTAACCTGAATAATTCACTGATTGATTGAACGAAGGCCGGGGAGGCCGGTCAAATAGGTGATGATCAATCACCTATGAAAACCACCCACTCCACCAACACTCCAACAGTCTGTTTCCCAGAACCTCTCCTG